>Ga0210397_10000844_pt1 | contig 20065 bp, 18 predicted proteins | sample IncBWH2OmetaG_FD_160126 | JGI IMG/M metagenome (GOLD analysis project Ga0210397, IMG submission 160126) | Forest soil microbial communities from Barre Woods Harvard Forest LTER site, Petersham, Massachusetts, United States - Inc-BW-H-2-O ...
AATGGGTGGGTTATGGTGGGCGACAAAGGACTTGAACCTTTGACCTCTCCCGTGTGAGGGGAGCGCTCTAACCAACTGAGCTAGTCGCCCGGCCGTACAGCCGCGACGCTCGAAAGCGTCATCTACCTATTTGTAGCAGGAAGGACCCGGGTTTTCAACAGATGCCGACGGCCACGTCCCAAATTGTCTCGCAGCTTCAGCGCTCGATCTCCCGTGCGATCTACGGCAAGGAAGAAGCCATCCAGCTCGCGCTGATCACTCTTCTCGCGCGCGGCCATCTGCTCATCGAGGACGTGCCCGGCGTAGGCAAGACCACGCTCGCCCAGGCTCTTGCTAAATCGTTTCATTGCACGTTCCAGCGCATCCAGTTTACTTCGGACCTTCTTCCGAGCGACGTGCTCGGCGTGAGCGTTTACAATCCCGAATCGCGCGAGTTCGAGTTTCGCTCCGGGCCGATTTTCGCCAACGTCGTTCTCGCCGATGAAATCAATCGCACCACGCCGCGCACACAGTCCGCACTTCTCGAAGCGATGAACGAAGCACAAGTCACTGTAGACGGCAAAACTTTGCAATTGCCGCACCCTTTTCTCGTCATCGCCACGCAAAATCCTGTGGAGCATCACGGCACATATCCGTTACCGGAATCGCAGCTCGACCGCTTCTTGATGCGCATCAAGATGGGCTATCCCTCGCACGAAACGGAACGCGAGATCCTGCGCAAGCACATCCATGACGATTCGCTCGCGACACTCGAACCCGTCGCCGGCATTGCCGATGTCCTCGAAATGCAGGAATCCGTCGCCCGCGTGAAGGTAGACGCCAGCCTCCATGACTACGCCCTGGAGATCGTCAACCGCACGCGCAAAACCGAGCAGCTCGCACTGGGGGTCAGCCCGCGCGGCACGCTCATGCTGCAGCGCGCTGCGCAAGCCCGCGCTTTTCTGGATGGCCGCGATTACTGCTTGCCGGATGACTTCAAGCAGCTTGCCGTCGCCGTTTTTTCGCATCGCGTGGTCGCGAGTTCGCGTCACGCTTCGCTTCAGAGAAAATCGGAGACGACCGAATCCGTCCTCCGGGAGATCGTCGACTCCGTTCGCGTACCTCTGTGAGTCTATCCACAACAGCCGCGCAACTCTGGGCCAAAGCCGACCGTTCCGCTGTGCGCGCTTTTTTTCTCTCCGTCACGGCGCTGGCCTTTGCTCTGCTCCTTGCGATTTATTCCGGGACGGCCGCGGAGCTGGGTCATCTGGCTCTCGCCATCGCCTCCGCGCTTGGCGCTCTGCTCGTCGCCGCGTGGGTTGCGGTCACGCTCGTTCCGGTTCTCGCGAAACGCACGCCCCTTCGCTGGATCGGCTACAAAATGGAGTACCGAGTTACCCGCGAGGGCTGGATCTACATTCTGGGAATCTTTTTGGTGGCTGTCGCCGCGCTGAACACCGGCAACAATCTGCTCTTCCTCATTCTCGCCAGTCTGATCGCCATTATCTTGATGTCCGGAATTCTTTCTTCGATCACGCTCTCTGGCGTCGAAATGCGCTTGGAGCTGCCAGAGCACATTTTCGCGGGTCAGCCGGTCCGCTCTCTTGTCGAGGTTCACAACGAAAAGTTAACGCTGCCCTCGTTTTCGCTTCGCGTCGAAGCTGTCCGCGGAAAAAATGCCGCGAACGCCGCCATGCTCGAGACGCCTGTCTATTTTCCATATATTCCGAAACATGACCGCGTGCAACAGCACGTGCCCATGACCTTTCCGCGCCGCGGCATCTATTCCCAGGAAGCTTTCCGCATCGTCACCAGATTTCCATTTGGCTTTTTGCAGAAAGCGCGCCGCGTCGATTTGAAGTCGCAAGCGCTCGTTTACCCTTCGGTCGAGCCTACGCGGGACTTCTTTGAAGTTCTCCCGGGTATGCAGGGCGCGCTCGAAAGCCTGGCCAAAGGCCGCGGCCAGGATTTATACGCATTGCGCGATTATCAACCCCGCGACAGCTCACGTCACGTGCACTGGAAAGCTTCTGCGCGTCTGGGTTCACTGATGGTGCGCGAGTTCACCCGCGAGGACGATTGCCGTGTCATTCTTGTGCTCGATCCGCACGCATCGGCAGGCCTCGCCGCAAAAGAAGCGGAGGCCCGCTTCGAGTCCGCCGTCACCATGTGCGCCGCGTTGGCCTGGCACTTCTACGAGCGCAATGCCGTTCTACAATTTCGCACGGCCGGCTTTGAAACCCCGCTCGTCGAAGCCGATGAAATTATCTTCGATATCCTGAAGCATCTCGCGACCGCAAAACCGTATCCGCCGGACCCGAAGCGCGTTCTTCTCTCCGACCTGGCCAGCACCCCGGAGATTTTTCGCGTGATCGTCACCAGCGAATCGCGCGGCTCCATCCCTTCCAGCATCTGGAACCAATCCTGGGTCATTTTTCTCGAAGATCTGGTCCCTTAGACGGGCCTTCACCGCCCTCAAAAAAGCCCATGCGTTAAATGTGCGAGAATACGGCGTGTTCATGCGCACCGCCCGCGAGTTCGCCTCTTTTCGCAAGCAGTTGCTCGCTTGGTTCCGACAGTTTCAGCGCGATTTGCCGTGGCGCCGCTCGAAAGATCCGTACCGCATCTGGATCTCGGAGATTATGTTGCAGCAAACGCGTGTCGCCGCTGTGATTCCCTACTACGAAAGATTCCTCGCACGCTTTCCGAGTGTCCCCGCTCTCGCGGAAGCGCCGCAGGAAGAAGTATTGAGACTTTGGTCCGGGCTTGGCTATTACAGCCGCGCGCGAAACCTGCAGAAGGCAGCGCAACAAATCGTTGCGCTGCACGGCGGAGAATTTCCGAAGGAAGAAAAAGCCGCCATGGCGCTCGCCGGCATCGGCCCCTACACGGGCGCGGCGGTTCTGAGTATTGCGTTCGATGCAAAACATGCCGTCCTCGATGGCAACGTCGCGCGCGTGCTCGCGCGCCTTGGCGCGGTTCGCGGCGAACTCCGCGAATCGCGGCGCTGGCAATCGCTTCAAACTACCGCGCAAGAATTGCTCGATCCGAAAGTGTCTGGCGATTGGAATCAGGCCATGATGGAACTGGGCGCGATGGTCTGCACGCCGCGCGCGCCGCAATGCCTGCTGTGCCCTGTGGCAAAATTCTGCCGCGCGCGCCAATCGGGCGACCCCGAATCTTTTCCTGAAAAACGAAAGAAACGGGAAGCCGTGCAAATTGTTCTCGCCACCGCGGTGTTTTGCACCCCGCGCGGCCAAACGCTTTTGCTGCCTCCGCCTCAGAAAAAAACCGAAAACAGGCCCGCTGCCGACGACGTCGCCACGCTCGTCTCGCGGATGTGGCATTTTCCCACGGTCGCGATTCGCAAGGATGCATTGGCGGAATTACGGATTTTTCTCGCGACCGTTCTACCCGCAGGAAACGGCGCGCTGCACTTTGAGCCGCTCGCTCGAGTCCGCCATGCGGTGACCTATCGCAACGTCTCGGTTCTTCCCTTCCGCATCTCCATAGCAAAAATCCCGCAGGTCCCCGGGGCAAAAAGCATTCCACTGAAAGACTTCTCGACGCTACCCATCTCGAATCTCACCAGAAAAATTGCGCGCGCCGCGCTTTCGGAATCATCGGCGGCCGATGCGAAGCCCGACGCGTTGAAGCTGTGAACGTAATCGTTTCGCGTAGCCTCCACCGCGGCACGCAGAGGTAGTGCTAGGATTGAACCGTCCCCTATGGCCGCCTCCGCATCAATAACGAGTGTCCCCGCGCTCCCCGCCGAGCGATTCTTTCGCACTTCGCTCTTCCTGCTTATGGCGACGGCTGTCGCCTCTCTCGTGAGCACCGGAAAACTCGATTTAATCACGATGATTGTCGCCCCTTCCGCCGTCCTCTATAAAGGAGTCCGTTGGTGGCGGCGCTGCCCGGCGGAAATTCCGCAGCGCGTCGCGACCCGGCTGGTCGTCGCCTACTTGCCCGTCTTTCCGGTGGACGTTGTTTTTCTTTCGCGCTCGTTTGTATCGGCCTCGTCCAATCCCGCGCTTTACGCCGCGCTTCTCGGGGCTATCCATTTTCTGTTGTTTGTGATGCTCATCCGGCTGTACAGCGCCAACACGGACCGCGACGCGCTTTTTCTAACCATGCTCTCTTTCGCGGCCATTCTAGCCGCAGCCGTTCTCACCATTGACACGACCTTCCTGGGTCTTTTCTTCCTGTTTTTGCTGTTTGGCGTGGCCACTTTCGTCGGCCTTGAAATGCGCCGTGGCTCAAAAGGCGCGATAGCGCCGGAAGTGGATGTACAGCCTCAACAAGAACGCCGCCTTGATCGTGCACTGGTCCTGGCGGCGCTCAGCGTGGCTCTCGGCGCCATGATCATCGGCGGCGCGCTCTTTTTCTTCTTTCCCCGTTTCAGCGCAGGCTATCTGGGCCGCACCAGTTTGCAGCCGACGCTAATGTCCGGATTCAGCGACGATGTGGAGCTGGGGCAGATCGGCGAGATCAAGAAGAATTCCACTGTCGTCATGCGTGTGCGCACCGGCAAACCTGTGGGGTATCCCACGCTGCGTTGGCGCGGCATCGCGCTCTCCGCATTTGACGGGAAACGCTGGTCCTCTCCCAGCCACGACTCGGTGACGATTCCCGCCGGAATGAACGGCTGGATAAACCTGATGGAGCGGCCGCCCGAGCCGGATTCCTCCGCGACCATTTTGCGCTACACTATTCTTCTCCAACCGGTCGCGACGGATACGATGTTTGCGCCCGCAAACGCAATCTCCATACGCGGAAATCTTTCCGGCGAAGGTTCCAATCAGGAGTCCGGTGCGCGCCGCAGTTATCTCGTTCGCGACGCGACCGGCTCCCTATTCAATCCTTTCCATAATTTCAGCACGATACGATACGAAGGGTTTTCCATACTACCTGGGAGGAATGTGCCCCGTCTGCGCGCGGCCTCGACGGACTACCCCCAAGACATTCGCGGTACTTACCTGCAACTCCCGAAGCTCGATCCGCGAATTGCGGAATTGGCCAGGCAGATCACAGAGCGGGCACAGACACCCTTCGACAAAACCATTACCCTGGAAAATTATCTGCGTTCCCATTACGCCTACAATCTAAACCTCACGGGGAAACCCGGCGACGATCCGCTCGCACATTTTCTCTTTGAGACCCGCTCGGGCCATTGCGAGTATTTCGCTTCCGCGATGGCCATCATGCTTCGCACGCTGGGGATTCCTACGCGTGAAGTAAACGGCTTTTTGCCGGGCGAATACAACGACCTCGGCGAGGACTACATTGTCCGCGCCAGCGATGCGCACAGCTGGGTCGAAGTCTATTTCCCGGGCACGGGCTGGATGACTTTCGATCCCACGCCGCCTGGAGCCGAAGATGCCGGCGGTTTCTTTTCGCGCCTTGGTCAATACATGGACTGGTTCGAGCTTTCCTGGAATGAGTGGGTCATCAACTACGATTTTATTCATCAAATTTTGCTGGCACAGACCATGCAGCGCACCACGCGCACGTGGACCGAGACAGCACGGGCTTGGTTTGTACACGAACAGGCAAAAGGACGAAGGTGGATGAGGTCCTGGAACAATGGGCTTCGCGTGCTGATTTCGCTTGCCGTCGCCCTGTTCTTGTTGGCGCTGCGCTTTGATTTGGTTGTCGCACTGGCGCGGCGCATGTGGCTTTCGTGGCAGTTACGTTCGCCAGAGCTGGCACGTTCCAATCCACAGCTTGCTTCTCGGCTCTACGGAGAACTTTTGTATTTACTTGCCCGGCGCGGCTTTGCGCGCCAGCCTACGCAGACGCCGTTTGAGTTTGCCGCCGCCGTTTCGCAGCCTCGTCTCGCACCTGCGGTGTACGAATTTACGCAGTGCTACACGCAGGCACGCTTTGGCGGCGCGCCTTGCGATACGATTCGCCTCCGCGCGCTCCTCGAACAAATTCGCTCGTCTTTCGCCTCGCGATGAGTCCAAGACAACGCGCCCGGAATGCAACACTGGGCGGCTTGCTTCTTTCGGGGGCCCTCTTTCTGCTTTTCCACGTTACGTTCAGCCCATTCGTGTACTGGCCACAAGCGATTGGCTTCTATGTGACCATGCTCCTACGGGGTGTCCATACGGCGTCCAGGACCGATTTCGTGATCATAGGTATTCCAACCAATGCGCTTGTATATGCCTCGGTCATTTTTTGCCTAAGCAGCCTAGCTGCCCGACGAAAAACTCCGAGCTAACAATGATCGGGGCGAGATCAGCGCGATTCCTGCCATCGTGGGCTGGCGTGTTACAATTAAAAATTGCGCAAAGGCGCTAATTTACTGCCTATGACTAAGGTCGGATTTGTGAGCCTGGGATGCCCGAAGAACCTCGTGGATAGCGAGGTGATGATGGGTATTCTTACGTGCGAAGGCTATGAGCTTACGCCGCGCGCGGATGAAGCTGAGATTCTTGTCGTCAATACGTGCAGCTTCATCGAGTCCGCGCAGAAAGAGTCTGTCGACGCGATTCTGGAGATGGCCGAGCACAAGAAATTTGGCGCGGCACGCAAGTTGATCGTCGCTGGATGCCTTGTCGAGCGCTTTCGCGATCAGATTCTTGAACAGGTTCCCGAAGTGGATGCCGTCGTGGGAACCGGCGAAGTAGAGCGAATTCTCGAAGCCGTCGACGGCGATCTGCGGGTGTTGCCTGCTGCGCCGCCAGCGTTTCTCTATCACGACCTTACGCCCCGCGTGATCACGACGCCGCGGCATGCCGCTTACATCAAGATCGCTGAGGGCTGCGATCACCCCTGCACGTTCTGCATCATTCCACAGCTGCGTGGCACATTCCGCAGCCGGCGCTTTGAATCCGTGGTGCGGGAAGCGGAAAATCTCGCGGCCTCGGGTGCGCGAGAAATTACGCTGATTGGCCAGGACACGACTTCTTATGGCGAGGACCTCGGCCTTCGTGATGGATTGGCCCAACTCCTCGAACGTCTAGCGCAGGTCGAAGATTTGCTGTGGGTGCGCTTTCTTTACGCCTATCCGAATCGCGTGACGCAGAAATTGCTGGATACGCTGGCAGCGCATCCGCGGCTTGCCAAATACATGGACATGCCGCTGCAACACGCCAGCCGCAATGTTCTGGCGCGCATGAAGCGCGGTTCGCACGGCGACGCCTTCTTGAAACTACTCGAGCGCATCCGCACGACAATTCCCGGCGTTTCGCTGCGCACTTCGTTCATCGCCGGCTTTCCGGGCGAAACGGAAAAGGATTTCGAAGAGCTGTGTGATTTTGTGCGCGCCGCCAATCTCGATTGGATGGGCGTTTTCGAGTATTCGGATGTGGACAACGCGAATAGTTACACGCTGGACGAGAAAGTTGATCCGGAAACGATTGCCGACCGCCGCAACCAATTGATGGCTATTCAAAAGAAGATCTCGCGCGAGAAACTGCGGACCTGGAAGGGCCGCACCGCCACGGCGCTTGTCGAAGGCCCATCGAAGGACAATCCGCTGGTGTGGGAAGCGCGCCTGGAAGGCATGGCGCCGGATATCGATGGCAAGCTTTATCTGACCGACATCGAACTACCCACGGGCGAAACGGCCGAGACCGGCGATGTGGCGCGCGTCGAAATTATTAAGGCCGACACTTATGACCTGATTGGGCGCGTCGTGGATATTCTGCCGCGCGCCGACGGGCGCAGGAACACCGACGCGGCGTCGGTCCCGGTTCGAGGCATTCCGTCTCCCGAAAAGCTGACCCGGATCTCCACGGGTGCTCCGCTTCGCGTCCTCGGCTGAGCTATACTCACTCCTCAAGAATTCTGCTCTGCGGTCTCTGTCGCCCCTGTGTTAAAACTGGACTTAAACACAGAGTGCGCAAAGTTCAAGGAGTAGAGAAAATACCGGCATCGTGATTTGGCGAGAGGCGAGTTACGAGCCGTCGGGAGTCATTTCCGATGAAACATCGCTGCCCAATTTGTAAAACGCCGACGGATTCCGAAGTCAACGCGGATTTCCCCTTTTGCAGCGAACGCTGCCGCGACCGCGATCTTGGAAACTGGGCCAGCGAGAAGTATGTTGTGTCCGAACCGGTATTTGATATGAGCGAGCTCGACGCAGCTAAAGATCCGAGTGAACAAAAAGCCGTAGAAGAGGACGAGGATTTCAAGGGGTTCCGCAAGCCCGATGACACCATCCACTGAGATTCCTGGGGGCGAGACGGCTCCGCAAAAGAAACCGCGGCTGGCGATGGTGATCGCAACCGCGTTCGGTGTGGGTTACCTGCCCAAAGCTCCGGGCACGTTTGGCTCGCTGGTGGGAGTCGCGACAGCCGTGCTCTCGGCTGTATTTTTTTTGCGGCCAACCTCGATTCGCGGGCTGTTTTCTCTGCACCCTCTTACCGATGCGGTGTTTTCCGACACACAGTTTCTGGTTCCCGGCAGCGACATTCACAATTCCGCGCTTGGTTTGCCGCTGGTCTGCGCGCTCGGTCTCATGGTGATCCTCGCGGCGATTGGGGTGTGGAGCGCCTCGCGGACCGCGGACTTCTCCGGAATTAAAGACCCGCAGTTTGTGGTGATCGACGAAGTCGCGGGGCAGCACCTCACTTTGTTGCTCCCGCTGATTCCGATCGCCCTGCCGCATCTGACGGAGCACATGGACTTCTCGGCGTACGCCATCTTTTTTACGCTGAGCCTCGTAAACTGGAAATACCTGCTGCTGGGATTAGTTCTGTTTCGCGTGTTCGACATTTGGAAGCCCTTCCCGGTGCGTCAACTGGAAAGACTCCCGCGCGGCTGGGGCATCATGGCGGATGACTGGATGGCGGGCATCTACGCTGCTATCCTGTTGCGATTAGCGCTACACTTTGGGTTGCTTGGCTGGGTATGAAATTCGGCTTTGGGTCATCGGCAGAGAAAAACGGCATTCCCCGCATTGATAGAGTCGCGCCTGCCGCTGCCATTCCCGGTGGCGAGATCGTCATTCACGGCAGCGGATTCGCTTCGCGCGCTCACCCGAGGCCCGTGGTTCGTTTTGGCGATGTGGAAGCTGGGCTGGCGCTGGCCAGTGAAAACCGGCTGATAGCGCGAGTGCCCGATGGCGCGACCGGAGGCGTGGTTCGCGTCGCGAGTGCCGCCAATGAAAGCCAGCCGCATCCCGTCTCCATCGGCGTGCAAATTGCGGATAATCTGCATCCCATCGCAAATCCTGCAGTCGACACTTACGGGAATACTTATGTTACGTTTTCGGGGAACCGCGGGCAGCGCGTTCCCGTTTCGCTCTATAAAATTACGGCGAACTACAGCGTAAAACCCTTCGTCACTTCGCTGGTGAATCCCAGTGGCCTGGCTGTGGACCGCACGGGAAATCTTTTCGTCTCCTGCCGCAACGACGGCACGATTCACCGGATTACGCCGGAAGGCCGCGCCGAGCAGTGGATTGAGGGAATGGGCGTCGCCACGGGCATCGCCTTCGACCGCGCTGAAAATCTTTACGTGGGTGACCGCAGCGGAACAATTTTCAAAATCAGTCCAAGCCGCGAGATTTTTGTTTTTGCAACCATCGAACCGTCGCTCGCCGCGTATCATCTCGCGTTTCATCCGAGCGGCGACTTGTATGTCACCGGGCCGACGACATCCAGCTATGACCGTGTCTATCGCATCACGCAGGGCGGCGAAGTTAGTACGTTTTTTCGCGGCCTCGGACGTCCACAGGGGCTGGCGTTTGACCGCGATAGTAATCTCTACGTCGCCGCTTCGTATGGCGGGCGGCGCGGCATCATTCGCATCACGCCGCAGGCGCATGCCGACCTCGTCCTCAGCGGCTCCGGCCTTGTTGGCATGGCGTTGCAAGCGTCCGGCCGCGCCGTTCTCGCCACCACCGGCGCGCTCTTCACGCTGGACTGGGATGTCCGCGGCTTGCCACTGCTGGGATAATTGACACGATGAAAGCAGAAATCATTGCAGTTGGTTCGGAGCTGCTTACGCCGGACCGGCTTGATACCAATTCGCTCTTCCTTACCGAAGAGCTGAATAAGATTGGCATCGAGGTGGTGCGAAAAACCGTGGTGGGCGACAACCACGATTTGCTGAGTGAGGCATTTCGCGACGCCCTGAATCGCGTGGAGCTGGTCATTGCATCCGGCGGACTTGGCCCTACCGAGGACGATCTTACGCGCGAGACCGTCGCGGAACTGCTCCATCGGAAGCTGCGGCGCAACGACGAGATTCTTCGCTACATCGAGGGGCGCTTTCGCGCGTTGAACCGCGAAATGCCCGAGGTCAATGTGCGCCAGGCAATGGTTCCCGAGGGCGCGGAAATCCTGGAGAATCCTCGCGGCACAGCTCCGGGCTTATGGTTGGAAGACGGCGGGCACTTAATCGCGCTGCTCCCTGGTCCGCCTCGCGAGTTGAAGCCGCTGTTCCGCGAACAGGTTTTGCCGCGGCTGGAGCGCCGCGCTTCCCGCGTGCGCATGTTCCACCGCGAGATTCGCGTCACCGGCCTGGGAGAATCGCACGTTGAGCAACGCATCATGGGCATCTACAAGCGCTTCTCCGAGGTGGCAACTACCATCCTCGCAGCGCCCGGCGAGACCCAAGTCCATTTGCGTATCTGGACCGACGACGCGGAGCACGCCAAGAAAGTTCTCGACGAAATCGTAAGCGGCTTCGAGATTGCGCTGACCGACCGCATCTTCAGCCAGGATGGCTCGCCCCTAGAGGAAGTGATCGCGGCGGAGTTGACGATGCACAATGCCACGATTTCGGCGGCGGAAAGCTGCACGGGAGGTTTGCTGGCGCAGCGGCTGACTAGCATCGCGGGAAGCTCCTCTTATTTTCTTGGCGGCGTGGTTTGCTACAGCAACGAACTTAAGACGGCGTGGGCGGGCGTGCCCGCGGAGCTCATTCAGGCCAAGGGCGCAGTAAGCGCAGAAGTCGCCGTGGCGCTCGCCGATGGAATTCGCCGCCGTGTGGGAAGTACATTCGGCGTCGGGATCACCGGTGTGGCTGGGCCGGGCGGTGGAACCGAAGAAAAACCGGTCGGAACGGTGCACATCGCGTTATCGCATGCCGGAGGCGTCAAGGAGCGAGGTGTGCGCTTTCCGGGCGATCGCGAATCCATCCGCTGGCAGGCGAGCCAAGCCGCGCTGGACATGGTCCGCGTACACTTTCTCTATAACGGCAAACAGCCCTTGAAGCGGACCTGAGCGTGCGCCTCTTCGTCGCACTGGAGATCCCTGCCGCTGTGCGAGACAATCTGGCGGCACAAGTTGCGGAACTGCGCGAGTTGTCCGCAAAAGTGGCGGACAAACGGCCGCGCTGGGTACGCCCGGAGAATCTTCACGTGACGCTTAAATTCATCGGAGAAGTGGCGCCGACAAAGCTGGCAGGTATTCGAGATGCGCTCTCGGCGATTCGCTCGGATGCGCCGGTCGAGATAAAGTTCCGCGGACTGGGCTTTTTCCCCAATGAACAACATCCGCGTGTTTTGTGGGCGGGACTAGACGCTTCGGCGAACTTGCCGCCGCTCGCGGGAGATATCGATGGCGCTCTCGAAACGCAAGGCATTGCGCTCGAACGCCGCCCTTTCACGCCGCACTTAACGCTGGCGAGAATCGAGCCGCCCGGCCTGCACGAAAAACTCCGCGCAGCGATCCAGAAGAACGGGGCGCGCGAATTCGGCTCTTTTCAAACGCGCGAATTTTATCTCATCGAAAGCAAGCTGAAGCCATCGGGCGCCGAGTACACTACACTCGCGTCTTATCCCTTCACGTTGGAGGCCTAGCACCAGATGGCCGAGTTGAACGCGACTCTCATCTCGATCCCTGCGGCTGCGTACCTTCTCGGATCGATACCGTTCGGCTTGTTGGTAGGTAAGCTCTTTGCCGCGGCGGACGTGCGCAAGGCCGGCAGCGGCAATATCGGGGCAACCAACGTGGCGCGCGTCGCGGGGCCGCTCGCAGGAGTCTTCACATTATTGCTTGACGCCGCGAAGGGCGCGCTAGCGGTCCTTCTTGCCGCCCGGCTCACGAACGACAGTGCCCTGTGGATGATGATCGCCGGACTGTGCGCTCTCGTGGGGCATTGTTTCCCTATCTGGCTGGGATTTCATGGGGGCAAAGGAGTTGCCACGGCCGCGGGCGTTTTTCTAGTGCTATGCCCGCCCGCGTTTCTCGGGGCTGTAATTCTGTTCTTCCTAGTTGTTCTGTACTGGCGCTTTGTGTCGCTCGGATCGATGTCAGCGGCTGCGGCCATGCCGCTGCTGATTTATTTTTTCTGGGCGCCGCATCATGCGCCGCCCTATGCCGTCACGTTTGGTTCGCTGGCCGCCGCGCTGCTGATTGTCTATAAGCACGATGCCAACATCCAGAGGCTAGTCCAAGGGGACGAGCCGAAGTTCTCATTCCGCAAGAAACAGGACGCGCCTTGAGGCGCATCGCCATACTTGGCGGCGGGAGCTGGGGCACGGCGCTTGCGATCGTGCTCTCCCGCGCGCACAAAGCGCATGAGATTTCCTTGTGGGTTCGCGGCGCCGCGCTCGCAGAATCCACCCGGAGTGACCGCGAGAACAAGGTCTATCTCCCAAATTACAAATTGCCGGATTCCGTGCAAGTCACCCATGATGATGCTGCATCCTTGCGAAACGCGAACGTGGTCATCGGGGCAATCCCTGCGGCGCATGCTCGAAGCGTTTATCAGCGTGTCCTGCCGCACCTCGTCCGGGGCACACCGATTGTCAGCGCCACGAAAGGGCTCGAGCCCGCCACGCACGCGCGCATGAGTGAAGTCATTTCTCAAGTCGTTTCGCCGGAATTCCCGGTTCGCATCGCGGTTCTTTCAGGACCATCCTTCGCCGCGGAAGCAGCGGCCGGCCAACCGACTGCCGTTGTTCTCGCATCGGGGGAAATTGCCCTCGCGAATGAACTTCAGGAGGAATTCGCCGCGCCAAATTTTCGCTTGTACACCAACGACGACGTGCCTGGCGTCGAACTCGCTGGCGCGATGAAAAATGTGATCGCCATTGCGGCGGGTGTCTGCCAAGGGCTAGGTCTCGGCCACAATCCGTTGGCGGCACTGATCACGCGCGGCCTCGCGGAAATGACGCGGCTCGCGGTTGCTCTCGGCGCGCGCCCGGAAACGCTCACCGGCCTCGCCGGCTTGGGCGACCTCGTCCTGACCTGTACCGGCGCACTGAGCCGCAACCGCTACGTGGGCGTAGAACTTGGCAAGGGCCGCCCGCTCACCGAGATTCTGGAAGGCATGAAGATGGTCGCCGAAGGCGTGGGCACTGCGGGCGCTCTTTTGGCCCTTGCGCGGGAAACCGGGGTAGAACTCCCCATCACAGAACAAGTTAGCGCCATACTGCACCAGGGCCGGTCGCCCCGGGAGGCCATCCGGAACATCATGGACCGCCCATTGAAGCGCGAATGAGTCGTAACCCACACAATACCAAGAGTTAGGGCCCTTTCAAGCCGGTTGGCGGGCACGCAGCTTTCTGGTCTGCTACAAGCCACTAGTACCAAGGTTCCAGTTGCAGATGCGCGACGCAGCGGCATTCGCAGCCCCCGCTGCGTCCTCTATTCCCCTAAAATTGAGAGTTGAGATGCCAGAACCCGGCCAATCGACGTGGCAACGTCTGCGCAAAGGACGTGTGCGCATCCTGTGGCTCGTCCTGGGCGCGCTGCTGCTCGTCAGCGCTCTGCCCATCGGGCTTTACCACCGCCAGGTTTTGCAGCTCAGCCAGGACAAGCTGGTCGACACCGAGCGCGTTCAGCAGTCGGACTTGACGCGGTCCCTGGCCCAGGAAATCCAACTTTTCGAGTTCAATCAGACCCAACAACTCTATAGCGAGCGGCAAATTCTGACTCTGACGGGGCTCATCGACAATGTCGAAGACCCAGCCGCCGAACCCAAGGTCACCCGGCTCCTCGAAGAATTTGTCAACAGCAACCGCGAAACGTTTCTTTACCTGACCGCGGTCGATAAGAATGGCAAAGGCACTAAAGCTTCTCAAGGTAATTTCCAGGCCGAACAGGATCCGTTCGTGGCCAAAGCCTTGATACGTGCGTTTCAAACCTGCATGCAATCGGAAGAGTTGCACACCGTTAAGTTTCGCAGCGATCCTCTCGCGCTCGCCCCGGACAATCAACCGGCTTTTGTGTTGGCCGTTCCGCTCAAGGATTTGACGGGTAACTTCACCGGCATGATCGCTGCGGTCGTCTCTCTCGAACCCATTTCGCATCGCCTGAGAGACGCCAGCGTGCGCGGCCGCACGGTCTTCGTCGTGGACCACTCCGGGCACATCGTCGCGCATCCAGACTCGAAAAACTTCGTGCCCGGGGCCGAAGCCAGCGGAAAGCTTGTGGAGCAGATTCGCGCTCTGCCCCAGGAACTCCGCAACACGGAGACCATTCGCTTCGTGGAGGGCGGGCCAAAGCATCCGGTCGAAATGGTTGGTACGTATAGCACATTCCCCGAGGTCAATTGGGCGGTGGTCGCCGAACGCAGCCTGGATCAGGCTCGTGCCGACGCGGGCGTGACGGAACTAAACCGCCAGGCTCTCGCATTCGTCACCGTGGTCGTTCTCGTGGCTATCCTTTTCGGTTACTTTTTTGCGGTGGGCATCAGCGAGCCGATTCGCGGCCTCGCGGCTTCCACGCGCGCCATCAGCCGCGGTGAATTCCATCAACGCTCGCCGGTGCGCGGAGCCTCGGAAATCAGCGAGTTGGCTGAAAACTTCAACAAAATGGCCAGCGACATCGAAGAGTACATCGAAAAGCTGAAAGAAGCCGCGGAAGAAAACCGCGAATTGTTTATCGGCTCGATTCGCATGCTCGCCGCAGCCATCGACGAAAAAGATCCGTACACGCGCGGTCACTCCGGGCGTGTTGCAAAGTATTCGGGGCTCATCGGGCGCGAGCTCGGGCTTTCGGCCGAAGAACTCGACAAGCTGCGCGTCGCTGCCCTGCTTCATGACGTCGGAAAAATCGGAGTCGAAGACCGCGTCTTGAAAAAGCCCGGTGCGCTGACGCCCGAAGAATTCGACTTGATGAAGCAGCATACCGTGAAGGGCGCGAACATCATGCGCCCGGTTTCGCAATTGAAAGAGATGCTGCCCGGCATCGAGCTCCACCACGAACATATTGATGGCCGCGGCTATCCCTACGGCTTGCAGGGCCAGCAAATTCCGCTGATGGCGCGTATCATAGGCGTGGCTGACACGCTCGATGCCATGACCACCAATCGCCCGTATCAGTCCGCCATGGACATTGAGTTCGCGCTAAACCGCATCAAGTCTCTCACCGGCTCGAAGTTTGACGCCGTCGTCGTCAACGCCCTCGAATCCGCCATCAATGCCGGGAAGCTCCGCCTCAGCGCCGTCGAAGTCACGGTCTAAATCTCCTCGATATCTCGCGGTCTGCACTGATTGACCTGCTCACGTGCGCGTGGAGCTCGCATCGAGCGCTTCTGTTACAATTTTAAATTGCGCTGGCTGCAAAGCGCTCAACCGCATGATTTCGCTCTTTGGAAAACCGGAAAAAGTCGAGCCGTCGCTGCTCGAACGGCTGAAAGCTTCGGTCAGCAAGACGAAGGCAGCGCTGTCTGAGTCGGTCGAGAATATTTTTCTCGGCGAGCGCAAGATCGACCCTGCGCTGCTGAAAAAGCTGGAAACGGCGCTGCTCTCCGCCGACCTAGGCGTGAAACCGACTCGCGAAATTCTGGATGCCGTGCGGGAAAAGCTGGACCGCAACGCGCTTTCTGACGCCGGCCAGCTCAAGCGCGAGATCAAATCTCACATCATTCGCATTTTGACCATGAGCGAAAGTAAACCCGGCGACACCGCTATCGGCGCCATAGGAACGGCGCCGGCCAAAAATCTGACGATCTCGCCCAACGGCAGCGGTCCACGCGTCATCTTCATCGTCGGTGTAAACGGCGCTGGAAAGACCACTAGCATCGGCAAGCTGGCAAATCGCTTGCGCCAAGAAGGCCTCAGCGTGGTCCTCTGCGCTGCAGATACCTTTCGCGCCGCCGCCGTTGAGCAACTCGAAATCTGGGCGCAGCGCAACGGCATTGACGTAATCAAGCAGAAGTCCGGCGCCGATCCAGCCGCCGTCGTTTTCGATGCGGTCACCGCCGCCAAGGCGCGCGGCGCGGACGCTGTGATTGTGGACACTGCCGGCCGCCTGCATACCAAGTCCAATCTGATGGCCGAGCTGGAAAAAATGAAGCGCACCGCAGCCAAAGTCATTCCTGGGGCGCCGCACGACGTTCTACTAGTCCTAGATGCGACCACAGGCCAGAACGGCCTCGCTCAGGCGCGCGAGTTTACGTCGACCGTCACCGTCACTGGCATCATTCTCACCAAGCTCGACGGCACGGCCAAGGGCGGCATCGTGGTTGCTATCGCGCGCGAACTCGGATTGCCGATCCGTTTTGTCGGCACCGGCGAGCAGATCAACGACATGGTGCCCTTCGACGCAGAAACTTACGCGAACTCTCTTTTCGATTAAACTTTCAACTAATTCATGGACGCTCACGCCACTCGCTTCATGGAACACGCGCTGGAGTTGGCGCGCAAAGGCATTGGACTGGCGAGTCCCAATCCGATGGTCGGCTGCATCCTGGTCCGCGAAGGCCAAATCGTGGGCGAAGGATTTCACCAGTATGAAAAGCGCGATCACGCTGAGATTGTCGCGCTGAAATCCGCAGGCGAAAAAGCACGCGGCTCGACGATGTACGTCACTCTGGAGCCGTGCAATCACACCGGCCGCACTGGCCCATGCACGGAAGCGATCATCGCGGCGGGGGTTTCGCGCGTCGTGGCGGCCATGGAAGATCCCAATCCCGTCAACTCAGGCCGAGGGTTCGATCGGCTGCGAGCTGCCGGCATCGATGTTTTTACGGGAGTGGGCGAAGAAGAAGCTCGCAACTTGAACCAAGCTTTCGCCTGCTGGATTCGCACAAAAAAACCGTTTGTCACGCTGAAATCCGCACTGACACTCGATGGCCAGCTCGCTCTTCCCCTTGAGCGAAGTAAACTGGGCAAGAGAAGCAGCAAACAGAAACGAGCGAATTGGATTAGTTCGGAGGAATCGCGCGCCGAAGTTCATCGGATGCGCCACGCCGCTGATGCTGTGCTCACCGGCATCGGCACGGTCAAGATCGATGACCCGCTTCTCACGGATCGCAGCGGGCTTCCACGCCACAGGCCTCTCTTGCGCGTCATCCTCGATTGGGGCCTGACGATCTCGCCGCACTCGCGAATTGTGCAGTCCGCGCAGAACGATGTTCTGATTTTTACACAACAGCACCCAAATACACGGAGAGCTCGCGCAATGGAGCGCGCCGGCGTCGAAGTCGTCCGCACGGTTTCACGCAACGGACAGATCAATCTGGAGAGCGTTCTCGCCGAACTTGGGCGCCGCGAAATCCTCAGCGTCCTTCTCGAAGCCGGCCCCACGCTCAACGGCGCTGCGCTCTCTGCCGGAATTGTCCACAAACTTTTTTTCTTTTATGCGCCCAAAATTTCCGCAGAAACGCGTGTGCCCTTCGCCATCGCGCCCAATCTGAAGCTCCCGCCATTGCAAAGGCTTCGTATGCAATCGTTCGGTCCCGATATTGCTATTGAGGCTTATCTGCAAGGCGTCTACCGCTAGCTTTGGAGTGCGGCCCTGCTGCCGCTTTTGCGGCGTCACCTCAGAGTGGACCACGAAGGCGGGAGCCGGGCACCCGCATTCCACAGCGCTGCGTCACTCACTGACACGCAGCACGGCTGCGCCTTCAATGGCGTCATTTTTTAGAGCATTCAACGCGCGGTTGGCTTCACTCAACGGATACACCTGTGTGTGCATGCGAACCGGAATCTCCACTGCGACGCGAAGAAAATCCTCGCCGTCCTGCCGCGTGTTATTCGCCACGCTGCGAATCATCCGCTCTTGATACAGCAAATCGTAACTAAATGACGGAATCGGGCTCATGTGAATTCCGCCCAGCACGAGCGCTCCGCCCTTGCGCAACGCCGCAAGCGCCGCGGGAACAATTTCTCCTGCCGGCGCAAAGACAATCGCAGCGTCGAGCTTTTCCGGTGGCGCCTCCAAGGTTCCTCCTGCCCAAGCCGCGCCCAGCTCCAGCGCCAGCTTTTGATGACGCGCATCCCGCGTTGACGCGTAGACCGTCACGTTCCAGTGTCGAGCCACCTGAATCGCCACGTGTGCCGCCGCGCCAAAGCCATAAAATCCCAGCCGGCCGCCGGGCTTGATCCCCGAAAGCCGCAGTGAACGGAATCCGATGATTCCCGCGCAGAGCAACGGCGCGGCTTGCTCATCGGAGAATCCTTCGGGAATCGCGTAAACAAAATCCTGCGGCGCGACGATGTATTCGGCATAGCCGCCGTCGACGCTGTAGCCGGTGAAAGTCGGGTTGTCGCAGAGATTCTCCGCGCCGCGCCGGCAGTACTCGCACAGGCCATCGGTGTGGTGCAGCCAGGCAACGCCAACGCGCGCTCCGATCGCATAACGGCGCGATCCTTCTCCTAGTTTTTCGACGACACCCACCACTTGATGCCCCGGAATGACCGGTGATTTTCGCGGCGGCAATTCGCCTTCGATCACATGCAAATCCGTGCGGCACACGCCGCAGGCGTGAACGCGAACCAGCACCTCGCCCCTATCGGGACTCGGCGCCGGCACGTCCGTGAATTGAAGCGGATTCGTTTCGATCCGCGCAGGAGAGTTGAGCAAGCAGGCTTTCATGGAGTGCCCTCGATAACTTTCCGAGATGCGGCAAGCTTTAGTCTAGTGCTATCTGCCTCTGCAACGAAATGCTGTACACTCAAAACGAAAAAGCCCGCGCGCAAAGAAGATGAGGAAACTGTGTTCACCGGAATCATCGAACATGTCGGGACAATCGAAGCTCTGGATCTGAAGTCTGGCGGCGGACGAATCACGATCCATGCGCCCAGCCTTGCCCCTTCGCTCGCCATCTCAAAAAGCATTGCCGTAAACGGTTGCTGCCTCACGATCGTCGCTCTCGGCAAGAAACAGTTCTCCGCCGACCTTTCTGACGAAACCATCCAAAAGACCTCGTTCGGCGCGAAAAACGGCGGATTGGAAAAAGGTTCGCTCGTTAATCTGGAACAACCTTTGACCGCCGGCGCAGAATTTGGTGGCCACTTTGTTCAAGGTCACGTCGACGGCACCGGCCGCGTGACCCGCCTCGATCCGGAAGGTCCGGGAAGCAACAATTGGTGGTTGGGCGTGGAAGTACCCGAAGATTTCGCGCGCTACACTGTTCCCAAGGGCTCGATTACTATCGACGGCATCAGCTTACCCGTCGCTCGCTGGCATAATTTTGTGACGCCCCCCAAGCAAGTGAGAACGGTGGAAGTCGCTGTAATTCCATACACGTATGAGCACACGAATCTTCGGGACCGCAAACCCGGCGATGCGGTCAACCTCGAAGGAGACGTTTTGGGAAAATACGTTGAACGCTATCTTGAAGCCCGCAACGAGACACACGACGCACCCAATTCAAAACTCAGCCTCGAAAAACTAATCGCTGAAGGATTTTAAGCAAAATACCAACTCACGCGCGATCGACTCGCTCACGCGATTTTTTCGCGTGATTTAACCTGCAGCTTCCCGCGCCTTGGCACGTGCACCGCGCCAATAAAGTGCAAGCCCAATCACAATCGTTGCAATAGTCCCGCCCACCAATTTCAACTCAAAGCCAAGCTTGTTCGCGGAATCGCCTGGCGGAACGAGCGAAACGAAAATGCCAATCAGTACAATGAGAAAACCAGTGCCGGAAACGGCCCAGACGCCTGCTTTGCCGCCCGGAATCAAAATTGCCTCTCGATTTTCCGTCCGGTCTTTCCGCGAATAGAGCCGGATCGCCGCCGCGAACATGTAAAGAAATGGGATGAAATAAAGAATGATGGTGGCGTCGACGAGAAACTGGTAAGCGCCTCGCGTCGTCTCGTTGATCTGGCTTCCTAAGAGAATCGCGCACGATAAGACGGCTTGGACGAGAATCGAAACGTAGGGAGTCTTCCATCGGCGATGAATTCTCCCGAACGCCTGCGGCAGATAACGGTCGATTCCCACGA
>Ga0210397_10000846_pt1 | contig 20062 bp, 16 predicted proteins | sample IncBWH2OmetaG_FD_160126 | JGI IMG/M metagenome (GOLD analysis project Ga0210397, IMG submission 160126) | Forest soil microbial communities from Barre Woods Harvard Forest LTER site, Petersham, Massachusetts, United States - Inc-BW-H-2-O ...
TGTCTCGCGGATCACAGCGAAGGCGTCATGACCTACCTTGCCGTCGGGTCTCAAATAATATGGCCGAATGAGATAACGAGGATCAATTTCACTGCGGTCGACGAACTCGTCAATCTCGATGGTCCTGGTCGATTCCAGCGCAACGTTTTCAAGTTCCTCCTTCGTCACCTCGACGAAGGTGTCGGTGTCGACCTTGTAGCCCTTGACGATGTCCTCGTTGGCGACCTCTTCGCCGGTGTCGGCGTCGACCTTGGCGTACTTGATCCGGTGGCCGGTCTTGCGATTGAGCTGGTTGAACGAGACCTTCTCGGATTCCGAAGTGGCCGGGTAGAGTGCGACCGGACAGGTAACAAGCGACAGACGCAGAAAACCCTTCCAATTGGCGCGCGGGGCCATACGCAAAACTCCGGTCTCGGGACTACTGGTTTCAAGACGACCATGTAAGCATCGTTCCGACAGCCCGCCGCGCCGCTCCGCGAAAAACAAACCATCTGCCCATGAACGGAAAGCGAACGTCGCCGTTGCTCCGGTACCCTACTCCTCCAGGCTTCCCGCTGAAGCCGTTTCGTCACCAAGCGATGCCGCGCGGATTCGCAGTTTGCGGCCAACTCCGTGTTGATACGGCCGTCGATCTCAATGGCGTAGCCAATCTTTGGCCAATTCTTAGATTGAAGCACCACAATCCAAAGGGAGGCGCTCTAAAACCGAACAGATTCCATCCGATGCCCGCCGTTTCTGCGACCGAAGTCGCACGCCTCTTTTCATCGGTCGCGTTGCAATGTTTGATGACGTGCAGGGATCAACAGAGGCGCTCGGCGAAATATGAAGAGGAACGGGAGCAAATCAGTCACACATGAATTTCCGTTCGATGCAGGGGGAGGATCGGAAAAGCCGTCTTCTATGCCGGGAGGGACGTCGGAAGCCAGCCGGCCTACGCGACATCCGGCGTCCTTGTTGTCGGATGCCCGAACGATCCGACGCCCAGAGTTGCACCAGCTCGTCCCCCTGGCGGATTCAACGATCTACGAGATGGAGCAGCGCCGAGAATTTCCGCGCCGCTTCTTCATCACCGAACGCTGTGTCGTGTGGAATCTCGCCGAGGTCGAGGCCTGGCTCGAAGAGCGTCGGCGCGCGTCAAACGCCGACCAGACCAACCGAGGCCCGTCAGTTCGCCCCTACCGCCGCCGGCGGCAACACGATGCCGTCGGAGGCGATTAGCTGCATCGAAGGTGGATAAAGGACCGGTGTCCGGTCCTTGCCGTCGAGCCAGGCATCGACGAGGTCGGCCCATTCCTGAAGCATGTGACGGCGCTGCTTTTCGTATTCGGCCTTGTTGTAGACGCCACGCGAGCTACGGCCATCCTCATGGGCGAGGCACTTCTCGATCCAGTCGCTGTTGAAGCCGAGTTCGTTCAGCAGGGTCGAGCCGGTCCGGCGCAGATCGTGAACCGTGAAGGGTTGCAGCGGCAGCCCCTGCTTCTGCGCCCGCGCGATGATGGCTGTGGTGACGCGATTGAAGGTCGCACGAGACATCGGGGCATCGGACTCGTAGCGCGATGGCAGAATGTAACGTGAGTTGCCTGCGCAGGTCTTGAGTGCAATGAGGATATCGAGCGATTGGCGCGACAGGTAGATGTTGTGCGGCTTGTTCCGCTTCATACGCTCCTTTGGGATGCTCCAGACCGAGTGCTCAAAATCCACCTCGTCCCAGACGCCGTCGATGAGCTCGCTCTTTCGCACCATCGTCAGCAGGATCAGTTTGAGCCCCAGCCGAATGGTCGGCAGCGTCGGCACTTCCTCGACAAGGCCGAAGGCAATTCGAATCTCCGATGGCGTCAGCGCGCGATCTTTCGGTGTGAAGGTTGCGATTGATGCCGGTCCGACTTCATCAGCCGGATTGGCGACCTTGGCGCCATTCGCTCTGGCGAACCCGTAGATCTGCTTGATGATGTCGCGGACGTGGATGGCGGTTGCCGGCGCCCCGCGGTCTTTCACCTTCTTGCAGAGCGACCGCAAATCATCGGGGGTGATTTCGGTCAGAAGCCGATTTTTCCAGGCCGGAAGAATATCGCGATCGTAGATCGACTTGCGCATGGAGCGGGTGCTTTCCGCCATGGGGGCCTCGTCGAACCACCGCTTGCCCACGGCGCCGAAGTTGCCGTCCGCGAGCGACTGTCGCTTGGCTCTTTGCTTCTCCTGGGCGGGGGAAACACCTTGCATCACCGAAGATCGCGCGGCGATGCACATCTGCCGCGCCGCGGCGAGAGAGAGCCCATCGGCTCCGTCGCGGCCGATGGTCAGAGTTTCGCGCCGCCCATTGAGACGGTAGTCGAGCCGGAACGTGATCTGGCCCGACCGAGCGACGACGACGTACATACCGTCACGATCCGTGACCTTGTAGATCTTACCCTTTGGTTTCAGTGCCTTGAGAGCTGTATCGGTGAGCATATTCACGCTTCCGTTTGCAGAACATAACATGTACCTCACCGAACTTATACCGTCAAGAAAAATACCGTCAATACGACATTTATTTCAATAATTTCAATAACTTATTGCAGTCACTGGCAGAAGATGGCTGACGGTATCAGACAAAGAGGGAGATGGCGCCAAAATCCCGTACCGTCAAGAATACCGTTAAATCGGGCGCTTTGCGGCCGGTTCCCATCGACTGCCATCGATAGATATAGTTTCGTTATATCAGCCGCTTACGCCGAAAAATCGATGGCGGATGATAGCCGCCGATCGACGCGGGTTCACTCCCACTCGATCGTGCCGGGCGGCTTGCTCGTGACGTCGTAGACCACGCGGTTGACGCCCTTGACCTCGTTGATGATCCGCGTCGCGGTCGCGCCCAAAAATTTCATGTCGAAGGGATAGAAGTCGGCGGTCATGCCGTCGGTCGAGGTGACGGCGCGCAGGCCCACCACGTAATCATAGGTGCGGCCGTCGCCCATCACGCCGACGGTCTTGACCGGCAGCAGCACGGCAAACGCCTGCCAGATCACGTCGTAAAGGCCGGCCTTGCGGATCTCACCGATATAGACGGCATCCGCCTTGCGCAGGATGTCGAGCTTCTCCTTCGTGATGTCGCCGGGGCAGCGGATGGCAAGCCCGGGCCCCGGAAACGGATGCCGGCCGACGAAAATCTCGGGCAGGCCGAGCTCGCGGCCGAGCGCGCGCACCTCGTCCTTGAACAATTCGCGCAGCGGCTCGACCAGCTTCATGTTCATGCGCGCGGGCAGGCCGCCGACATTGTGGTGCGACTTGATGGTCACCGACGGGCCGCCGGTGAAGGAGACGCTCTCGATCACGTCGGGATAGAGCGTGCCCTGGGCCAGAAACTCGGCGCCGCCGATCTTCTTGGCCTCCGAGTCGAACACGTCGATGAACAGGCGCCCGATGGTCTTGCGCTTCTGTTCGGGGTCGGTGACGCCGGCAAGCTCGGTCAGGAATTGCTGCGAGGCATCAACGTGAACCAGCGGGATGTTGTAGTGATGGCGGAACAGGTCGACGACGGTTTCCGCTTCGTTGAGCCGCAGCAGCCCGTGATCGACGAAGACGCAGGTGAGCTGGTGGCCGATCGCCTCGTGGATCAGCACGGCGGCCACCGCCGAGTCGACGCCGCCGGAGAGGCCGCAGATCACTTTGCCCTTGCCGACCTGCGCACGGATCTTGGCGATCGCCTCCTCGCGGAAGGCGCGCATGGTCCAGTCGCCGGAGAGGCCCGCGATGTTGCGCACGAAATTGCGGATCAGTTGCGCGCCATCCGGCGTGTGCACCACCTCGGGATGGAACATCAGCCCGTAATATTTGCGCGTCTCGTCCTGGATGATGGCGAACGGCGCATTGGCCGAGGTGCCGGCCACCACAAAACCCGGCGGCATCTTGGTGATGCGGTCGCCATGGCTCATCCACACCTGATGCTTCTCACCCGGTTTCCAAGTGGTGTCGAACAGGCAGCTGTCGGTCGCGACCTCCACATCGGCGCGGCCAAACTCACGGTGATGACCGCCTTCGACCTCGCCGCCGAGCTGGGCCGCCATGGTCATCTGGCCGTAGCAGATGCCGAGCACGGGAACGCCGCTGTCGAAGATCAGCTGGGGCGCGCGCGGCGAACCTTCCTCATGCACCGATTCCGGGCCGCCGGAGAGAATCACCGCTTTCGGCTTCATCTCGCGGAAGGCGGCTTCGGCCTTCTGGAACGGCACGATCTCGCAATAGACGCCGTCTTCGCGGACGCGTCGGGCGATCAGCTGCGTGACCTGGCTGCCGAAATCGACGATCAGAATCTTGTCATGGGCCGAGGCCACAGCGGGCGTCGACTCGCGGGCTTGCGATGCTGCTGTCATGGACAGGAATTACGCGACCAGGGCCGGTCCCGCAACCCTCCGGACGGCAGGCTTGCGGGACTGCCCCCTGGCCATCCACGCCTTTCAGGCCGCCTCTGGAAGCCGGTGCGGTCGGAATTCAGCTGTCCCTGCGCAGGATCGACACGAAAAACCCGTCCGTCCCGGTCCGGCGCGGCGTCATCAGCCAGCCCTCGGGCTGACCCAGCGCGGCCGTCCCAAAAGCTGCCGCCTTATCCCCCAGCATCGAGGCGGTCTGGTCGGGCGGAACGATGGAAAATCCGCCGTGGCGGCCGAGAAAGGCAACGACCTGCTCGCCGTTCTCCGGCAATAGCACCGAACACGTGATGTAGGCGATGCGACCACCTGTTTTCACCAACCTGGCCGCGCGATCAAGCACTTCGGCCTGCTCGTTCAGCCGGATTTCAAGCGCGCCGGGGCGCATCCGCCATTTGGCATCCGGATTGCGCCGCCAGGTGCCGGTTCCGGTGCAGGGCGCGTCGATCACGACGAGATCGGCGGAGGTTTTGATATCGGCGAGCGGCTCGTCCTCGCCCTTGGGCGATCGCACCTCGGCATTGTGGACGCCGGCCCGCGACAGCCGCTCATGGATCGGGGCGAGCTGGCGCTTGTCGCGGTCGGTCGCGATCAGACGGCCTTTGCCCTGCATCATGGCCGCGAGCGCCAGGGTCTTGCCACCGGCGCCGGCGCAGAGATCGATCACCTGCTCGCCGGGCTTGGCGGCGGCGAACAGCGCGGCGAGCTGCGAGCCCTCGTCCTGCACCTCGATCGCGCCCTTGACGAAGCTCTCCTCGGCATGAATGCCGGGATTGCGGGCGTCGGCACCGAGTTCGATGCGCAGGCCGAGCGGTGACCACGGCGTCTCCCGCGCGCCGAGATGCGCCAACGCTGGCAGAATCTTCTCGCGCTTCCCCCTGAGCGTGTTGACGCGCAGGTCGAGCGGTGCGCGGGACGCCATCGCCGTCGCCTCGGCGACGCGGTCTTCGCCGAACGTCTGCGCGAGATAGGGATCGAGCCAGTCGGGATAGTCGCCGGCAACCGGCGGCGGCGCCTGGTCCAGCGAGCGCGTGGCAAGGGCCGCTTGCTCGGCTTCGCTCAGGGGTCGCTGCGCAAAACGACCGCCGTCACAGAGGATCGCGATGGCCTCGACGCTCATGCCGCGCTCGAGCTTGAGCATGCCGAGCGCCCGGGCCCGCGCCGTCTCGTCATCCATGATCCAGGCGCTGGAGGCGTGCCGGCGCAGCACATCCCAGACCAGGCCCGAGATCGCCGCCCGATCGCCGGAACCGGCAAAGCGATGCGCCGCGCCCCACTCCTTCAGCGCCTTCGCCGCCGGGGCGCGCTGCGCCTCGATGGTCTCGATGATTTCAATCGCCGCGGACAGGCGCGCTTGCGGTGTCATGCTCGTCTTTCGGTTCGGGAAATGTCGACAGATGCCTAGATCAACAAGAGTATTTTCAGCGCGAAATAGATCCACATCACGAGCAGCACCAGCACGCCGGCGAGCCATGCGGTCGAGCGTTGGCCGAGATCGTTGGAGGTCACGAAAATGCCGGCATGGAAGAATCTGACGATGACGAACACCCAGGACAAGAGCACGATGAGCAGGTCGGCATGGCGCAAAGGCAGGGCCAGTGCGATCAGGGCATAAAACAGGACCGGGAGTTCGAATTGGTTGCGATAGCAATTGCCGACCTGGGTGGCGCGCTTGGGCCAGTTTGGCTCGCCCAAAGCGATATTACGGATCTTGGTCTCGCCTTTGACGAGCGTCTGCCGGCGCGAGCCGACCATCATGACAAGAAGCGCAAAGGTGAGCCCGACCTGGACGAAGACCGGCAGCAAAACCATTTGAATCGACATCCAAATCCCTCCCGAGGCGCTGCGCCGGCCCCGCCGTGAAGCTAATAACGGCGGCGCCTGCCCCTGACAACCTAGCCTCAGTCCCGAGGGGTCACTGTGAAGTGACCGACATTTTCCCGATACCTGCCTGCGATATGCTTTGCGCAGAAGGACGATTCACATGACCGAATTCCGCCTGACGCAAATTTCCGATACCCATCTTGCCCGCCGCCTGACGCTGCTTACCGACAATTTCGCGCGGCTGAGCGAATATATCGACACGACGCGCCCGGACCTCGTTGTCAACAGCGGCGACGTCGGCTTCGATGGCCCGAGCGCGCCGGACGATCTCGAATTTGCCCGCGCGCTGCACGATGCCCTCCCCGTCCCCTGCCGCTATCTGCCTGGCAATCACGACATCGGCGATAATCCGACCCAGATTTTCCCGACCCCGAAGCAGGCCGTCACCGAGAAGGATCGCCAGGCGTACATCTCCGTCTTTGGCGACGACCGTTGGCGCTTCGAGGCCGCCGGCTGGTGCTTCATCGGCCTCAATTCGCTGGTCATGAACTCGGGCCTCGTGAGCGAAGCCGAGCAGTTCGACTGGCTCGCCTGCGAACTTGCCTCCGCCAACGGCAAGCCGGTGGGGCTGTTCCTGCACAAGCCATTGTTCCTCAATGCGCCCGACGATCCCGAGCACGAGACAACCGCGATCCGCTACGTTCCGATGCCGGCGCGCCGGCGCCTGGTCGACATGCTGCGCAACGTCAATCTGCGGCTGGTCGCCAGCGGCCATGTCCATCAGCGGCGCGACTTCACCCATCGCGGCGTACGACATGTCTGGGCGCCGTCCGCGGGTTTTGTGATTCCCGATCGCATGCAGGACGTGATCGGCGTGAAGGAAGTTGGCCTGGTCGAATATCGCTTCCAGCCCGACGGTTTCGAGGTGCGTCACGTCCGGGCGCCCGGCCAGGCCGACGTCTGGCTGGACGATTTTTTCGCGCCGGCCGCGTAGGTTCAAACGGCTAGACCTTGTCCGGCCCGACCCGCACCAGCTGCTTGCCGAAATTGGCGCCCTTCAGAAGACCAATGAAGGCCTCGGGCGCGCTCTCGAGGCCCTCGGTCACGAACTCCTTGTATTTGAGCTTGCCCTCGCGCACCCAGACCGACATGTCGCGCACGAAATCGCCGTGGCGGGCGGCGAAATCGCTGACGATGAAGCCGCGGAAGGTCAGCCGCTTGGTCAGGATGTTCCGCATCATGGCGCCGGCCCATTTCGGCGCCACCGCCTGCGTGTCGTTGTAGTGGGCGATCAGGCCGCAGACCGGCACTCGCGCGAACACATTCAGCAGCGGAAAGACAGCCTCGAACACGGCGCCGCCGACGTTCTCGAAATAGACATCGATGCCCTTCGGACAGGCCTCCTTCAGCTTCGCGGCAAGATCGGGATCGCGGTGATCGAGGCACGCATCGAAGCCGAATTCCTTGACGACGTAATCGCATTTGTCCTTGCCGCCGGCGATGCCGATCGCGCGTGCGCCCTTGATCTTTGCGATCTGGCCGACCGCCGAGCCGACCGCGCCGGAGGCCGCCGCCACCACGACGGTTTCGCCGGCCTGCGGCTTGCCGATATCGAGCAGGCCCGTATAGGCGGTCATGCCGGGCATGCCGAGCACGCCGACCGCGGTCGAGATCGGCGCGATGTTCGGATCGATCTTCGCAAGCCCTTTGCCGTCCGAGAGCGCGTGGGTCTGCCAGCCGGCGCGCGACAGCACGATATCGCCTTTGGCAAAGCCCGGATTGTTGGAGGTCATGACCTCGCTCACCGTGCCGGCCTCCATCACGCCGCCGACCGGCACCGGCGCGGCGTAGGAGGCGGCATCGCTCATGCGCCCGCGCATATAGGGATCGAGCGACAGCCAGATGGTGCGGAGCAGAACCTGCCCCTCGCCCGGCGTCGGTGCTGCGCATTCCTCGATGCGAAAATCGGACGCCTTGGGCTCACCGACCGGGCGTGATGCGAGCACGATGCGTTGGGCTTGGGACATGTTGGTTTCCTCCTATTTTTTTTCCGTCATTCCGGGGCGCGAGCAAAGCGAGCGAACCCGGAATCTCGAGATTCTCAGGTGCGCAATTGCGCAACATAGTTCGATGCTTCGCATCGCCCCGGAATGACCGAGAAAATCACGCCCCGCCCGGATAGTTCGGCGCCTCGCGCGTGATCGTGACGTCGTGGACGTGGCTTTCGCGCAGGCCCGCGCCGGTGATGCGCACGAACTGCGCCTTGTTGTGAAAGTCGGCAAGATCGCGCGCCCCGACATAGCCCATCGCCGCGCGCAAGCCACCGGCGAGTTGGTGCATGACGTTGCCGACCGGACCCTTGTAGGGCACCTGGCCCTCGATGCCCTCCGGCACCAGTTTCAGGGTATCCTTGATGTCCTGCTGAAAATAGCGGTCGGCCGAGCCGCGCGCCATCGCGCCGACCGAGCCCATGCCGCGATAGGCCTTGTAGGAGCGGCCCTGCCACAGGAACACCTCGCCAGGCGTCTCGTCGGTGCCGGCCAGGAGCGAGCCGACCATCGCCACATCGGCGCCCGCCGCAAGCGCCTTGGCGAGGTCGCCGGAAAACTTGATGCCGCCATCGGCGATGACCGGCGTATCGGCCTTCTTGGCCGCTTCCACCGCATCCATGATGGCGGTGAGCTGCGGCACGCCGACGCCGGCGACGATGCGCGTGGTGCAGATCGAGCCGGGACCGATGCCGACCTTGATCGCGTCCGCGCCGGCATCGATCAGCGCCTGCGCGCCGTCTCTGGTCGCGATATTGCCGGCAATGACCTGAACCTCGTTGGACAGCCGCTTGATGCGGTTGACCGCCTCCAGCACCCGCGACGAATGGCCGTGCGCGGTATCGACCACGACGAGATCCACGCCCGCATCGATCAGCCGCTCGGTGCGCTCAAAACCGCCCTCGCCGACCGTGGTCGCGGCCGCGACCCGCAGCCGGCCCTGCCCGTCCTTGCAGGCCAGGGGATGGGCGACCGCCTTCTCCATGTCCTTCACGGTGATCAGGCCGACGCAGCGGTATTGCTCGTCGACCACCAAAAGTTTTTCGATGCGATGCTTATGCAGCATGCGCTTGGCCTCGTCCTGGCCGACGCCCTCGCGCACGGTGACGAGGTTTTCATGCGTCATCAGCTCGGAGATCTTTTGGCGCGGATCGGTGGCAAAACGCACGTCACGGTTGGTCAGAATACCGACCAGCTTGCCGGCAATGCCCTTGCCGCCGCCGACCACCACCGGAATGCCGGAGAAGCCGTGGTCGTTCATCAGCGCCAGCGCGTCCGACAGCATCGCGTCGGGCCCGATGGTCAGCGGATTGACCACCATTCCGGATTCGTATTTTTTCACCTGCCGCACCTGCGCGGCCTGGCCCTCGGGATCGAAATTGCGGTGGATCACGCCGACCCCGCCGGCCTGCGCCATCGCAATCGCCATCCGCGCCTCGGTGACGGTATCCATGGCGGAGGCCATGATCGGAATGTTGAGGGAGATCGCGCGGGTGACGTGGGTGCGGATATCGACTTCGGACGGCAGCACGTCCGACAGGCCGGGCTTCAGAAGCACATCATCGAACGTATAGGCTTCACGGATAGCGGGAAATTCCAGCGCCATCGTCAACTCCTTCCCGCGGCGCGACGCCGCGACTTGATTTTGGGATGAGCGCCGTCCTTGGCGAAACCTTCCGTTTCGCCCTCGAATCGATGCCCATCGGTGGGGTTGACGCTGGTCGATAGCACGGCGCCGTGACGAATCAAAGCGCCATGCACAGATTTTACCGCTCGAGCGTTTTCGAGCGAAGTGGGCACCGGTTCGCGTCAAGAAAACGCGTCAAAACAAGAATCTAGAGCTTCGGTCCCGACTTGATCGGAACGGAGGCTCTAGAAGCGATAGCCCGGCGGGGGCCCGTAGCGGCGGACCGCCTCGACCATTTCCCGGTGCCTGCGCTCGTCGCGCTTCATATGTACCGCGATGATTGCATGCGCGGACGGCACTAGCAGCAGGATGTGAAAAAACAGCCCGAAAATCGCGCAAAACACGATCAGGAGCACGTTGAAGATCGCCGAGAAGGGCTGGCCGTTCAGCAACAGGCCGAGCGGTGGCAGCAAGGCGGCGAGGACGTAAATCATCGGTCTCTCCGGCATTTCCCGTGCCGCATGACTTAGGTGCTATGCGCGGTTCCGCAATGGCCTTCATGACAGCGAGGTGATAGAGGCCCCCATCCTGACTCTCTCCGACCCGTTCCGACCGATTGATGAACAAACAACGCGTGATTCCCCTCATCGTGGCCACCGCGCTGTTCATGGAAAACATGGACTCGACGGTCATCGCGACCTCGCTTCCCGCGATTGCCGCCGACATCGGCACGAGCCCGCTGACGCTCAAACTCGCCATCACATCCTACCTCCTGTCGCTCGCCGTGTTCATTCCTGCCAGCGGATGGACCGCCGACCGTTTCGGCGCGCGGATGGTGTTCGCGATCGCGGTCGGCGTGTTCATGGCCGGATCGATCGGCTGCGCGATGTCGTCGTCGGTGACGGATTTCGTGATCGCGCGCATCCTGCAGGGCATGGGCGGGGCGATGATGACGCCGGTCGGGCGGCTCGTGTTGCTGCGCTCGATCGACAAGAGCGCGCTGGTCAATGCGATGGCCTGGGTGACGGTGCCGGCGCTGGTCGGCCCGGTGATCGGGCCGCCGCTCGGCGGCTTCACTACCACCTATTTCTCGTGGCACTGGATTTTTCTGATCAACATCCCGATCGGGCTCGTCGGCATCGTCATGGCGTTGAAATTCATCGACCCGATCCGCGGCGATGCGCCGGAGCGATTCGACCTCTACGGGCTCCTGCTCGCGGGCATCGGTCTTGGAGGGATCGCATTCGGGCTCTCGGTCGCCGGGCTCAATCTGCTGCCGTGGTCGATCGTCGCCGTGCTGGTCGCGATCGGCGCGATCTCGATGACACTCTACGTGATTCACGCGCGCCGGACCGGGTCGCCCGTACTCGACTTCTCGCTGCTGCGGCTGTCGACGATGCGGGCCAGCATCGTCGGCGGCTTTCTGTTCCGGCTCGGCATCGGCGCGCTGCCGTTCCTGCTGCCGCTGTTGATGCAGGTCGGCTTTGGCCTGTCGCCGTTCCAGTCGGGCCTCGTCACCTTCGCCTCGGCGCTTGGCGCCATGGGCATGAAGACGCTGGCGGCGCGGATCATCCGCGCCTTCGGCTTCCGCAACCTGATGACCGTCAATGCCGTGGTCAGCGCGTTCTTCCTCGCCGCCTGCGCCCTGTTCACCGTGACGACGCCGCTGTTGTTGATCATGGTCATCCTCGTGATCGGCGGCTTCTTCCGCTCGCTGCAGTTCACCGCCATCAACACCGTGGCCTATGCCGAGGTCGAGCCGGCGCAGATGAGCCGCGCGACGACGCTGGTCAGCGTCAACCAGCAACTCGCCGTCTCGGCGGGCGTCGCGGTCGGCGCGGCCTCGGTCGAAACGAACTTGTGGCTGCACCACCAGAGCGAACTGAACGCCACAGTGTTCGCGCCAGCCTTCCTCGTCGTGGCCGCGATCTCGGCGGCGTCGTGCTGGTTCTTCTGGCAGATGCCTGATGATGCCGGCCACGAAATCTCCGGCCGCAAGGCGCTCGCCATCTCCAGCCGCAAAGGCGCTGCAAAGCAAGCAGCCCTCACGGCGAGCGAAACCACCGAGGATGCGCGCGATCAAAGGCTGGGGTGACTTTGACGTCATTGCGAGCGACTTGTCCGCCGAAGCTCAATGAGCGAAGGCGGAAGCGAAGCAATCCCGACTTTCACCGCGTGACACTCTGGATTGCTTCCGCCTTCGCGTCTCACGCGCTTCGGCGGAGAAGTCGGCGCGATGCACCTCGCAATGACGATCCCTGATTTCCAGATTCGGTTTTTCAAACAACTGGGCAATCCTCCGCGTTCTCGCGACGGAATTCGTCCGAGTGATGCCAGGCGCGACACCCTCTGACATTGCCGAGGGCGCAGGGAAGGCCGGGTGCCCGCTGCACCCACGGCGCACGCGCAGGAAAAATCTTGCGCGTGCGCGCGTTGACCACAGGTACAGGCGGAATCACTCCGGCCTTCGCTGCGCAGTGCTTTACGACTTACTTCGCGCTCTCCCCGGTGAACCAGCTTGTTGCCACCGTCATCTTCGAAAGGCGCGTGCCTCCTCGAAAACTTGACGCCCGCATGGGCGCGCCAGGACCACACGACTTCGTCGTCCGCAGCGATGTCGCTCGCCCTGCGACACCGCCACGTCCACCGCATCCCGCCCCGCGTTCGTGACGACGCGTCCGCCCCTCGTGCCGAGGCGAGACGGGCCGACCATACGCCTGATTCCACATTCTGAAAAACAGAATCTTTTTGCCGCGCGCGCTTGACAGGATTTCGCAACGACGGCGCGTCGGGCAAATCAGCTGGAGGATTTTCCGGACAGGCAATGAAACTCCGGGCTGCAGGGCAGGCGCCCGGAGAGACCATTCTTACGCCGTCAAGACACAAAGCGGACCTGAACGGTCGGTGATCCTCGCCCTCATTCAGCGGTCAGATCATGACCATGACCAGCGTAGCACGGCGACGCGAGCCTCACGCCGCACGCACTGCGTTCAGGAACTTGCCGACTTCCAGCCTCAGACGATTGCTGTCCGAGGACAGGGATTGCGCGGCAGAGAGGACCTGCGAGGACGCCGAGCCGGTCTCGTTCGCGCCGCGCTGGACGTTGGTGATGTTGGACGAGACCTCCTGGGTGCCTCGCGCCGCCTGTTGCACGTTGCGCGAGATTTCCAGCGTGGCCGCGCTCTGCTCCTCCACCGCGGAGGCGATCGTCGACGAGATTTCCGACACCTTGTCGATCGCTTCCGAGATTTCCTTGATGGCCGTCACCGATTCCTGCGTTGCGGCCTGGATACCGGAGATGTGCTGGCTGATCTCGCCGGTCGCCCTGGCGGTCTGCTCAGCGAGCGCCTTGACTTCGGAAGCAACGACGGCAAAGCCACGACCCGCCTCGCCGGCCCGGGCCGCTTCGATGGTTGCATTCAACGCCAGCAGATTGGTCTGCCCCGCGATGGTGTTGATCAGTTCGACGACATCGCCGATATGCACTGCCGCTTTCGACAATTCGCTGACGCGTTCATTGGTCCTGCGGGCCTGGTCGACGGCCGCGCCGGCCATCCGCGCCGATTCCTGCACCTGTCGGCTGATTTGATTGACCGAGGACGACATTTCCTCGGTCGCGGATGCGACGGACTGCACATTGGTGGTGGCTTGCTCCGAGGCGGCCGCAACCGTCGTCGCCAGCTGCTGCGTCATGTCGGCCGTCTTGGTCATGGTTCCGGCCGAGGCCTCGAGCTCGGTCGAGGCAGAGGAGACGGCATCGACGATGCCTCCGACCGCCGATTCGAACATACCGGCAAGCTTGTGCATCTCGGCTTTGCGTTGTTCAGCGGCACGCGCGTCGGCTTCAGCCTTCGCCACGGCCTCCTGTTGCGCCTGCTCGGCCACCTTCAGCTTGATCGCCTCGACGGCCCGGCCGACATCGCCGATCTCGTCGCGACGCTTGATCTCGACGATCTCGACGTTCAGCTCGCCTTGCGCCATACGCATCAGCGATCGGACCAGGCTACTCAAGGGTCGTCCGACCCCAGCGGTCAGCGCGATGACGGACAACAGCACCAAGGCCAGCATTGCGGCCCCGCCGACCACGATCGCCGTCGCGATACCGGAAAGCGCCGCTTCCATCTCTTCGGCTCGCGTCGACAAAAGGGCCCGCTCCCCCTGTCCTATTTCATCAACCTTGGCGCGGATGACGTCGAAGAACTGCTTGCCGGCACCGTCCCGCTCGAGCTGGCGTGCCTTCTCCCAGGTTTCCTGTGACGCCATGAATTGCATGCCGACTTCGGCGATCTTCTCGTTCCACCCCTTCACCGCGGCGTCCAAGGCCTCGAGCCGCTTCTGTTGTGCCGCATTATCGGACGTCAGGCTCTTGATCTTTTCGAATTCGCGCGCGTAAGTCGTCCGCCCGGCCGTCAGCGGAGCCAAATTGGCTTTGTTCGCGGTGATCATGTAGCCACGAAGGCCGGTCTCCTGATCGGTCATCGCCGATCCGACACCGCTCAATGCGTCAAGAACCTGATAGGTGTGTGTCGTCCAGCCCGTGGTTTGGACGACATGGCCGCGCTGAATATAGACGTACCCGAAACTCGCGACGCTGGTGATGGCGACGAGGCCGAAAAGCGCTGCGAGCTTCCAAATCAACCTGAGATTGTTGAACGAGGACACGTGATCACCTCGATTTGGCGGAGAGCATCCACCTTCGGCCAAGTAGCGCTAATTCGAAGTAAATATGTCGTACCGCAAAACCACGGTCATTTGACCCGGCGCTGCGTGTCCAGCGGTGCCGCCTCCCGCCGCCCCGGTATCCGGCGCATGCAGCCGCACGGTCCCTTGCGCCGCGCGAACTCGCGAGATCAACCCTAACGTGCTGCCCCGCCAGACCTCGGAGCCGCAGGATCTTGCCGGCTCATGATGTTGTTCGGATCGTGCGCCCGCTTGATCGCGCGCATGATGTCGAACTCCGTCTTGGAGCGGTCATGCGTCAGCTCGTCGATCTGTCGATGCCGATACCGTGCTCGGCCGAGATCGAACCTCCCATCGCGGTGATGAGAGCGTTCACGAGCCGGGTGATGGCGGCGGAAGATTGCGTGAGCGTCGGCCGCTCCATCCCTATCGGATCCAGGAAGGAGAAGTGGCAGATTGCCGTCGCGCGCCGGAATGACGGCGAGAGGGCGAACGAACTTGTGATGCGGTGAGCCCTGCGCTTTCTGAGTTCGTAGGATGACATTCCGTCAGCGCGACGCGACCACAAGAGCGGCGCGCGGCGCCCCACCAGCGAGACACCGATTGCAATGAACCATGGCTGCGGTCGACCTGATATCGGCTATGTCGAAGGCAATTATGGTTTAGATTGATCGTACCTGATCTTTTTGACTTGCTGAAAACAGCTCACCATGTGCGCTCGCTCGCCAGGAGATAGTCATGCGATCATTTCAATGCGTCGCCATGGGGTTTGCACTCTCCGCGTTGATGGCGGCAGGCGCAACCCGCGCCGGCGCCGAGGACGAGTCGCTTGGCGTGCGCCTGGTCAACCAGATGAATGCGCTCTACGGCCGGCATCCCGGCGTTCGCGCGAACCACGCCAAGGGCGCGGTGTTTGAAGGCACGTTCACGCCGGCGCAAGGCGCCGACGCGCTCAGCTCCGCTGTCTTTCTCAAAGGTGCACCCACGCCGCTGGTCATCCGCTTTTCAAATGCCGGCGGCGTCCCGGACGCGCCCGACACCGATCCTTCGACCGACCGTATCCGCGGCATGGCGATCAAGTTCCACCTCCCGGATAGGAGCGAACAGGACATGATCTGATCTGCATATCGGCAAACGGGTTTCCGGTGGCGACCGGAGAGGATTTTCTGGCTTTGCTCCAGGCGGTCGGCGCAAGCGGTCCTGATGTCCCCAAGCCGACGCCGGTTGAAAAATTCCTGGCGACCCACCCGGCCACGGTCGCTTTCGTCACCGCGCCAAAACCCGTGGCGGTCAGTTACGGCACCCAGCCGTTCTTCGGCGTCAACGCGTTCAAGTTCACCAATGCGCAGGGAACAGCCAAGTTCGGCCGCTATCGCATCGTGCCCGAGGGCGGCCCCACCTATGTGAGCGACGAGGAAGCGACGCACCGTCCTCCGAATGCACTCGCCGACAATTTGCGTGCATCGCTCGAAAAGGGACCGGTCAAGTTCCACCTTCTGGTGCAGGTTGCCGCCGCTGATGATCCAACAACCGACGCCACGAAAATCTGGCCAGACAGCCGGCCGACGGTCGAACTCGGCGAAATCGCCGTCACCAAGGCGCTGGATACCGAGAAGGTCGAGAACGAGTTGCTGTACATGCCGACCAACTTGACGAGCGGCATTGACGCTTCTGATGACCCGCTGATCAATTCGTGCACCGAGGCCTACGCGGAGTCGTTCGGCCGCCGGACCGCCAAATAGGCCTCGGCATCAGCGTTCGAGATGTGGATCGGTATTACGCAGTCAGAAGGAGGGGTCATATCAGCGACCGCCGCGCTCGATGACTCCGCCAAAACGAGGGTGCGATGGCGATCGTGTAACCCGCCGCCCTTGCCCCCGCGCTGCGGCTCGAACCAGGGCTCGGCAACGGTGGGTTATGCGCTACCTTCGCCTCTCGTCGCTAACGCACCCCAGGCTCGCTTTTTTACACAAGGGCGACGCCGAGCGCATATGCACCGACCAGCAGCGTGAGACTGCTCACGGCAATCGTCAGATAGATTTGATCCATGGCGACCTCTCGGGGATGGCCCATTCGATGTTCGTGGTTCACGAGAGCCGCTTCGTTACACGGTCGTCGTTATCCGACCCATCCCATGATCATGGTAGCTCCACTGTTCGCACAGTGACGCGAAGCGAATGAGAAAAGGCCGACGGGCGCTACGCCGACGGCCTCCTCTTGCAACTGCCGGCTCGCGGGCCGGTTCCGCTGCGACTCTCGGCACTCCGTGCCATTGGTTACCGCTATCTCAGAACGACGACCGAGGCTATCGTACGCGGGTCTCGCGCCATCGTACTGAGGGAGAGTCGCATCCCACGATCGGATTGGTCTGACTATACGTTGGTTTATGCTTGGCCGGCATCCGCTGCGATTGGCCTCGGCAGCCATGAAACTTGTTTTTCTCCATGGCCCGTGCCTTCATTGCTGAATCGCGGGATCGCGGCATGGTTTCTGGATGATGCTTCATGACGAGCACGTCGGCGAACGCAGGACCTTTACCCGAGCGCGTCGAAAAGGCCGCGCAGGAACGGATTGCGGCGGGCACCTACCCGACGCTGGTGTTCGGCGTCGTGGATGGTGACAAGAGCGAGGTTGTGGCCTTCGGCAGGCTCCATGACGGCAACGCGCCCGATGGCGAGACCGTTTATGAAATTGGTTCGATAACGAAGACCTTCACAGCCACGCTCCTGGCACAGGCCGTGCTCTCAGGGCGCTTGATGCTCGACACGCCGGTGGCACAACTTCTGGCGGACTTCAAGATCCCGTCCGGCGGTGACAAGCAAATGACGCTCGGCGATCTTGCCACGCATCACTCCGGCCTGCCGCGGATGCCCTCGAACTTCATGCCGAAGGACCCGGCCAATCCCTATGCCGACTACGATGCGGCGAAGCTGAGGGCGTTTCTTGCGGGATACCAACTGCCGCGCGATCCAGGGACCTGCTACGAATACTCCAATCTGGGATTCGGGCTTCTCGGCCATGCGCTTGCGCAATTTGCGTCCACGACCTATGGCACCCTGATCGACAACGAAATTCTGGAGCCGCTCGGCATGACGATGAGCGGCACGGCATTCACCGACGCAATGCGCGCCCATCTCGCTCCCGGTCACGACGACACTGGCAAAGCGGCGAAGAACTGGGACCTCGACGCGTTGGCAGGGGCAGGCGCCCTCCGTTCCACGGCCAATGATATGCTGCGCTATCTGATGGCCAACATGGGCATCGGTCAGTCGCCGTTGGCCGCCGCGATGAAGCTCGCGCAACAGCCGCGCGACGAAACCATGCCTGTCGGCCTGGCCTGGGGAACGACCGATAAGGGAGTCATCTGGCACGGCGGCGGGACTGGCGGATATAGAAGCTTTCTCGGTTTCACGGCCGACAGGCGGCAGGGCGTTGTCGTCCTCACCAACACCGCCGTGGACGTCGAGGATCTCGGTTTCGCCACGCTCGAAGGCAGCGCCCCACTGGCGCCCGCATACAGGGCGATCGTCCTGCCCAGCGCACTGCTGAACGATTATGTGGGTGTTTACAAGCTTGCCGACAATTTCCTGCTGAAGGTGTACCGGATGAACGACAGGCTTTATAGCCAGGCGACCGGACAAGATGCGGTCCCCATTTTCCCGTCCGCGCCCAACGCGTTTTTCGCCAAGGTTGGCGGCTTCCGCATGACCTTCAAGCGTAATCCCGGGGGCGAGGTGGACGGACTTGTACTGCACCACCAGAATCGCGATTTCGCTGCACCGAAACGGATCGAGGCGAAAGAAACCGAGCGTCACAGCGTCTCGGACATGGCCTCGGGACTCTTGAGCGAAGTGCGGCTGCTGAATGATGACTCCACGCCGATGGAGTTCGTGGTTTACATATTGGAGTCGGTATTCGGTAAGGACCGCGAGAGCGCCACCCGGATCATGCTTGACATCCATCATGAGGGTGTCGGTGCGTGCGGCATCTATCCCCACGACGTCGCTGACGCGAAGGTGACAGAGGTATCTGACCTGGCGCGCCAGCATGAGCATCCCCTGCAGTGCGTGCGCGAGCGCATCACCGCCCGTTAGTCTTTCGCAAGCGATCCGCAGCGGCCGGGTCTGGCCGAGCGCAGCCCTTGGGCTATCCCGTTGACACCGTTGTACGTTTCTGGCTCGATCGGTCCGCCATGGCCGTCGGATCGAGGGAAGATGATGAGCGAGGAAACAGCCCTGCCGATCGCGGATTCGACGACGACCCGATCGATCTTCGATTGGCTCGAACGGTTCGCCGCCTGCGTCAGGGCGGTTGACTATGCCGCCGCCCGTCCGTTCTGGCATCCTGACATCATCGCGTTCGGCACCTATCAGGAACTCATCCACGGCCGAGCGCGCTGGACCGAGACGCAATGGGACAATGTCTGGCCTCGCACGGCGGATTTCACCTGCGACCTCGACGATACGGCGGTGCTGGTCAGCGCCGATGGCGGCATGGCGACGGTGATCACGCCTTGGAGGAGTACTGGCTTTCATGCGGACGGCAGCCGCTTCGATCGGCCCGGGCGGGCGACGATCATTCTTGCGCGTCACGCCGACGGGCACTGGCTCGGCATTCATTCCCACATGTCGCTGCAGCACGGCGTGCCGCAGGACAGCTACGGCAACCGGCCCGTCAAGGCCCGCTAGCCCGAAAATCTCACAGGTGTGAGCACATCGGGGCTCCCGAATCAGCGAAAGTTGTTGTGGCGCAACGACTTTGACGTGATTCGAAAGGAGCCCCGATGGCGACGGAGCGTACCCCGGATATGTTTGGATTTGAAGCCGTCGAAGGCCGAGCTGTTGTCGCGGCGTTTGACGGTGGGGCGATCACATCGGATGCGGGCGCGTTGCTGTTAGGCGCGACGGATCGGGTGATCCGGATGGTGGATCGGCTGGCATCGTGCTTCGTCGATCGGCGATCCCAGGCGCAGGTCGAGCATTCGGTGGCGACGCTGGTGGGGCAGCGGATAATCGGGATTGCGCTCGGCTACGAGGACCTCAACGACCATGAGACGCTGCGCCACGATCCATTGATGGCGGTGCTGGCAGGAAAGCTTGAGGCACGACGCGCGGACTGCGCCGCAGTGGCCGGGAAGTCGACGTTGAACCGGCTGGAATTGTCGAAGCCGGAACCGTCGCGCTACCACAAGATCAGCTACGATGCGGCAGCGATGGACAAGCTGTTCGTCGATCTATTTCTCGAGGCGCATCGGACGGCACCGAGAGAGATCACGCTCGACCTCGACGCCACGGATGATCCGTTGCATGGTGAGCAGGAAGGGCGCTTCTTCCATGGCTACTACAAATCCTATTCCGTATCAGCGTCCGCAGAATCAAGTTCTCGATGGCCTCGGCCTTTCCCCACACCGATGTCTTTCGAACAGCCTGGGCCGCGCTTAACAGCGCGGCTCTCTGAACCCTCGGCCCACAGGAGAGATA
>Ga0210397_10000851_pt1 | contig 20005 bp, 19 predicted proteins | sample IncBWH2OmetaG_FD_160126 | JGI IMG/M metagenome (GOLD analysis project Ga0210397, IMG submission 160126) | Forest soil microbial communities from Barre Woods Harvard Forest LTER site, Petersham, Massachusetts, United States - Inc-BW-H-2-O ...
GGCTACCTGAACGCGTACCTCGCCACCGGGGCGCTGCCCAGTAACCCCGGGACGGTCAACGCCACCTGCCCAGCCGTCCCCGCGCCGACTCCCTAGAGGGCCGGGGGCATGCCGCGGGAAGCCCCCGAAGGGGGGCCCAGGGGGTATGGGGGGCGGGAAGCCCCCCATGACCAGGGGGGGTCTGGGGGGGATCGTCCCCCCGAGACAACACTGTAGGCTGAGGCTATGTTGCGGGTGAAGCCGCCGTGGTCCGCCTCGGTGCGGCTGCTCGACGAGCGGGATCGCGGGGCCGTGCTTGCCATCTGCGATCGGGATCCGGTGACGAACGTCTTCGTCAGTTCCCGGATCCGCTCTCTCGGCCTCGAGCCCGGCCGGCTCGGCGCGCAGATGTGGGGCCACGCGCCCAACGGCCGGCTGGAATCGCTCTGCTACTCCGGCGCCAACCTCGTCCCCGTCGCCGCCACCCCGGACGCCGTCGTGGCCTTCGCGGACCGCGCGCTGCGCCAGGGACGGCGGTGCTCGTCCGTGGTCGGATCGGCCTCCGCGGTCCAGTCCTTGTGGGGGCTGCTGCGGCCGCACTGGGGACCGGCCCGCGAGATCCGCCCGGTGCAGCCGGTGATGGTCACTCCGGGGCCGCCGCTGGTGCCGCCGGACCCGCTGGTCCGGCGGGTCAGGCCGGACGAGATCGACATCCTGTGGCCGGCCTGCGTGGCCATGTTCACCGAGGAGGTCGGCGTCTCGCCGACCATCGGCGACGGCGGCGCGTCCTACCGGGCCCGGCTGGAGCAGCTCATCCGCGGCGGCCGGGCCTTCGCCAGGATCGAGGGCGGCGAGGTCATCTTCAAGGCGGAGATCGGCGCGGTCACGCCGCAGGTGTGCCAGGTGCAGGGGGTCTGGGTGCGACCGCGGTCCCGCGGCCAGGGCCTGGCCGCGCCGGGCATGGCCGCGGTCGTCGTCGAGGCGGCCCGCTCGATCGCCCCGCTGGTCTCGCTGTACGTCAACGACTTCAACACCCCGGCCCGCGCGGCCTACCGCCGGGTGGGGTTCACCGAGGCCGGCCAGCTGATGAGCGTGCTCTTCTAGGCTGTGCTGGCCCGGGGGGCGACCCCCGGAATCCCCGCTAGTCGCGGTCGCGGATCTTGCGGAGGTACTCGACGATGGGGCCGAAGGAGTCCTTGATCTCCTCGAGCTGGCGCGGCGACAGCCGGTCGATGAAATGCCGCCGGACGTTCTCCACGTGATCGGGCGCGACCCGCTCGATGGCGGCCATGCCGTCGGTGGTCAGCACGGCGAACGTGCCGCGCTTGTCGCCCTCGCAGTCGTCCCGCCGGACCAGGCCGCGGTTCTCCATCCGCGAGATCTGGTGGGATAGCCGGCTCCGCGACTGGCTGGTGGCGTCGGCCAGCTCGGTCATCCGCATCCGGTGATCCGGTGCCTCCGAGAGCTCGACCAGGATCTCGTAGTCGTGAGAGTTCAGCCCGTGCACGTTTAGGTCGCGGTCGAGCTGGCGCATGAGTAGCTGGGACAGGTGGACGGTGGCGCGCCATGCCTGCTGTTCGTCAGCGCTCAGCCAGCGCGGCTGTCCTTCGATCCCGGGCATAACAAGAATCTACCGTTCCTATTGAGCTAGCAGGTAGTCCTGCGTAGCCGGCGGCCCCGAACGGTCGTGGGCTGCCTGGTTGCCTGCCGTGGTCCGGTGAGGCCGTCCGGTCTTGGCGCCGGATGGCTGCCGGGGGCCTGCTGGGGTGGCGGGTTTCCTGGGTGCGGTCCCGGTCGCCGGTTTGGTCCTGGGCCGCGCCTGGGCTGGCCGTGCCGCCTCCTCCGGGGCGGTCTGGTTCCCTGTCGCGCGGCGCCTGGCCCGGTGCCCGAGCCCGCGTCGCCCGATCACCAGCGCTGCCGCGTGATGACCGGTCGCCTCCCGGTGGTGCTCCCGCAAGGGTACGAGCCAGTGCTCGACTCCCCAGCGGGAGGTGCAGGCGGGGTCGACGACGATGACCGACAGCCCGGCGTTGGCAGCCATCTGGACCAGCCGGTCGCGGAGTTTGCCGGTGGGAATGTCGGCGACGGCGCACCGGAAGGCCCGGCCGCGCCTGCCGCGCGAGGGGCGGCTGCCCATCCGTTCGCGTCCTTCGGCGCGGGCCTGGGCGAAGTCCAGGTCCTCGATGACGATGGCGCGGGCGCCGTATTCTTCGGCGGTGGCGATGAGGCCGGTGATGGCGGCTCGAAGGTGCCCGTCGCGGGTGGCGGACGGGAGCCCGGCCAGGTCCAGGCCGGTGGTCGCCGGGGTGCCCAGGATGTTGCCGTCCGGCGCGATGACGGCGGCGTCGAGGTGGCCGTGGTTGACGTCGATGGCCACCACCGGGCGCAGCCGCAGGTCATCCAGTGGTGCCGCAGGGGCGGGCGCGGCCTTCCAGCTCGCGTCGATGTACCAGCGGCCACGTCCCGGGTCACGGCTGATGTCGTAGCGGACCGCTCCGGTGGCCGCCTGAGCAGCGACTTCGTCCCCGCGATAAGAGAACTCGACCGGGCAGGACAGCCGGTACCGACCGTGCGGCCGGTTCGCTAGGTGCGCGAGGGGGGCGGGCAGCTTGATCTCCAGCCAGCCCTGATTGGGGTGCCAACGGATCGTCTCGTTGCCCCAGGCCTTGTCCTTCTCCCCGTCGGCGGTCAGGAATAGCCGTGCCGACTCCCACTGCACCCGCCACTGGGTCTCGGTCAGTCCGGCGGCGGCCAGGTTGTTCTTCGTGCGCAGCAGAGCCTTCCCGCCCCGGACCACGGACACGGTCCCGGCTTCCAGTTGCCACTCCACCCGGGCCAGCCGGGCCTTCAGCGCCTGAAGCCGAAGCGTCTTGGCGTGCCGCTCGGCCGGGGTGGCATACCCGCGCGTCCGGCCGGCCTTCAAGTCGGCCGGCACCGCCAGCCGTGCCTGGATCCGGCCGATGCGGGCCTGCAGGCTGGATCTGTGGGCGCGCAGGTTCTGCTCGGCTAGGCGGTACTGATCCTCGCTGGTGCGGGTGATCGCGCCAGCCCACCGGGAGGACGAGGCAGCTGTCAGGGACTTCTTCCGGCTCGCCCGGGAGGCTGCCCGGCCCTTCGCGTCTAGCCGCCCCTCGCCGCAGCGCGCGGCCAGGTCCCGGCCCGCCAGCGACGCCAGGTGCCTGCCGGCTGCCCGCAGAACCGCCTCGTCCTGCGCCAGGTTCTCCGTGTGCTCCCGGGCGATCTGGGCGATGGTCTACATTGCGGCGACGCCCGAGGGTGGCACCGACGCCTTCGTCGGCGACACCGAGGAGTTGGCCGAGGGCCGGTGGGTGAGCCCGGCCGGGGCCGACAAGCTGACCGGCAATCAGATCTACGAGCCCGTGCGGATCCACCTTCGCCGGGTGACGCGCTGAAATGGCGGCGGAGTTCGGTAATGCCGATCGCGCCGTCGCCGGTTTTCCGCGCCGAGAAGCTCTGTGCGGGTTCACCAAGGAGGGAAACTGCTTTACCTGGATCACGGATCCGCAGCCTGGCCTAGATCGCAGAGCCCTTGTCGCTGGGCTACGGCGACAGTTTTTCCGCTGGCCCGATCCCTTAAGCTGGCGCCGGCCAGCTCGGCCTGGCAGGCGTCGAGCTGGCGTCGCGCGAGTGCCTCGTGCCGGGTCAGTCCCAGCTCGTGCAGCAGCGGAAGGCTGGCCTCGAGGTAACCGAGGGCGTGCCAGGGCTCGCCCAGGGACAGATGGCTTTGCGCTACCTTCCACAGGCACAAGGCGTACGAGCAGTGGGCTTCCTGGGACTTGAATCCCTCCGCTGCCTGCCGGTACGCCTCGATAGCCGCCTCGTGGCGGCCCAGGCCGGTGTGGCTGTCGCCGAGCAGGTTGAGGAAATATGCCTTGTCATGCGGCTGCTGTCCGGCAGGCCCGCGCCAGGAATCCTGCGCGCCGTCCCGCGTTGTCATGGCGGCCCTTCCGAGGACGGGTGTCCCCTCATCCGCCCGGCGTCCGTAACCAATTTGTCCACCATGCCGATCTCGCCCTCCGCGAGAACAGGCATACCATAGCTGGCATATGTCGCGCTTAGTTCTCAGCGCCACCACGGCGCTGCCACCACTGGGGAGACCGTGGTCCAGCTAAAGCCTTCAGACTCGGCCACGCCGAACGGCGTGCAGGCGGCGGCGGCATACCTGCGTGAGCTGCTGCTCCGTCCCGGCCGGTACCGGCGCAGGTGGGAACAGTACGCCGAGCGCAGCAGGCTCGGGCAGGTGAACCAGCTCGCGGTGGCCGAAGTGCTCGCGCACTACCTGTGGGAACACCCGAGGGCGCAGGGCGACGTCGACGTCCTGCCCAGGCAGCTCAAGGACACCGCCTCGCGGGCGCTGTCGGGCAAGCTGCTCAGCAAGGCCACGCTGACCTTGTTCACGGACGCATTCGGGTTCGACGCGTTCGAGCGGGAACGGCTGCTGAAGCTCTGGGAGGGCTCGGCCCACGTGCGCGTGCTCTCCGGCCCGCGGGCGATCCCCGAGGAGCAGGCCAGTGCACTGGGTCCTCCGCAGGTCAAGACGCTAGCCCTGCACGATCATCACTATCTCGGCCCGGACGGGCTGCCGCAGCGGCACCGGGTCATCCACGTCATCGAAGCGGTCGTCGACGGCGTGGACCGGCTGCCCTACCGGGCCGACACCAGCGCCCTGACTATCGAGGTCGGGCAGGGATTCAGCGGCCTGGCCGGGGATGTGTACCAGCCTACGGCCGAACTATTCGTCGTGGACATGCTCCTGGCCAAGCCGCTGGCGGCCGGGGAGACGGCCACCCTGGAGTACTCGGCCAGCCTGCACTACCCGGCGCCGCCCCCGCCCGAGTTCCGCCGCATCGTCCAGACGTTCGTGGAGAACCTGGATATCCGGGTCGAGTTTCATCCCGGCAAGCTGCCTGGCAACGTCGTGTGGGCGGTGTGGGACGGGATGGACGGCCCCATCATCGAGCGGGAAAGCGTCGCGCTCGACAGCCAGTTCGCCGTCCACCGGTACCTGCGGCTCGCCGAGACGACCGTTGTCGGCTTCCACTGGGACTGGTAGCCCTTGATAGGCAGCACCGCGCACTCGGACGGGGACCAGGCGTGGCACGATCGGAGGGTGCGGAAGGACGAGGGCGCGGCGACCACGAGTGCCGAGTTGCGCGCGCACAATCTCGCGCGGCTGCTGCGCGCGGTCCACGACGGCGGCGGGCAGCTCACCCGGGCCCAGCTCACCAGGCAGCTCGGCCTGGCCAGGGGAACCGCCACCGTGCTGGTCAGGGACCTGGCCGGACGTCAGCTCATTGAGGAGCTGAGCAGCCCGGCCGACGCCCCGGCCGGGCTCAAGGTGCCGCGCACCAGGGGCCGCCCGACCGGCGTGCCCTCGGCGCATCCGCGCGGACCCGTCGCGCTGGCCGTCGACCTGCGGGACGACTCGTTCACCGTGGCGGTCTTCGAGCTGACCGGGCGCAGCGCCGTGCTGGACCGCCAGGAGCGCGAGGCCGTCTCGGGTACCGGCATGCTGGCCGACGTCGCGGCCCGGCTGAAGATCCGCCGCCGCGAGTACGGCGACCGCGTGGTCGGCATCGGGGTGGCCGTCCCCTCGCCGCTGAGCGCGGGCCAGATGGTGCAGCCGACCCTGCCGGACTGGCAGGACGTGGACGTGGCCGACATCCTCGGCGGCGCGGACAAGGGCTACCCCGGGCCGGTACTGGCCGGCAACGACGCGACGCTGGCCGGCCTGGCCGAGGCCCGCCGCGGGGTGCTCCGCGGCGTCTCGGTCGCCTTGCACCTGCACGTCGCGACCGGCATCGGCGGGGTGCTGCTGGCCGGGGGCCTGCCGGTGAACGGCGCGCGCGGCTCGGCTGGGGAGTTCGGGCACATGCCGCTGACCGGCGGCAGCGAGCCGTGCCGGTGCGGTTCGACGGGCTGCTGGGAGCTCGACGCCGGCGCCCGCGGGCTGCTCCGCGCGGTCGGCCAGCCGGAGGAGGGCGACCGGATGGTCCGCGCCGAGCAGATCATCGCGGCGGCCGCCACCGACCCCGGCTGCGGCCAGGCCCTGGTGCGCGCGGCCGGGGCCCTCGGCCGCGGCATCGGCGCGCTGGTCAACGCCCAGGATCCGGAGGCCGTCGGGCTATCCGGGCTGGCGGCGGAGGTGTACGAGGCCGCGCCGGACGCGGTCCAGGCCGGCTACCTGGCGACGCTGATGCGGTTCCGCCGGCTGGAGCCGCCCGCGCTGCTGCCGTCCACCCTGGGCGACCTCGGCGCCCTGACCGGTGCCTCCGAGCTCGTCTTCGACGCCTTCCTCACCGCGCGCGGTCTCGGCGCCTGGCCCGAGGAAAAAACCGCGTGACTTCTCCGTGACCACCTGGTAAGTTCCCGACTTTGTGGCTGCGTCACAAGCACAAGAAAATCATCATGCCGAGCGGTCCGGCGGCGACCCCGTCCTGACCGAAGAACGCGACGAATTGCGGCGCTCACGCGAGTTCCTCCACCTCATGCGCGAGGACGTGCTGTCACTGCACGCGATGGGCGGCGACCCGGTCTCCGAGGAGTACCTCAAGGCGGAGCTGTACCACCGGGCCGAAGCCCTCAAGGACATCCCCGACACCCCGCTCTTCTTCGGCCGCCTCGACTACGCTCGACAACCCGACGATGACGGAATCGCCGGGAACAGCTTCCACATCGGCCGCAGGCACGTGCACGCGCCGGACGGCACGCCCGCGGTCATCGACTGGCGGGCGCCGGTGTCGCGGCCGTTCTACCGGGCCAGCGCGACCGACCCGATGAACCTGGCGCGCCGGCGGCGCTTCGGGTTCTCCGGCGGCGAGCTGACCGCCTACGAGGACGAGCTGTTCGCCGGTACCGAGGACAGCACCCCGGACCGTTCGGCCCCCGTCGCGGCCACCCGGCCGAGCCGGATCCTGATCGACGAGATCGAGCGGCCGCGGTCGGGACCCATGCGGGACATCGTCGCGACCATCCAGCCCGACCAGGACGATATCGTGCGCGCCGACGCGGCGCAGACCGTCTGCGTGCAGGGCGCGCCCGGCACCGGGAAGACCGCGGTCGGGCTGCACCGGGTCGCGTACCTGCTGTACGCGTACCGCGAGCAAGTCCGGCGGCGCGGCGTGGTCATGGTCGGGCCGAACCAGGCCTTCCTCTCCTACATCCGCAACGTCCTGCCGGCGCTCGGCGAGCTCGATGTCAGCCAGACCACCGTCGGCGAGCTGGTCGCCTCGGTCCAGGTCCGCGGCTCGGACGACGACGCGGCCGCGATCGTCAAGGGCGACGCGCGGATGGCGGAGGTGCTGCGGCGGGCGCTGTGGGCCTCGGTCCGCGCGCCGTCGGCCGCGGTGGTGCTGCCGCGCGGCTCGCGGCGCTGGCGGGTGGCCGCCTGGGAGATCGAGGAGCTCGTGCACGAACTGCGGCACCGCGGCGTCCGCTACGGCGCGGCTCGCGAGCTCCTCGAGCACCGGATCGCGCACGTCATCCTGACCATGATGGAGGCCGCCGGGGAGGCCTGCGACGACCGCACCCACGAGGCGGTGCGGCGGTCCCGGCCGGTACGGGCCGCGGTCGACGCGATCTGGCCGAAAGTTGACGCTGTCCGGCTGGTGTTCGGCCTGCTGTCCTCGGCGGAGGCCCTGGAGGCGGCGGCCGACGGGGTGCTGACCGGCCGCGAGCAGGCCGCGATCGTGTGGCCGTCGCCGCCCCGCGGGCCCGGCTCGGCCCGCTGGTCCGCGGCGGACGCCGTGCTCATCGACGAGGCGCGCGACCTGATCAGCCGGACGCCCAGCCTGGCGCACGTGGTGGTGGACGAAGCCCAGGACCTGTCCCCGATGGAGTGCCGGGCGCTCGGCCGCCGGTGTTCCACCGGCTCGGCTACCGTGCTCGGCGACCTGGCCCAGGGCACCACCCCGTGGGCGGCGCCGTCCTGGCCAGCGCTGCTGGCCAATCTGGGCAAGCCGGACACGGGGGTGCGGGAGCTCTCGGTCGGCTACCGGGTGCCCCGGCAGATCCTGGACTACGCCTCGACGCTGCTGGCGGTGATCGCCCCGGAGCTGAGGCCAGCCTCCTCGCTGCGCGCCGATCCCGGCGCCCTCGACCTCACCCGGGTGCCCGGCCCCTCGCTCGGCGGAGCCCTGATTGCCGCGTGTCGGCGGGCCTGCGCTCAGCCGGGCTCGGTGGCCGTCATCGCCGCCGACCCGCAGGTACCCGAGCTGGGTCGCGCGCTGGACCAGGCCGGCCTGGCGTACGGCGCGCCGGGGACGGACGCCGCGCTCACGCTGGTTCCGGTGACGCTGGCCAAGGGCCTCGAATATGATCATGTGATCGTGGTGGAGCCCGCGCGCATCGCCAGCGCCGAGGCCAGGGGCCTCCAGCGGCTTTACGTCGCGCTCACCCGGGCGGTGTCGCGGCTGACCGTGGTGCACTCCGAACCCCTGCCGGAGCCGCTCCCCGCGATGGCCGCGCCTTCGGCGGCACCGGCCGCATCCTGACTGCGCCAGGCCGTCAATGGTCATATAGTGAACCGATAACCGGCTTGATGCGTCAGTCTTGGTGGGGGGAGCGTGCGTGCGGATCCGCTCGACGGCCTCCCGGACCGCGAATTTTCCGATGTGCATTGCGCGGGTGTCGCCCCGGCGGCATCCTGGAAGAGGCGGCGACATTTAGTCCTCATCTGATTCCTATAAGTTACAACGGTGATAACGGTGGAAGTCGAACGGACCAGTGATCCAGACCAGATGCAGGCTGTCTATCTGGAAAAACTATCCGACGAATTGTCCCATCGCGGGCTTGAAGCCTGGCTCATGGCGCCGCCGGGGCGCAGGCCCAGCCTGTACGTGGTCAACCCGGCCGCGCGGGCGCTCGAGGAGAATGTCTTTGTCGGTTGCGGTAAAGACGGCATGTGGTGGTTCTGGTGGTCGTGGGCGGAGCGGATCGCCGTGGCCGACGATGTCGACCAGGCCGCCAGCACGATCGTGCGGGTTCTGGCCTCGTTGCTGCCTAAGGACTGATTGAACGCCAAGGGACCGCCTGCTGGATGGATCTGTGCGCGACCCCGGCCGTTGAGCTGGCCCGGCTGATCAGGGCCAGGGAACTCTCCGCCGCCGAACTGCTCTCCGCCGTGCTGGCCCGGATCGCCGAGGCCAACCCGGCGATCAACGCGATCGTCACGCTCGCCGCCGAGCAGGCCGCCGCCGCGGCCCGCGGGCTCGACGCGCAGGCCGCCCGCGGCTCGTTCGCCGGGCCGCTGCACGGCCTGCCCATCGCGGTGAAGGACCTGGCCGAGACGGCGGGCATCCGGACCACTTTCGGCTCGCCGCTGTTCGCCTCGTACGTCCCCGACTTCGACGCGCCGCATGTGGCCCGGCTCAAGCAGGCCGGCGCGGTGGTGATCGGGAAGACCAACACGCCGGAGTTCGGCGCCGGATCGCAGACCTTCAACCAGGTGTTCGGGCCCACCAGGAACCCGCACGACACCCGGCTCACTCCCGGCGGCAGCAGCGGCGGCGCCGCGGCGGCCGTCGCGGCCGGCCTGATCCCGTTCGCGGACGGCTCCGACCTGGCGGCCAGTGTGCGGAACCCGGCGTCCTTCTGCGGCCTGGTAGGCCTGCGCACCACCCCGGGCCTGGTGCCCGGCGACCCGTTCGACTCGCTGGGCGTGGTGGGCCCGATCGCCCGCACGGCGCCGGACGCCGCACTCCTGCTGGCCGGGATGTGCGGAACCGATCCCGGGCTGCCCATGGCCCGCCCCGATAGGCCGAACGAGTTCCTCGGCCTGCGGCCGGCGCCCCTGCACGGGCTGCGCGTGGCCTGGACCTTCGACCTGGGCGACCTGCCGGTGCAGCCGGAAGTCCTGGCCGTGCTCGCGGCGTGCCGCCGGTCGCTGGAGGACGCGGGGTGCGATGTGACCGATGCCGCGCCCGCCCTGGCCGACGCGGACGAGGTCTTCCAGCTGCTGCGGGCCGCCAGGATGGCCGCGATGGCGCCGCTGCTGCGCGCCCACCGCGACCAGGTCAAGGCCACCCTGGCCTGGAACATCGAGAAGGGCGTCGCGCTGACGGGGGAGCAGGTCGCGGCGGCGCGGGCCGGGCACGCCGAGATCTTCCAGCGGTTCGGCGCCTTCCTGGCCGATGGCCGGTACGAGGTGCTCGCGCTGCCCACGGTGCAGGTGCTCCCGTTCCCGGTCGAGCAGGAGTGGGTGACGGAGATCAACGGCGAGCCGATGACCACCTACATCGACTGGATGCGGTCCTGCTCGCGGATCACGGTGACCGCGCACCCGGCCGTCTCGGTGCCGGCCGGGCTGACCGCGGCCGGGCTGCCGGTGGGCCTGCAACTGGTAGGCCGCTACGGCGCCGACCGCCGGCTGCTAGAGATCGCCGCCGCCATCATGGAGCTAAGAGAGCTATCAGAGCTAACGGGGTGAGGCCGGGGAAGGCTTGGGTGCTGCCGCGCCAGGACGCGGCGCGCTGCGCGGCGTCCTGCATGGCCATCGCGCCGAACCGGCGCAGCCGCTGATCGCTGACCGCGACCAGGCCCAGGTACGCCCGGGTCACGCCGTCTTCGAGGTAGGCCGCCAGCCGGATCGCGCTCGGCGCGTCGTGCACCCGGAAGGGCAGCTGGTAGTAGGCCTGCGCGGCGGCGGGCACCGCCCCGCGCGCGGAGATCATCGCGGCCAGCGTGTCGCGGGCCTGGTTGTGGGCGGTCCAGTCCTGTTCGGCCGCGGCCTGGCTGCTCCCGGTCAGGTGGGCGCCCGCCACCCCGTAGCCGAAGATGGCCGCGTTCTCGGCCGCGAGCGCGGCCTGCAGCGCGGCCACGGCGCCTGTGCTCGCCATGATGCCTGCCTGCCCTCAGCCGCCCAGCGCCGTCGCGTGCGTGGCGTCGGAGGCGGCGATGCTGGCGAGCAGCTGGGCCAAGGCGGGCGGCGCGGTGGCCAGCCGCCGTACCAGGTCCGCCGCTGACGCTCGCTCGGCCGCTCGCAGCCGCGTGATGCTGACGGTGCTGGCCCGGGGGGACGGGCTGGCCGATGACGGCGACGGCGTCGCGGACGCGCCAGGCGGCACGATGAGCCTGGCTTTGAGCTGCACGAGGTGCTGCTGGTGCTGCGCCAGCAGCGACCTGAGCGTCCGCGCCCGAGTTGTCCCTGAATCGCCGCTGATGGCCAGCTGGTACAAATCGATCATGTTTTCCTCCGCCGCGATCACCGCCTGCAGCGTCAGCACGTCGTGACCGAGGGGCGGGCGGCCCGCCAGCGGATCGGGGCCGGTGAACACGTCCGAGGACCGGCAGCCTGCGGCACCGAGCAGCAACGGCAGCGCCGCTGCCGAGGCGAGCAGCACCCGGCGCCTCGGCACAATGTCGGACACACGGGCAAGCTACCACGTGCGTTTGAAGGGCTTGGTAAGGGTTGGGCCCGTCCTATCCGCGAGATGCCCCAACCCCAGATAGGCTAGACCCCAATCCCGCAGGTCGTGGACGAGGAGGTTCGTGATGCCAGGAGGTCAGCGTCACGCGCCCAAACCCGGCCAGCCGCGTAAGCCCCGGCCTAGTCAGCGGTCTAGTCAGCAGCAGCCCAGTCAGCAGCGGCCCCGGCCGCCGGCGGCCGGCGGGTCGCCGGAAATAGAGGGCAGGATCGCGGACGTCATCGGCCCGGTGATCGCTGCTGCCGGCATGGATCTCGAGTCCGTCCGGGTGAGCGCCGCGGGCAGGCGGCGGCTGCTGAGGGTGGTGGTGGACAGCGACCGGGGCGTGAGCCTGGACGACGCCGCGGCGATCAGCCGCAAGCTGTCCGCCGCCCTCGACGCGGCGCCTGTCATGGGCGACTTCCCCTACACGCTGGAGGTTTCCTCGCCCGGCGTGGACCGCCCGCTGACCGACCCGAGGCACTGGCGCCGTGCGGTGGGACGCCTGGTCCAGGTGACCGCCGCCGATGCCGGACCCATCTCGGGCCGGGTCCTCGCCGCCGACGCCGACGGGGTGACCCTGGACGTGGCGGGCGACCACCGCCGCTTCGGCTACGCCGCGCTGGGCGCCGGTGCCATTCAGGTGGAGTTCGGGCATCCACAAACCGAGCTTGGAGCGACCGGCGATGGACATTGACCTGAGCGTGCTGCGCAGCCTGGAAAGCGAGAAGGACATCTCGCTCGATCAGGCCATTAAGGCTATCGAGGACGCCCTGCTCGTCGCCTACCACAAGTCGGAGGGCGCCTCGTCGTCGGCGCGGGTCGAGGTGGACAGGAAGAGCGGGCACGTCACCGTGTGGGCCATCCAGACCGGCCCGGACGGGACCGCGGAGCGGGAGTACGACGACACCCCGGCCGGCTTCGGCCGGATCGCCGCGACCACCGCCCGGCAGGTGATCTTGCAGCGGCTTCGCGACGTCGAGGACGAGCTGACCTTCGGCGAGTACGCGGGCCGTGAGGGCGACATCGTGGCCGGGGTGATCCAGCAGGGCAAGGATCCCAGGACCGTGCTGGTCGACCTGGGCAAGCTGGAGGCGGTGCTGCCGCCCGCCGAGCAGGTGCCGGGCGAGCGCTACGTCCACGGCGAGCGGATCCGCTGCTACGTGCTGCACGTCCGCAAGGGGCACCGCGGGCCCTCGGTCACCTTGTCCCGGACCCACCCGGGCCTGGTGAAGAAGCTGTTCGCGCTGGAGGTGCCCGAGATCGCCGCCGGGGAGGTGGAGATCGTCGCGATCGCCCGCGAGGCAGGGCACCGGACCAAGATCGCGGTCCGCTCGCACCGGCAGGGCGTCAACGCCAAGGGGGCCTGCATCGGCCCGATGGGCAGCCGGGTGCGGAACGTCATGAACGAGCTGCACGGCGAGAAGATCGACATCGTGGACTACTCCGACGACCCGGCCGGCTTCGTGGCCAATGCGCTGTCGCCGGCCCGGGTGAGCCGGGTGCACGTGGTGGACGCCGCGGCCCGGGAGGCTCAGGTCATCGTGCCCGACTACCAGCTGTCGCTGGCGATCGGCAAGGAGGGCCAGAACGCCAGGCTGGCGGCCAGGCTCACCGGCTGGCGCATCGACATCAGGTCCGACGCGGCGGTCCCCGCCGACGGGCCGGCCGTGCCCTCGCCCGCGGGTCCGGCGGCGCAGGCCCCTGAATAGGCCAGGTTCCCGCGCGTAACCGGAGACCCGGGGACGCGGTAGACTTAGAGACGTCATGGCCACGCGAGCCAAGCGGCATGTCCCGGGTATGCCCGCAATGCGTACCTGTGTAGGCTGCAAGGAGCGTGTGGTTAAGTCCAGTCTGCTTCGCCTAGTAGCTGCTGGGGACGTCATCCAGCCCGACCCGCGGGCCCGGCTGCCTGGCCGGGGTGCGTACGTGCATCCCAGCCTCGCCTGCCTGGACCTCGCGCGACGGCGCCGGGCGTTCCCCCGGGCCTTGCGCGCCGCGGGACCGCTCAGCCTCGAACCACTGGCTGAGTACCTTTGCGGCGAACAGTCCCTGTAAATAGCATTACTGCGGCGGAACAACCAGGCTGGGCAGCAGGCTTTAACGCTAGAAGGAACACCTGTCGGAAAGCAGGTCGAGAAGCTGATGAGCGCTCGATGAGCACGCGGCGATGATCACCATAGGCTGAGGCCCGCCCGGAGCACGCTCTGCCCGGGCCGGGGTCCGGTAAGGGGTCCAGGGGACTGGGCCGAGAAGGAGCGTAGTGGCGAAGGTCCGGGTTTACGAACTCGCGAAAGAGTTCGGTGTCGAGAGCAAGGCCGTCATGGACCAGCTCAAGGAAATGGGCGAGTTCGTAAGGTCGGCGTCCTCGACGATCGAGGCGCCCGTGGTCCGGCGGCTCAAGGAAGCATTTTCTACCAAGGGATCGGATCAGCCCGCCCAGGGAAATCAGGGCGGTCAGGGATCTCAGGGCTCCAGGCCGAGCGGCCAGGCCGCGCCGCGCGACGGCGCGCCCGCGGGCGGCGCCAGGCCGCGGCCCGGCGCTGGCGCGGTGTCGGCACCGCAGGGTGCCCGCGACGCCGTGGCCGCTACCGCCGTGGCCCCGACGACCGTGCCCGACGGGACGGCCAACGGTTCGGCGGAGCGAGCGGCTGCGCCCGATGGTGCCGCCGCGACCGGCACCACGTCGGCACCTACTGCGGCTGACGCGGCGGCCACGCAGCTGCCGCCGGTCCCGCCGTCGCCGGTCTCCCAGCCGGCCGAGCCGCGGCCCCAGGAGGGGCCCGGCGCCTCGCGGGTGCCCGGTCCGCCGCACACCCCGGCCACCCCGGCCGACTTCCGTAGCTCGGGCGGGGGCCAGGGGACGGGCAGCGCCCGGCCCTCGGCGCCGCGTCCGAGCGCGCCAGGCGATGGCCAGCGCGGCCAGCGCCCCGGCGCCCCCGGAGGCCGTCAGGATCAGGGCGGTCAGGGTTCCAGGCCGTCCACGCCCCGGCCGCAGGGACCTGGTGCTCCCCGTCCCGGGGCGCCCAGGCCCGGCGCTCCGGGTCCGCGTTCCGGTGCCCCGCGTCCTGGCCCCAGGCCCGGTAACAACCCGTTCAGCTCGACCGCGACGGGGATGGGTTCCGCGCCTCCGGCGCGGCCTCAGGGCCCGAGCGCGCCGGGCCGGGAAGGCCGTCCCGGTCCTTCCGGCGGCGCCCCCGGCGGCCCTCGTCCGGGCGGACGCGGTCCCGGTCGGCCCCAGGGTTCCGGCGTGTCCGATGGCGGCCCGCGTCCCGGCGGGTTCGCGGGTCCGCGTCCCGGCGGTCCCCGGCCCAGCCCGATGAACATGCCCTCTCGCCCCGCGCCGTCCGGCGCAGGCCGGGGCGGTCCCGGTGCAGGCCGTGGCGGCCCTGGTTCCGGACCGGGCACGCGGCCCGGTGGCGGCGGCGGTGGCCGCGGGCCCGGTGGCGGCGGCGGTCCGCGGCCCGGTGGCGGCGGTGGTCCCGGTGGCGGCGGCCCTCCCCGCGCCGGAGCCGGCGGTGGCCCGCCTCGTCCGGGCGGCGGTCGTGGCCGCAGCGGTACCCAGGGTGCCTTCGGCCGGCCCGGCGGGCGTCCGTCGCGCGGCCGCAAGTCGAAGAAGCAGCGGCGCCAAGAGTTCGACAACATGCAGGCGCCGACGATCGGCGGCGTGCAGGTTCCGCGCGGCAACGGGCAGGTAGTCCGGCTGAGCCGCGGCGCGAGCCTGGCCGACTTCGCCGACAAGATCGGCGCCAACCCCGCGTCGCTGGTGCAGGTCATGCTGCACCTCGGCGAGATGGTGACGGCGACCCAGTCGGTCAACGACGAGACGCTCCAGCTACTCGGAGCCGAGCTGAACTACAGCATCCAGGTAGTTTCGCCCGAGGAAGAGGACCGCGAGCTGCTCGAGTCGTTCGACATCGAGTTCGGCGAGGACGAGGGTGACGAAACCGACCTGGTGGCCCGCCCGCCGGTGGTCACCGTCATGGGTCACGTCGACCACGGCAAGACCAAGCTGCTCGATGCGATCAGGCACACCAACCTGCAGGCCCGCGAGGCCGGCGGGATCACCCAGCACATCGGCGCGTACCAGGTAGCCACCGAGGTGGACGGCGACGAGCGCAAGATCACCTTCATCGACACCCCGGGTCACGAGGCGTTCACGGCCATGCGAGCCCGCGGGGCCGAGACCACCGACCTGGTGGTCCTGGTGGTGGCGGCCGACGACGGCGTGAAGCCGCAGACCACCGAGGCGCTGAACCACGCGCAGGCGGCGGGCGTGCCCATCGTCGTGGCGGTCAACAAGGTCGACAAGGAGGGCGCGGACCCGCAGCGGGTGCGGGCCCAGCTCACCGAGTACGGCCTGGTGGCCGAGGAGTTCGGCGGCGACACCCAGTTCGTGGACGTGTCCGCGACCAAGCGGACCGGCCTGGAGAACCTGCTGGAGGCGATCGTCCTGACCGCCGACGCCTCCCTCGACCTGCGGGCCAACCCGCACCAGGACGCCCAGGGCGTGGCCATCGAGGGCCACCTGGACAAGGGCCGCGGCCCGGTGGCGACCGTGCTGGTGCAGCGCGGCACGCTGCACGTCGGCGACTCGATCGTCTGCGGTGAGGCGTACGGCCGGGTCCGGGCCATGCTGGACGAGAACTACGAGCCCATCTCCGAGGCTCTGCCCTCCCGTCCGGTCCAGGTGCTCGGCCTGACCGCCGTGCCCGGCGCGGGTGACAACTTCCTGGTTGTCTCCGACGACCGGATGGCCAGGCAGATCGCCGAGCGCCGCGAGGCGCGCGAGCGCGTCGCCCAGTTCGCCCAGGGCCGTCGCCGGGTCACGCTCGAGGACCTGGACCAGGCGTTCAAGGCGGGCGAGCGCGAGGAACTGCTCCTCATCATCAAGGGTGACGTATCCGGTTCGGTGGAAGCCCTCGAGGACGCGCTGCTCAAGCTCGATGTCGGCGAAGAGGTCAGCCTGCGGGTGATCGGCCGCGGCGTCGGCGCGATCACGCAGGACGACGTGAACCTGGCCATCGCCTCGGACGCGGTGATCATCGGCTTCAACGTCCGGCCGGCCGAACGGGCCGGCGAGCTGGCCCGGCGCGAAGGCGTGGATATCCGCTACTACTCGATCATCTACCAGGCGATCGAAGAGGTCGAGGCGGCGCTCAAGGGCATGCTCAAGCCCGAGTTCGAGGAAGTCCAGCTCGGCACCGCGGAGATCAGGGAGGTCTTCCGGGTGCCGCGGGTCGGCAACGTCGCCGGGTCCATCGTGCGCAGTGGCCTGATCCGCCGCGGCGGCAAGGCGCGGCTGATCCGGGACGGCGTGGTGATCTCCGACAACCTGACGGTGGACTCGCTGCGCCGGTTCAAGGAGGACGCGACCGAGGTCCGCGAGGGCTTCGAGTGCGGTATCGGCATCGGCTACAACGACATCAGGATCGAGGACGTGATCGAGACGTTCGAGATGAGGGAGAAGCCAAGGACCTGACCGGGTACGGGCCACCGGCGTGTACGTCGCCGCCCTGACGCTGGACGTCCTGCTTGGCGACGTGCATTCGCTCAAGGCCAAGCGGGGCGTTGTCCGCCCGCTGGTCGCCGAGCTGCGCAGGCGCTATCCAGGTGTCGCGGTCGCCGAGACCGGGCACCTGGACCTGCACCGGCGCGCCGAGATCGGGGTGGCCGTCGTGTCCGCGACGGCCACCAACGCGCTGAGCGTGCTCAGCGAGTGCGAGCGCCTGGTGGCCCGGCACCCTGAGATCGAGCTGCTGTCGGCCCGGCAGCGGCTCTTCAACGAAGAGGAGTGACCGAGCATGGACGCCGCGAGGGCACGCAAACTGGCCGACCGGATCAGCCAGATCGTCGCGGAGATGCTGGAGCGCCGGATCAAGGACCCCAGGCTCGGCTTCGTAACCGTCACCGAGGCCCGGCTGACCAACGACCTGCGCGAGGCCACCGTGTTCTACACGGTGTACGGAACCGATGCCGAACGGGCCGACTCAGCCGTGGCGCTGGACAGCGCGACCGGCATCATCAGGTCAGAGGTGGGGCGGCAGCTCGGCCTGCGGCACACCCCGTCGCTCGAGTTCGTCGCGGACGTGCTGCCGGAGAACGCCCAGCGGATCGAGGAACTGGTCACGCGGGCCCGGCAATCCGACAGCGAGCTCGCCCGCGTCCGCGAGGGGGCGACCTACGCCGGTGACCCCGACCCCTACCGCAAGCCCGACGACGACGACGATGAGGACGAGTGACCCCGGGGGCGAGCGGGCTGGTGATCGTCGACAAACCCGGCGGCATGACCTCACATGACGTCGTGGCGCGGGTCCGCCGGCTGGCCGGGACAAAGAAGGTGGGCCACGCCGGGACGCTGGACCCGATGGCGACCGGCGTCCTGGTCATCGGCGTGGAGAAGGCCACCAGGCTGCTCGGCTATCTAACGCTGACCGAGAAGGAGTACGCCGCGACGATCAGGCTGGGCCAGTCGACCAGTACCGACGACGCGGAAGGCGAGATCACCGGTGGCGCTCCGGCGGCGGACGTTTCCGCGGAGACGCTCGCCAAGGCGGTCGCCGGGCTAACCGGAGACATCCAGCAGGTCCCGCCCGTCGTCAGCGCGATCAAGGTCGACGGCCAGCGCGCGTACCGGCTGACCAGGGCGGGCGCCGCGCCCGAGCTCAAGGCGCGGCCGGTGACGGTCTACGAGTTCACGATCACCGGGACACATCGCGACGGAGATCTACTCGACGTCGACGCGACCGTCCGCTGCTCCAGCGGCACCTACATCAGGGCGCTGGCGCGCGATCTCGGCGCCGCCCTGGGCACCGGTGGTCACCTGACCCGGCTGCGCCGCACCAGGGTGGGCGGGTACCGGATCGAGGACGCCCGGACCCTGGAGCAGCTGGCCGGGCGGTTCGAGGTGCTGCCGCTGGCGCAGGCGGCCGCGGCGGCCTTCCCGAGCCGGACGCTGACCGAGGACGAGGCTCATCGGCTGGCCCACGGCGGCCGCCTGGCCGCGACCACGCCGCCGGCCGCCGGCCCCGAGGCCGCCGGCCCGCCGGGTGCTGGCCCGTCGGCCGCGTACGCGCCCGACGGTACCCTGATCGCCCTGGTCACCGAGGAGTCAGGACAGGCCAGGCCGCTCGTCGTCTTCGCCTGAGGCCTTAGGCTTGTGCTCGGGTGGCGACTCATGAGGAGGAACGGGGATCGTGTACCGCTGGTACGGCCTGGCCGAAGTGCCGTCCGACTGGGTTGGCTGCGTGGCGACGATCGGCGTATTCGACGGCGTGCACCGCGGCCACCAGCGCATCATCGGCCGGGCTGAGCAGATCGCGCGGGCCAGGCACCTGCCGGTCGTGGTGATCACCTTCGATCCGCACCCGGACGAGGTGATAAGGCCTGGTTCGCATCCGCCCCTGCTCAGCACCCCGCGGCGGCGGGCCGAACTCCTCGCGGGCCTCGGTGCCGACGCCGTCTGCGTGCTCCCGTTCAACCTGGAATTCTCCCGGCTCAGCCCGGATGAGTTCGTCCGCGTGGTCCTGTCCGAACGCCTGCACGCCGCCGCCGTCGTGGTGGGGGAGAACTTCAGGTTCGGCCACAAGGCGGTCGGCGACGTGCCGCTGCTCGCCCAGCTGGGGGAAAAGTACGACTTCACCGCCGAGGGCGTGCCGTTGCTGGTGGCCGACGGCCTGACGATCTCCTCGTCCTACGTTAGGGAGCAGCTGGCCGCGGGTGACGTGGCCACGGCCGCCCGCGCGCTGGGCCGCCCGCACCGGGTGGAGGGGGTCGTGGTCCGCGGTCACATGCGCGGCCGCGGCCTGGGTTTCCCGACCGCCAACCTAGAGACCGTGCCGCACACCGCGACCCCCGCCGACGGCGTCTACGCCGGCTGGCTGGCCAGCCTGGACCTGGACGGCGCGGAGACGGCCCGCTGGCCGGCCGCGATCTCGGTCGGCACCAACCCCACGTTCGGCATCGGCGACCGCACCGTGGAGGCGTACGCGCTCGACCGCGACGACCTCGACCTCTACGGCGTCCACGCCGCCATCGACTTCACCGCCCGGCTGCGCGGCACGGAGCGGTTCGACTCGGTCCAGGCCCTGATCACCCAGATGCACGAGGACGTCGCCGAGGCCCGCGCGCTAACCGCGGATCACAGCGAAGCGTAGAGCGCCCGCTCGAAGTCGTTGTACATCGTGTACGCCTCGGGGGTCACGAACGGCAGGAAGTTGCTGTAGATAGAGCCGCACACGCCGGTGGTGCGGTCTACCCAGAAGTGGGTGTTGCACAGCCCCGCCCAGCCTCCCGACCAGGCGCGCCGCATGCCCGGGATGTCCGAGGTGTTGAGCAGCAGCCCGTAGCCCCACTTGAAGCCGGGACCCGCGCTGAAATCGCAGCTCGACACCGGGTCGGCGGTCGGGCACTCGGCAGGGAAGTCGAGGTCGCCGATCTGGTTGCTGAAGGCCTCGTCCACGGTGGACTGGCGCAGGATCCGGGTGCCGTCGAGCTCGCCGCCGCGCAGCAGCGCCCGCTGGAACTTGATGTAGTCGCTCGGCGGCCCGTACAGACCGTGCCCGCCCGCCCAGTAGTCTGGCGCCTGGTTCAGCACCTCGCCG
>Ga0210397_10000855_pt1 | contig 19930 bp, 18 predicted proteins | sample IncBWH2OmetaG_FD_160126 | JGI IMG/M metagenome (GOLD analysis project Ga0210397, IMG submission 160126) | Forest soil microbial communities from Barre Woods Harvard Forest LTER site, Petersham, Massachusetts, United States - Inc-BW-H-2-O ...
TGAATTCCATGTCGTAGCCGTCGGCGATGTAGCGAATTCCCTTGGCAAGGAACGGCTCGTCGGTCTCGACCTTTTCCAGGCCGACCGGTCCCTGTTTGCGGGCGATTTCAGCAATACGAGCGAGTTCATCGACGAGATCGCGCGCCGCGAGCCGGCTCATCGTGAAGGCGAATTTCGCACCCAGCGGCAGACCGTGCAACATCACGCCGAGGGGAAAGCGGATCATGGTGGCAGCGATCGAGCCGCCAAAGATGATGATGATCGCATGTTCGGAGATGAACATGTGAATATCGCCGCCGAGCAGCATCATTGTCGCGATGACAATGGTGCCGGCCGCAAGCCCGGCGCCGGTCATAATATCCATGAAAGACTCCAACGCGTACGCGAACGACCGGCCGTCCTGGCGGTCGCGCAGCCCCCTCCGAGCCACGCAACAAGAACCCTACGGGCCGGCCATTAAAGACGCGTAAAGGTTAAGTCGTTTTGAGATAACGACTGTCGCAAACCCTACAGATACGGTTGCGATCCGCGATCAGGCGTTCTCCAGGCCCACGCAGCTAGCCTGACACGGCATCAACATTCTGCTAACCATAACTGGCCGTTCATTTTTCCGATGCCGCACATCATGGTCCGCCGCCTCACTACCCTGCCCGTCATTGGCTGCACGTTGTTGCTGGCGGCCTGTAGCGGCAGCGATCGCATGACGCTCGGTGGATCGGATAACCCGCCTGCTACTGCTAATGCGGCTCCAGCGGGCTCTGCCGCCAAGCCGCCGCCGCTCAACCTGGCCGGCCGATGGACGCTTTCAGCCACCGGGTCAACGTCGTGCGCGATGACGTTCGGCGCCAATACTCCGGACGTAACCGAGGGCACGATCGCTCCCGGCGGCGGTTGTCCGTTCAATTTCTTCACCAGCCGAAAGTGGAGCTATACCGAGGCCGGACTCACGCTGCGCGATCACAACGCGCAGTCGCTGGCACAGCTTTCGCCCGCCGGCCCCAATCGCTTTGAAGGCAAGACCGGCGCCGGCCAGGAAATCGCGCTGTCGCGTTGACGCGCCCTTTAGTGAATTTCGGCCGAGCGCTTCAGCGCCTCTTTCAGTTTCTCGAGGCTGAAATCTTTGCTTCGTGCGATTTCAAGAATCGGTGTCTCGCGACGACCGCACAGTTCGGCGGCCTCGGGAATTTTCGGCGCAATGTCGGGCGGGATCACAATCGCGCCGTGCTGGTCGGCATGAATGAGATCGTCTGAGCGTACCGTCATCCCGGCGACGCGGACTTCGCCGCCAAAATTTTCCGCATGAACCCACGCATGCGACGGACCGACGGAGCCGGCCAGCGCCTGGAATCCCGGAGCCCATTGCGGGATGTCGCGGATCGAGCCATCGGTGATGACGCCGAGGCATCCGAGCGCCTTGTGCACATTGCTTTGCACCTCGCCCCAGAACGCACCGAAACCAACGTCGGGACCATCGATGTCCTGGATCACCGTGATGCGCGGTCCCCAACCGGTACCCATATATTCGTAATAGGCGATGCGGCGCTTCGACTGCTCGTCGGCCGGCAATTGGGACTTGAGCACCGAGCGGATCGTCACGGTCCGCGCATAACCCACCATCGGCGGCAGATCTGGAAACGGACAGACCAGCGGCTTGGTCGTGTAGCCGATCAGGCGGCGCTCAGGCGCGACCACTTCCATCGCGTTGCAGATCGTGGGCGTATCATAGCGCGCCAGGGCCTCAAGCAGGGCTGCGGGCAATGGCACGGGGGTGGAATTCGTCACGGTGTTCTCCAGCTCTTTCGCGATGGGTGCGTCCAGTCGTCTTGCCATATAGCCGACCGCCGCGCGATCGGCAAAAGCCCAATCGCCCGCTCACGGCCTGTCGGGGCCGGCAACTTCACCTAATGAAAATCAGTTCAGGCGGGTCGGCCTGTTGTCCTGCGCGTCGGCGACCGTTGCAACAAACGGTGACGGCGGCTCAGAAAGGCCGGCAGCTGGTGCGGATGACGCGGTCAGTGCTTCCGCCTTGCGCTCGTGGTTGCGGTAGGATTTCCACCCGAGCGGCAGACTCAGGAGATAGAGCAGCGTGCATGCGGAAAGGATATGCCAGGGATAGCCGATCAAAAGCGCGATAAAGAGCACCACCGAGACAAAGACCGGCAGCACCATCTCCGGCGGCACGCGCATGCGCACCATCTTGCCCGAGAACACCGGCAGCCGCGACACCATCAGGAAACCGATGACGAGCGTGTAGGCTGCCGTCAAAATCGCCGGCCACGCCGGAAGCCCCAGGAACGCCAGATAAATCGGAAGCAAGACCGCAATCGCACCCGCCGGCGCCGGAACGCCGGTGAAATAGTTCGCCGCATAGGCCGGCTTGTTCGGATCGTCCATCGTGGCGTTGAAACGCGCCAACCTCAATCCGCCGCTGATGGCGAAGATCATCGCCGCGATCCAGCCGCCATCTTTCAATTCGTGCAGCTGCCAGAAATAAAGGATCAGACCAGGCGCTACGCCGAAGTTGACGAAGTCGGCAAGGCTGTCGAGCTCAGCGCCGAACTTAGACTGCCCCTTGATCATGCGCGCGACGCGGCCGTCGATGCCGTCGAGCAAGGCGGCAAATACAATCGCTGCAACCGCCAGCTCCATTCGCCCCTCCGTCGACAGACGGATAGCGGTCAGCCCGGCGCAGATCGCCAGCAGCGTGATGAAATTGGGAACCAGCATCCGCACCGGAATCGGGCGAAACCGGCGGCGGCGCAGTTCGAGGTATTTGGGATCGATCGCCATGGCACTCACTATATAGCAAGCGCTGTCGACTTCGCTACGATAGTCGGCATCGCGCGGCGCGGCCGCCAACCCTCTCCACGCGTTGGTTAATCGCCGCGGTAGGTCCGTCCGGGATCACCGAGCCTGAAATCGGCCAGAATGGTCTCGCCGGCGATGGCGGTTTGGCCTTCCGCCACCAGCGGGCTCGTTCCCTCCGGCAGATAAACGTCGAGGCGCGAGCCGAAACGGATCAGCCCAAAGCGCTCGCCTGCGCCGATCGTCTGCCCTTCGCGCACGAACGACACGATACGCCGCGCCACGAGGCCGGCGATCTGGGTCACCCCGATGCGCCCGTTCGCCGTGGAAATGACAAGCGAATTGCGCTCGTTGTCTTCGCTCGCCTTGTCGAGTTCGGCGTTGATGAACTTGCCCGGCCGATACGCGATGCGATCGATTCGGCCAGTGACCGGACTGCGATTCACGTGGCAGTTGAACACGCTCATGAAGATGGAGATGCGTTGCAGCGGCCGGTCACCGAGCCCAAGTTCGGCCGGCGGCAGCACGCGCGTGATCATCGAGATACGTCCGTCAGCCGGCGCCACCACGATGCCTTCGCGTACCGGCGTCACCCGCACCGGATCGCGGAAGAACAAGGCGCACCAAACCGTCAGCCCGGTGCCGATCCAGCCCAGTGGCGTCCACAGCCAGAACAGGATCAGGCTTGCGAGCGCAAAGCCGCCAATGAAGGGATAGCCCTCGGGATGAATGGGCGGAATCTGGGCGCGAATGGAATTGGCAATCGACATCAAAAATCACTAGGGCTGCGCCGTCTCCCTGGCAAGGGAGAAAGCATCGAGGTTATTCCGCCGCGGCTGGCGTCACCAGCACATCGTCGACCGGCGGCGGCTCGCGGTTCGGCGCTTCGTTCTCGTCGGCGATGCGCGCGAGCTTCTCGCGAGCCTCCTGGGCCTCGCGCTGCCGGTTCCACATACTGGCATAAAGCCCGCCGGTTGCCAAAAGCTGGCCGTGCGTGCCGCGCTCGGCAATGCGGCCCTGATCGAGCACAATGATTTCGTCGGCCGTAACGATCGTGGAAAGCCGGTGGGCGATCACAAGCGAGGTGCGGTTGCGCGACACCCGCTCCAGTGAATCCTGAATTTCCCGCTCGGTATGGCTGTCGAGGGCCGATGTCGCTTCGTCCAGCACGAGGATCGGCGGGGCTTTAAGAACGGTGCGAGCAATCGCAACGCGCTGCTTTTCACCACCCGACAATTTCAGGCCGCGCTCGCCGACCTGCGTCTCATAACCCTTTGGCGACATCCGGATGAACCCGTCGATCTGCGCGAGCCGCGCCGCCTCCTCGACTTCTGCATCGCTCGCCTCCCAGCGGCCGTAGCGAATGTTGTAGCGAATGGTGTCGTTGAACAGCACCGTATCCTGCGGCACCATGCCGATCGAGGCGCGCAACGAGGCCTGCGTGACATCGCGGATATCCTGGCCGTCGATCAGGATCCGGCCGCTTGAAACGTCGTAAAGACGAAACAGAAGCCGCGAAATCGTCGACTTGCCAGCGCCCGACGGGCCGACGATGGCGACCGTCTTGCCGGCCGGCACGTCGAAGCTGAGACCTTTGAGGATCGGCCGATCGGGCTCATAAGCGAATTGCACGTTGTCGAAGCGCACATGGCCAGAGGTGACGATCAGCGGCACCGCGCCGGGGCTGTCCTTGATCTCGGGATTGCGCGACAGCACAGTGAACATCTTCTCGATGTCGATGATCGCCTGCTTGATCTCGCGATACACCATGCCCATGAAATTGAGCGGCTGGTAGAGCTGGATCATCATGGCGTTGACCATTACGAAATCGCCGACCGTATTGTGTCCGCTGCGCACACCGAATGCACACATCACCATGGTTGCGGTGAGACCGGCGGTGAAAATGATCGCCTGACCGGTATTGAGCACGGCAAGCGACGTATAGGCTTTCACGCTGGCCTGCTCGTAACGCTCCATGGAACGGTCATAACGCGCCGCCTCGCGCTCTTCCGAATTGAAATATTTCACGGTCTCGTAGTTGAGCAGCGAGTCGATGGCTTTGGTGTTCGCCTCGGTATCGGAATCGTTCATCTTGCGGCGAATTCCGATCCGCCACTCGGTCGCGATGTAGGTGTAGTACATATAGACCACGACCGTGATCAGGGTCGCGAGCACGTAACGCCAGTCGAACTTCCACAGCAGCACCGCCATCAGGAGCGTAACCTCGACAATGGTCGGAACCAGTTGCAGGATCACCATCCGCACGATGGTCTCGATGCCATTGCGGCCGCGCTCCAGCACCCGCGTCAGTCCGCCGGTCTTGCGTTCCAGATGGAAGCGCAGGGACAATTCGTGCATATGAACGAAAGTGAGATAAGCGAGCTTGCGCACCGCGTGCATGGCCACGCGCGCGAAAATTCCGTCGCGCCACTGGGTCAATCCCCCCATCACCACCCGCAAGGCGCCGTAGCCGAGCGTCATGACGATCGGAGAAGCGACGACCCACAGCGCCCAGTTCGAGGCTTGCACCGGCGCCGTATCCGCGCCGGTCAACGCATCGGTCGCCCATTTGAAGGTGAAGGGCACCGCGAGTGTTGCAAGCTTGGCCACCAGCAGCAACACCACTGACCAGACCACGCGCATCTTCAGATCGGCCCGGTCGCCCGGCCAGATGTAGGGCCACAGATGCGCCAGCGTCCCGGCCAGGGTGGCCTGTCCGAAGGATTGGTCAACAGATGGCGCCGGATGAGCCTCCGCGGCGGGATCAGGATGCGCCATCGAGCCCGGCCTGGCGCGGCTGGGCGCGCCGATTCGGCACGCGCTTTTTCAGATTTTCTCGCATTGGGCAGTCATATAGAGCGTTTATGCCCCGCGTACAGCCTCGCAGAAGTTAAATTCTTCCGTCATGTTAGGGCCTTGCCGGAATTTTATTCGATAGCCGAATCCTTTATGGTTTGACTGATTTACGCTGCAATGCCACATGACTGATATGAGCACGATCAAAACTGTCTGCGTTTATTGCGGCTCCGGCCCCGGCACCAACCCCCGCTTCATGGAATCCGCCAAGGCGCTAGGCAAGGCGCTCGCCGAGGGCGGGATTCGCCTCGTCTATGGCGGCGGCTCCGTCGGCATGATGGGCGCGGTGGCCACTTCGGTGCTCGACCATGGCGGCATGGTGACGGGGATCATCCCGGGTTTTCTGACCGCCAAGGAAAACGCGCTGAAGCGCGTGCAGGAAATGATCGTCACGCCCGACATGCATGAGCGCAAACGGCTGATGTTCGAACATTCGGACGCCTTCGTCGCCCTGCCCGGCGGTATCGGTACGCTTGAGGAACTCGTCGAGCAACTCACCTGGCAGCAACTCGGGCGCCATTCGAAACCGGTGCTGCTCGCCAATATCGATGGGTTCTGGGAACCATTGCTGGCGCTGCTCGCGCATATGCGCGCCACCCAGTTCATTCGGCCCACGCTCTCAATCGACATCCTCAAGGCCGAACGGGTTGAGGATATCCTGCCTCGGCTACAAGCCGCTGCCGCGAACGCCCCTGACGGCACCGCCGCGATGCCTCCCGAGATCGCCCAGCGCCTGTAACGGCGGCATTACTCGGCGGGAAATGTCACGGCTTCGATCCGGTTTCCGTCGGGATCCCTGATGAACGCCGCGTAGTACTGCACACGATCGTGCGGACGCAGACCCGGCGCGCCATCGGATTCGCCTCCGGCGTCGAGCGCCGCGCGATGAAAAGCATCGACTTCCTGCGGCGATTTTGCCCGAAGGCAAATATGGCAACCGGTATCGGACGCGACCGGCGCCATGCCGGGACGCGAATTGATCCAGAACTCAGGATAGGCTTTGCCGAAGCCGATCGTGGCGGGCCGTGTCACGACCCTCGTCAAGCCGAGCGGCGCCAGTGCCGCTTCATAAAAACGCGCTGAGCGTTCGAGGTCGCTGACGCCGATGGAGATGTGGTCGATCATCCCTCCCCCATGCTGTCACGCCGCGGCGCCTGACTTCACGAGTTTGTAGATGATCGAGTCCATCAGCGCCTGGAACGAGGCGTCGATGATGTTGGGCGATACCCCAATGGTGGTCCACTTTTCACCGTTCTCGTCGGCGCTTTCGATCAACACCCGCGTTACGGCCTCGGTGCCGCCATTGAGGATGCGCACCCGATAGTCGATCAGCCTGAGGCCTTCGATGAACCTCTGGAATTTTCCGAGGTCCTTGCGCAGCGCGACGTCGAGTGCGTTGACGGGACCGTTGCCCTCCGCCGCTGAAATCAGTTTTTCACCGTCGACATCGACCTTCACCACGGCCATCGCCACCGTGATGCGCTGACCGTTGACATTGTAGCGCTGTTCGACATTGACGTCGAATTGCTCGACGCGGAAATAGTCGGGAACGTGGCCGAGCGTCCGCCGCGCCAGAAGCTCGAACGAGGCGTTGGCTGACTCATAGGCGTAGCCCGCCGCCTCGCGCTCCTTCAATTCCTCGACCAGACGCGCGAGCTTCGGATCGTTCCTGTCGTAGGGGATGCCGGCGCGATCGAGTTCAGCAACGACGTTCGAGCGACCGGCCTGATCGGAGACCAGCACCTTGCGATGATTGCCAACCGCCTCGGGCAAAACATGCTCGTAGGTCTGCGGATCCTTCAGGACGGCGGAGGCATGAATGCCGGTCTTGGTAACAAAGGCGCTCTCGCCGACATAAGGCGCATGGCGATTGGGCGCGCGATTGAGCATGTCGTCGAGCGTGCGCGACACCGTCATCAGGGTCGCCATCTTCTCCTCGGTCACGCCGATCTCGAAACGATCGGAGAATTCGTTCTTCAACCGCAGCGTCGGGATCAGCGAGCACAGGTTGGCGTTGCCGCAGCGTTCGCCGAGACCGTTGAGTGTGCCTTGAATCTGCCGCGCGCCGGCGCGTACTGCGGCAAGCGAATTGGCGACTGCTTGCTCGGTGTCGTTATGGGCGTGGATCCCGACGTGATCGCCGGGGATGTGCTTGATGACCTCACCGACAATCGTCTCGACCTCATGCGGCATGGTCCCGCCGTTGGTGTCGCACAGCACCACCCAGCGCGCGCCGGAATCATAGGCCGCTTTCGCGCAAGCCAGCGCGAATGTCGCGTCTTCCTTGTAGCCGTCAAAGAAATGCTCGCAATCGAGCATCACTTCCCGCCCTGCCCTTTTGGCGGCCTTCACGCTGTCGCTGATGGAGCTCAGGTTTTCCTCATTGGTAGTCTCGAGCGCCACCCGCACCTGATATGCCGAGGACTTCGCGACAAAGCAGATCGCATCCGCCTTGGCTTCCAACAGCGCCGCGAGGCCGGGATCGTTGGACGCCGAGCGACCGGGGCGGCGCGTCATGCCAAAGGCTGTGAAGCGCGCGTGGGTAAGCTTCGGTTTCTTCGCGAAAAATTCGGTGTCGGTCGGATTGGCTCCGGGATAGCCGCCCTCGACATAGTCGAGGCCGAGTTCATCCAGCATCTTGGCGATCAACTGCTTGTCATGCAGCGTAAAGTCGACGCCGTTGGTCTGCGCGCCGTCGCGCAGCGTGGTGTCGAACAGATAAAGCCGCTCGCGGGTCATTTCGTCCCTCCGGCATCTCCGAGCGGCTTCTGCATGGTGGTATTGGCGAGCCATTCACCGTTGAGCGAAACCGTGTTGCGCTGCTGGGCCTCGTAACCGCGTTTGGTGAAGAACTCAGCCGCATTGTCGCTGGCATCCACGGTGAGGCTTTTGGCGCCGCGAGCGGTAGCCAGTTTTTCGATCGCGTCGCACAGCATGGCGGCGACGCCCTGCCCGACCGCACCGGGATGCACATAGAGCAAATCGAGGTGGTCCTTGCCCTTCAATGACGCAAAGCCCACTGGAGAGCCGTCCAACGTTGCCACCAGCGTCAGCCCGGAAGCGAGCCGCTTGCCGAATTCGACCTCGTCGTCGGCCCCGGCTGCCCACGCCTCCTGCTGCGCCTCGCCATAGTCATCACCGGTCAAGCCCTCGATGCTGGCCACGAAGATCGCAGCCAGAACCGGCGTATCGGCGGGCAGGAACGGTCGCAGCGCAGGCGCACTCATCGTGCGACCTCCCAGGTGGTGCCTTCCTTGGAATCTTTGATCACGACACCCATCGCGGCGAGTTCATCACGAATCCGATCGGATTCCTTGAAATCCTTGCGCGCGCGGGCAGCGGTGCGGTCGGCAATGAGTGCATCGACGACGGCCTTGTTCACCGTGACGGCTTTCGGATTACTTTCGAGGTATTCCCGCTTCGTCTTGCCGAGCAATCCGAGCAGCATCGCAGAAACCTTGAGCGTCCGCTTGATTTCGATCGGGCCCAATCCCGAATCTCCCGCTCGGCCGGATGCAATCGCGTGCAGACGCGTGATCACGCCCGAGGTGTTGAGGTCATCGCTCAACAACGAAACGACTCCATCATCGGCTATGCCCGGCGCCTGTGTGTCATCGCCAACGATATCATACCAAGAATCGACAACTCTCTTGCTCTCCTCAAGGCTTTTGAGCGTCCAATCGATCGGCGAGCGATAATGCGTCTTCAACATATTGAGACGTAGCGCTTCACCAGGCCAATCGTTCAGCAATTCCCTGATCGTGACGAAGTTGCCGAGCGACTTTGACATCTTCGCGCCCTCGACTTCGAGGAAGCCGTTATGCATCCAGTAATTCGCCATCGTGGCCGTGCCATGCGCACAGCGCGACTGCGCGATTTCGTTTTCGTGGTGGGGAAAGATCAAATCGAGACCGCCGCCGTGAATGTCGAACACATCGCCGAGATAGGCAGCGCTCATCGCCGAGCACTCAATGTGCCAGCCGGGACGTCCCCTGCCCCATGGGCTGTCCCAGCCCGGCTCGTGTTCGCTGGAGAGTTTCCACAGCACGAAGTCGGCTGGATTTTTCTTGTGGGCGTCAACGGCTACGCGCGCGCCGGCCAACTGCTCATCAAGCTTGCGACCTGACAGCGCGCCATAATCCGGCATGGACTGCACATCGAACAGAACCTCTCCGCCGGCTTCATAGGCATGACCGCGCGCGATCAACTGCTTGATCAACGTCACCATGTCGGCTTTGCCGTCGGTGCGCGGCAACACAAAATCGGTGGCGCGCGGTTCGAATGTTGGGCGCAGGCAACCGAGCGCATCAACATCGTCGTGGAATTGATTGGCGGTCTGCTCGGTGACTTTCCGGATCGCCTCGTTCAGCGGCAGGCCGGGGAAATCACGCGCGGCGCGGTCGTTGATCTTGTCATCGACGTCGGTGATGTTGCGGACGTAAGTGACGTGGTTCTCGCCATAGAGATGGCGCAACAGCCGAAACAAAACATCGAAGACAATAACCGGGCGCGCATTGCCGATATGGGCGAAGTCGTAGACGGTCGGCCCGCACACATACATGCGCACGTTGGCGGGATCGAGCGGCGCAAAAACGCGCTTCTCTTTGGACAAGGTATCGTAGAGGCGCAGTTCCATGGAGACCCCTGTGGCCGGGCGTCCAATGATCTCGTGTGAGAAAAGACGGCCTCAGCCAGCGATTCGCTAGCTCATAATCTCGCGGCAAATGCCACAAATGGCGAGAAGACCGTTCATAAAAATACCTTGGGCCAGCCAGCCGAACCGGTCAAGGGGATGGCCCGCACAGCCTCAGAAAAGCCGGTTTGGGCCACCAAGCCACCGGCGGCCGATGGTTAATTATTTACATTTCGTGACTATCGTGGCCTGCGGCAATTCCTCTTCAGCTTCAGCGGTGCAGCGATGCGATCCATTTCAGCGCTTTTGGCCTGCGTGTCCCTTTTATCCGGGACGGCAACGTGGGCCGACAGCCGGGTTTTCATCATCGCCAACCAGCCGGACGGCTATGGGGTCGACCAGTGCCTTGCCAAAAGCGAGAAGTGCGGTGCCCATGCTGCCCAGTCCTATTGTCAGTCGCGGAATTTCGCGCAGGCCTCGTCCTACCGCCGGGTTGATCCGGACGAAATCACCGGCTCGGTTCCGAAAGAACACGAAAATTGCAACCGCTCGGGCTGCGGCGAATACATCGCCATCACCTGCCAGCGCTGAATTATCAGCTGTCCGGTTCCGATCGAACCCGAGAAACTTGGGAATGCCGGCAAGTCCCGGATTCCAGACCGGTTTTGGACTCGCGGATCGCGCGGCGAGATTGAGGCATACCGCGCCAATCGACCGCACTATTGCCGCTGAAACGACGTGACGCCGCCCCGAGAAGCGGGTAAAGGACGCCGGAAATCTTCTCATCGCGGCCTTGGTCTCTTTGTAGCCTTGGGCCGCAAGCCTCCGCGTAGCCCTGTCAGAACCGGGACACCAGGAGTTGCCCTGATGGCGGGACAGGCCTGAAAAGTTGATGGTTATCCGTTCGAGATCGATTGCGGCTTGCGCAGTGCTTTTCACCACCATGCTGTTTGGTGCTGACGCGGTCGCGCAGACGAATCCGCCACCGCCGCCCCAAGGCGCGGCGACCAATCCGATGTGCCCGCGGCTTGAAGCCCAGTTGGCGACGATCGACCGCGGCGGCAGCAGCGGTGACCCGGCCAGGGACGAACAGATTCGCCGCTACCAGGATTCCGCCGCCCGGCAACAGGCGGAGCTGGATCGCGTCACGTCGCAGGCCAAGCGGATGGGCTGCGACAGTTCCGGTTTCTTCTCGCTGTTCAGCGGTCAAAATGCGCAATGCGGTCCGGTGAACAATCAAATTCAACAGATGCGCGCAAACCTCGACCAGATCACGTCTAATCTCGAGCGCCTGCGCACCGGGCTCGGCGGCGGTGAACGGGAAAACCAGCGCCGGTCGGTGCTTCTGGCGCTCGCGCAGAACAATTGCGGGCAGCAATATGCCAACGCGTTGCAGCAGCAACAGCAACAGGGCGGCCCCGGCAATTTCCTGAATAACCTGTTCGGCGGCAATAATAACTACAGCCCCGTGCCGCCCGACGCCGGCGCCCCGTCCGGCACCTATCGCACCGTCTGCGTCCGCTCCTGCGACGGCGGCTATTTCCCGATCTCGTTTGCCACCGTGCCGCAGCGCTTTGCCGACGACGAAAAGACCTGCAAGGCGCTTTGCCCTGCCACCGAGGCCAACCTCTATGCCTATCGCAATCCTGGGGAGGACATGAACCAGGCAGTGTCGGTCAGCGGCCAGGCTTATACGTCGTCGCCGAATGCGTTCCGCTTCCGGCAGGAATTCAACCCAACCTGCTCCTGCAAAGCCGCCGGCCAAACCTGGTCCGACGCGCTGAAAGCGGTCGATGACAAGGCCGCCGCCGAACAGCAAGGCGACATCATCGTCACCGAGGAAGGGTCGAAGAAAATGTCGCGGCCGCAGGCGAAATCGGCGCCCGCGCCCGCCAAGAAGGGCACCGTCGCCACCACCGGCACCGACACCACGCCGGCGCCTGCATCGCCGAGCGCGCCGGCCGCCGCTCCCGACGTGCCTTCCGACAACAAGACGATCCGGTCGGTCGGACCCACCTTCATCCCGCCGCGCCAAAACTAAGTCGACCCCATTTACCGCCGCTGCATCAGCCCTCGAACGCCTCGCCTGATCCGCGCCCTGCGCGCACCACAAGCGAGTCGTCGCTCTCAGGCAATGGCCGGCCGTCGTCGCGAAACCGGTTGGTGATGGGATAACGCCGATCGCGCCCGAAATTGCGGCGCGTCACTTTAACCCCGGGGGCGGCCTGCCGCCGCTTGTATTCGGCGATGTTGAGCAGCCGATCGATCCGCGCGACCACCTCGCGATCGAAACCGGCCGCGATGATGGTCGCCAAAGGCTCCTCGCGCTCGACCAGCCGTTCAAGGATCGCGTCCAGCACCTCGTAAGGCGGCAGCGAATCCTGGTCGGTCTGGTTTTCACGCAGCTCCGCCGTCGGCGGCCGGGTGATGATATTGGGCGGAATGACTTCGCCGGATGGGCCGAGCGCGCCGTCGGGTTTCCAGGTGTTGCGTAAGCCCGACAGCCGAAAAACTTCGGTCTTGTAGATATCCTTGATCGGATTGAAGCCGCCGTTCATGTCGCCGTACAGCGTGGCGTAGCCGACCGACATCTCGGATTTGTTGCCGGTCGTGACGACCATCGCGCCGGTTTTGTTGGAGATCGCCATCAACAGCGTGCCGCGGGCGCGGGCCTGAAGATTTTCCTCGGTGATGTCGCGCGGCAGGCCTTCGAAAGTATCAGCCAATATCGCTTCAAAGCCGTGGACCGCCTTGGCGATCGGCAGCACCTCGTAGCGAATGCCGAGGTGGCCTGCGAGTTTGGCGGCATCGTCGAGCGATACCTGCGCGGTAAAGCGAAACGGCAGCATGACGCCGCGGACACGTTCGGCGCCCAACGCATCGACCGCAATCGCCGCGCACAGCGCCGAGTCGATGCCCCCCGATACGCCCAACAACACGCCGGGAAATCCAGTTTTGTTGACATAGTCGCGCAGGCCCAACACGCAAGCGGCGTAGTCGGCCTTGTCGGGCTCGAGTGCCGACGCGACCGGACCGTGGCAGCGCCAACCGCTTTCCTCGCGCTTCCAGCGCAACGTCGTGATGTTTTCCTCGAACGCCGGCAATTGCGCCGCCACCGACAAATCGGCATTGAGCGCAAAGGAAGCGCCGTCGAACACAAGCTCGTCCTGCCCGCCGATCTGGTTCAGATACACCAGCGGAAGCGCGCTCTCGGTGACCCGCGCCACCGAAACCGACAGGCGGATGTCGGCCTTGCCGCGCGCATAAGGCGAACCGTTCGGCACCACCAGGATTTCCGCGCCGGTCTCGGCCAGGCATTCCACGATGTTTTCGTATTCGGCGGACTCCTCGAGCCAGGTGTCCTCGCAGATCGGCACCCCGACCCGGACGCCGCGAATGGTCATGGGGCCCGAGACGGGACCGCGCGCGAACACGCGCTTTTCGTCGAACACGCCGTAATTCGGCAAATTGACCTTGAACCTGATCGCAGCAATCCGCCCCTCGTCGAGCAACGCGCAGGCATTATAAAGCTTGCCGTCCTCGACCCAAGGCGTCCCGACCAGCACCGCCGGGCCGCCATCGGCGGTTTCGCGCGCGAGTTCTTCGATCACGGAGCGGCAGGCCGATTGAAACGCTGGCTTCAGGACCAGATCTTCCGGCGGATAACCGGCAATGAACAGTTCCGACAGCATGACAACGTCGGCACCGTCGGCCTTGGCGCGGGCGCGCGCGGTGCGCACCTTCGCGGCATTGCCGGCGACATCGCCCACCGTCGGGTTCAACTGAGCGAGCGTAATTGAAAATTGGTCGGCGCGTTCGGTCATGAATGGATCGTGCCTTGCATGCGGCCAAACCGCAATTGCTTGCTTAGATGACGCCCATGCGCTCGGCGATCGAGAACAGCCAGAACAGCCCCGCGGTGACCAGCGCCACGCCGACCGCGGCCGAACCCATGTCCTTGACCCGCCCGATTTGCGGATCGTGATCGGTGGTCAAGCGATCGGCGAGCTTTTCGATCGCAGTGTTGAGCAATTCGACCACCAGCACCATGACCACAGCAGCCACGAGCTCAATGCGGCGCATCGCCGAGGTGCCGATCACCCAGGCCAGCGGCAGCGAGATCAGAAGCGCAACCAACTCCTCGCGAACGGCCTGCTCGGAGCGAATCGCGAAAGCGAGGCCGTTACGCGTGTTGATCGTGGCCCGCCAAAGCCGCAGCAAGTTTCAAAGCCCCGCTACAGCCGGCATCGGATTGGCCTTGCCGGCGCGTTCCTGTTTGAGCAATTCCGCGATCAGGAAAGCCATGTCGATCGACTGCTCGGCGTTGAGCCGGGGATCGCAGACGGTGTGATAACGGTCGCTGAGATCCTCATCGGTGATCGCCCGCGCGCCGCCGACGCATTCGGTGACGTCCTGCCCGGTCATCTCCAGATGGACGCCGCCGGCATGGGTGCCCTCCGCGGCGTGAATCGCAAAGAACGATTTCACCTCCGACAGGATGCGATCGAACGGCCGGGTCTTGTAGCCGGTGTTGGACGAAATGGTGTTGCCGTGCATTGGATCGCAGGACCAGACGACGACGCGGCCCTCGCGTTGCACCGCGCGGATGAGACCGGGCAGGCTCTCGCCGATCTTGTCGGCGCCGGAGCGGTTGATCAGCGTCAGCCGGCCGGGCTCGTTGTCGGGGTTGAGCACGTCGATCAGCTTCAGCAGTTCGTCAGGCTTCAGAGACGGGCCACACTTCAGCCCGATCGGATTCTTGATGCCGCGGAAATATTCGACATGGCCGTGATCGAGCTGTCGCGTGCGATCGCCGATCCAGATCATGTGGCCTGAGGTGGCGTACCAGTCGCCGGTCGTCGAATCCACCCGCGTGAAGGCCTGCTCATATCCAAGCAGCAGCGCCTCGTGGCTGGTGTAGAAATCGGTGGCGCGCAATTCCGGATGGCTCTCGAGATCGAGGCCGCAGGCGCGCATGAAGTTCAGCGCGTCCGAAATGCGGTCGGCCAATTCCTTGTAACGCCGCGACTGCGGCGAATCCCGCAAGAAACCCAGCATCCACTGATGCACGGAGCCGAGATTGGCGAAACCGCCGGTGGCGAATGCGCGCAGCAGATTGAGCGTCGCCGCCGACTGGCGATAGGCCATCAGCTGCCGCTGCGGATCGGGGATGCGGGCTTCAGGCGTGAAGGCGAAGTCGTTGACGATGTCGCCGCGATAGCTCGGCAGTTCGACGCCGCTGATCTTCTCGGTCGGCGATGAGCGCGGCTTGGCGAACTGGCCGGCGATGCGGCCGACCTTCACCACCGGCAGCGCGCCGGCATAGGTCAGCACCACCGCCATCTGCAGGAACACGCGGAAGAAGTCGCGGATGTTGTTGGCGCCGTGCTCGGCAAAACTCTCGGCGCAATCACCGCCCTGCAACAGGAAGGCTTCGCCCTTGGCCACGCGGCCCAGCGCCTTTTTCAGGTTGCGCGCCTCACCTGCAAAAACCAGCGGAGGAAATGTCGCAAGCTGGGCCTCGACATCCGCCAATGCCTTCGCATCGGGATATTGCGGCATCTGCAGCACCGGGCGGGTGCGCCAGCTATCAGGTGTCCATGGCTTGGACATGACGTTAACTCCTTGAGCGAAAACCGCTACTTATCGGCGGCAGCGGAGGGCCGCTATATACACAGGCTGGCCGCCAACCGCCAGTTCTAGATGCCTCTTTGTTCACCTCGCTTCACCTCGCCCCGCTAGCGGGGGAGAGGTCGAATTGCGGAGCAATTCGGGTGAGGGAGAATCTCCACGGGCACCGGTACGCCCTCATCCCGGCCTTCTCCCCGCAAGCGGGGAGAAGAAGCGTACCTGCATCGCGGCTAATCCCCCGCTCGACCGTTTTGCCACGCATTCCAACATTGCTCGCGAATGCCTCCTCAACCCCTTGCGGTACAAGCCGAATTCGCATTTGCTATTCTCCGCGCGAGGGCGGGGGAAAATCGCGGTGGCTGAGGCTGAGCTCGACGACGTCTTCATCGACGATATCACCTTTCCGGCCGTAGACGGCTACGCGCTGGGAGCGACGCTGTTTCTGCCGCGCGGCGCCAAGCAGCATGCCGTCCTGATCAATTCCGCCACCGCCGTTCCCCGCAAGATCTACCGCAGGTTTGCCGGCTACCTGGCCCGGCGCGGCTTTGCGGTCTTGACCTACGATTACCGCGGCATCGGCGATTCCCGGCAGCGCGCGCTGGAGGGCTTTAACCGGCCGAAGTCGCTGGTCGGCTTCAAGGCCACGATGGTCGACTGGGCCACGCTCGACATCACCGCCGCGGTTAACTGGATGCGCGAGCGCTACCACCACCTGCCGCTGACTTACGTGGGGCATTCCTTCGGCGGCCAGGCGCTCGGGCTTCTCGCCAACAACACCGAAGTGAAGCGCGCGCTTTTGGTGGCCGCCCAAGCCGGATACTGGAAGCTGATGGCCTCGCCCGAGCGTTATCGAGTCTATGCTTTGCTCAACTTCGCCGGCACACCCCTCACCCGGCTCTTGGGCTACATGCCCGGCTGGGCCGGCGTCGGCGAGGATTTGCCGAAGGGCGTGTTCGAGCAATGGACGCGCTGGGTGATGAGCGAACGCTATTTGTTCGACGAAGCCGGCCTGAAGGCGCTTTCGAATTTCACCAACTATCAAGGCGCGCTGCGCTCGCTGTGCCTCTCCGACGATCCCTGGGCAACGCGGCCCGCCGTCGAACTGCTGTGCTCGGGTTTCAAGGCGACCACGCCTGATATCCTCACCATCACGCCTGCGGATGCCGAGACATCGGCGATCGGCCATCTCGGCTTTTTCCGCCCCGAACACCGCGACACGCTGTGGCGCGGCGCCGCCGAGTGGCTGGAGGCCGAGGGGTAGTCCGCCGCGTGTTGTCGTAGTCGAATGTCAAACAGCCTACCGTCTTCGTCGTCGCGACTCCATCCATCTTCCGTCATTCCGGGGCGCGCGTGAGCGCGAGCCCGGAATCCATTAGGCCGCAACAACATTCGGAGAAATGGATTCTCAGGTGCGCAATTGCGCACCATAGTTCGATGCTTCGCATCGCCCCGGAATGACGGCGAGAGACTAGACACACCTCCACCTCCCCGCGACGGCTTTCCGCCCGGGTGATGCCAAATTCATCCGCCCTTGAGGGCGTGGGGGAATGCCGGGCGCCCAATGCGCCCGCAGCCTTGCGTGCAAAGTAAAAAAGCACGCAAGCAAGTCACCACGGTCGCGCCAGAACACCCGGCATTCCCGCACGCGAATGGTTTTAACGGTCTATGGCGCCCTCTCCCCGGTGATCGGGCTTGATTGTCACCGTCATCTCGCGCGATTGCCGAAGCATCGTCGCGAAACTTGATGCCAGCGTCGAGGCATCAGGACCACACGCTTTCGCCGTCCGCAAACTAACGCCGTCGTCTATCGGCGTGGTTCACGTCCACCGCATCCCAGCCCAACGTTTCGCGACGACCGCGAAGCGCCCCTCTTATCGGGCCGGGACGGCGCGAAGCTCTAGAGATGATTTGCCCGTCGGCGAAAGCGGAATATCTTTAAGGACAGGGCTGGACATTGCACCGCGGCAAAGGCGCGGGTGATTTGCCCGTCGGGCAGATTGGGCAGCGCGCAAAAAGACCGCCATGCCCCGACGATCGTTTTTATCTGAACATCGGTTTTGCTCTAAGCCTGCATCAACCTCTCCTTGCGCGCTCTTTCAAGTTGCGCCAACGTGTCGCACGTCGCTTATGGCTCGCATAAATATGCCGGTTTCTTCGGTGCAATCGCTCTTTTCTCATTTCGGTTCGAGCTCGATCCATAAGATTCTTATTGAAACCTTCGACGGTCTCGACATCTCGAGCCCCGAAGCTCTCGGCGCGGTTTGTACGCTGATCCGACAAATGCCCGACGGATGGAACACACGAGTTGAACGTTACATCGATGAGCAAATTAAGAAGAAAAACGCACGCGGGCTAAAGTACTTTCTGCTCGAAGCCCTGACAGCGGAATATGTCTCGTGCATACTTAACGACACACAACTAGACGCGATTCAGCGTTTGCTGGCCCATCTGCTAACGCACGGCGGCTTCGTTGTGGCGAAAACCGAAGCCGTACTGATTAAACTTCGGCAAAACCGCGTTAGACTTGAATTGCTAGTCGGCGCCGATGAGAACGAAAATTCCAGGTGAGGCAGACTCGGAAGGCAACCCGCAGCACCCGCGCCATTTCGGCCACGCCACGACTATCTCAAGATTTACGCCGAACCGCCGCTCGCGCCGCCTGCCTAGACAGATTCAGACTACAGCGCCAGGCGGCGGCGCCGTAGCCTGCGGCCAGCCTCGTAGCCCACGCCTTCAAATCCGCTGGGTGGGGATCACCAGGCGACCGACTGCCGGCTCCGCGGATCCAGGCCGCATTCACCGGGAACGAAGGCCGGATTGTGGAAGCAGGCATTATCGAGCGTGCTGTCCCAACCGCCGCGCTCGCGCCATTTGCTCCACATGATGTAGTCGCAGAGCCGGCTGTGCGGATTGCCCGGTTCTCTGGTCGCGCAGTAGATGCTCTGGCCGGGTTGGCGAGCGATGACTGGTCCTGACAGGACCGACATGGCGAGCACGGCGGTGCCGATTATTCTGAATTTCATCGCTGGTTTCCTCCGTTGGATTCGAATGACGAATAAGTATCGTCGAAAGTCCCGGTCCGGATTCCTAAATCTTTTTTAGTCAGCGAAAGCGGCGTGTGGCGGCGGCGATTCCGCCAGCGTCATCAACGCCCCCTACTCCGCCGCCGCGCCGACATGCCGCACCGATCCGATCAGCCACAACACGATGGCGAGAACAGCGCAGCTTGGGGTCGCGAATCCGAAGCTTCCTTACGCCGCCCGCACGTCCGTCAGAAACTTCGACACTTCGCTCTTGAGGCGGCCTGAATCGGTCGACAGCGTTTTGGCCGCCGCCAGCACCTGGGACGACGCCGTGCCGGTTTCAGTCGCGCCGCGCTGCACGTCGGTGACGTTGGACGAGACCTGCTGGGTGCCTTGCGCCGCCTGCTGGACATTCCGGGCGATTTCCTGGGTCGCCGCGCCCTGCTCTTCCACCGCGGCCGCAATGGTCGAGGAGATTTCCGAAAGCTTCTCGATCGTGCCGGAAATATCCTTGATCGCGTTGACGGAGTCTTGCGTGGCAGCCTGGATGCCGGTGATCTGCTGGCCGATCTCGCCGGTAGCCTTGGCGGTCTGCTCGGCCAGTGCCTTCACCTCGGACGCCACCACCGCAAAGCCGCGGCCGGCTTCGCCCGCGCGCGCCGCCTCGATGGTGGCGTTGAGCGCCAACAGGTTGGTTTGCCCTGCGATGGTGTTGATCAGTTCGACCACGTCGCCGATGCGGGTCGCGGCCTTCGACAGTTCGCCGACACGCTCGGTGGTCGAGCGCGCCTGGTCGACGGCGTTGCCCGCCATCCGCGCCGATTCCTGCACCTGGCGGCTGATCTCGTTGACCGACGACGACAGTTCCTCGGTCGCGGACGCCACCGACTGGACGTTGGTCGAGGCTTCTTCGGAAGCCGAAGCCACCGCCGTGGACAATTCCTGCGAACGGGCTGCCGTCATCGACAACTGTCCGGCGGAC
>Ga0210397_10000864_pt1 | contig 19808 bp, 17 predicted proteins | sample IncBWH2OmetaG_FD_160126 | JGI IMG/M metagenome (GOLD analysis project Ga0210397, IMG submission 160126) | Forest soil microbial communities from Barre Woods Harvard Forest LTER site, Petersham, Massachusetts, United States - Inc-BW-H-2-O ...
TTTCGTCGCGCGTCATGATTTTGCGTCCATATCCTTGACCACCCCGTCGTCGATCAGCGTCGTGGAGCCTTTCTTGCGGTCGCACACCATGTGCTCGCGCCGTGTCATCGCCCGGCGGATGTCTTCGCGGCCCACCGCCCAATGCTCGTTCATGCTCTGGCGGGAAAACTCGTAATCCTTGCTCGAGCCCTCATAAGGCTTGTCGCGATAGATCACCTGGATCACCGTCACCGCGTTCTCGCGCGCCAGTGCCGCGACGCGCTTGGCGTCCTCGCCGCCTTGCAGATCGGCCGGCAGCGCATCGAGCAGCTTCTTCACCGCCATCTTGGCATCGTGCTTCTGCAGCAGGGCGCGGGTGTAGTTCTCCGTCCTGCTGGAATAGCGGATGTCCTTCTCGCGCTCCGTCGCTTCGAGCAGGGTGCGCGGCATCTCGCCCTTGGCGTTGAACAGGTCGACCTGGAAGATCAGGAGGTCCTCGCCGTCCTGCTCGTCGTCGAGCACATGCTGCAAGGGCGTGTTCGAGACCACGCCGCCGTCCCAGTAATGCTGGCCGCCGATCTCCACCGGCGGAAAGCCGGGTGGCAGCGCGCCCGAGGCCATCACATGCTCCGGCCCGATCTCGTTCCTGGCGTTGTCGAAATATTCGAGCTGGCCGCTGCGGATGTTGACCGCGCCGAGGCTCAGCCGCACCTCTTTGGCGTTGATGCGCTTGAAATCGACCAGCCGCGTCAGCGTCTCGCGCAGCGGCGCGGTGTCATAGAAGCTCAGCGCCTCGGGCGCGCCCGGCGGATAGAACAAGGCCGGCGGAAAGCGCGGCTTGAAGAAGCCGCCGACGCCCAGCGCCGCGATCCACGACGCCGCCGCCTCGTTGACCAGCGAGCGCGCCTGCGGCTCGGCGAGATGGAAGGTGAAGGGCAGGCCGGCCGTCGCCGTCGTCCAGAACTCGCGCAGGCGTGCCAGCCGATCCTCAGGCGCGTTGCCGGCGATCAGCGCCGCGTTGATCGCGCCGATCGAGATGCCGGCGATCCAGTCGGGCCTGAAGTCGGATTCCGCGAGCCCCTCATAGACACCGCCCTGATAGGCACCGAGCGCGCCGCCGCCCTGAAGGACGAGAACGCGCTTCGGGCCGGCCTTGGAAAGGTCATGCTGCATCGCAGCAAACATAGTCCCGGCGGCGGACAAATGCACCAGCGGCCTGCATGAAGATTTGTTGATATGCGCCTAGGCGGCCAAGCCCAGCACCTGCAGCGCCGCCCTCGCGGCCTGAACGCCGCCATTGGCGTCGAACACGTCGTCTTCCACGGCCCATAAGGCGCTCAGCACGCCATGGGCGAAGCACCAGCGCAGCATGCGATGGGCATCCAGGCCCAGACGTGCCGCGAGGATATGCACCCGCCGCTCGATATGCCGCGCCTCGCAGAATTCGCGTGTCGGATTGTGCAGGAAGGCGGCGGTCTCGAATTCGAGTTCGCCGCTATTGCCCTTGGGATCGATCACCAGCCAGCCGCGTGTGGCATCTTGAATCATATTGGCGTGGTGCAGGTCGCGATGCAGCAGGAATCGCCGCGGCCCCTGCGTCTCGCACAATTCGAAAAACATCCGCTTGCCGTGCTCGAACATCTCGCGCGTCAACACCGTGTGCTCGGGGTAAGGCTTGTTGAAGCTTCTGCCGCAGCGAAACAGGTCCGGCCAGCCCGGCGGCGCCGGTTCGGTATGCAGCGCGGCGACGGTATCGCACCAGATATTCGTCGCCCGGTCGTCGTCGGCCACCAGTTCGGTCAGCGGCGTGCCGGGCAGGGCGCGCTCGACGACGAGCGCTTCGGCGTCGCTCTCGAGCACGCGCGCCGCGCGATCGCCCCAGTGGCGCAGGATATCGGCGCAGCGCAACTCATCGCTGTTCGGCTTGAACACCTTGAGGAGAGCAGGGCGGTCGTCGTGCCGAACGAACGCCAGCCACGACGAATGCGTCTCGAACGGCGCGCCGTCCGGCGTCAGGCGCCATTTGGCGATATGGCCGGCGAGGGGCGAGGCGGCCTTCACCCTTCGGCGTCGGCCTTCTTGGGCAGATTGACCGGACGGAACAGGAAGGCCGGCAATTCGTGCTTCTCGGGCTTTACCGGCGCGGCGTCGTTCTTGCGATCATGACTGGCACGGTGGTGCTCGCGATTGCCGTCGCGCGGCTTGTGCGGCGCTTTGGCCTGCGGCTGCTGCTGCGGCTTGTCGCGGCGCTGCTCCTGCTTGCGCTCGGGGCGGGCCTCGTGCACCCGCGGTACCTGCGGCTCCGGCGCGCGCTGGACCGGCTGCTCGGCTGGTGTCGCAGCGACGGGCGCGTCGATCACCGCGGTCGGCTCCATCGGCGCGACGTGATCGTGGAATTTGTCGGGGCGGAATTTGTCGCGGCGGTTCTTCTGGTCGCGGCTGCTGCGTCCGCCGCGTCCGCGCTCGCCGTCGCGCTTCGGCTTCAGGTCCTCGCGCACTTCGAGATTTTCCATCGTCTTGCGCGGAATGGTCGTCTTGATCAGCCGCTCGATGGCGTCGACCTGCTTGTCGTCGCGCGGCGTCGCCAGCATATAGGCATGGCCCGAGCGCCCGGCGCGGCCGGTGCGGCCGATGCGGTGGACGTAGTCGTCGGCATGGTAGGGCACGTCGAAATTGAAGATGTGGCTGACGGCCGGGATGTCGAGTCCGCGCGCCGCGACGTCGCTGGCGACGAGGATCTTCAGATCCCCGGCGCGAAAGCTGTCCAGCGTCTTGGTGCGCAGCGACTGGTCGAGGTCGCCGTGCAGCGGCGAGGCCTGGAAGCCGTGCTTGGTCAGCGACTTCGCGACCACGTCGACGTCGCGCTTGCGGTTGCAGAACACGATGGCGTTGTTGAGCGTCGGCTCGGCCTCGCGGATCAGGCGGCGCAGCGCCTCGCGCTTGGCCCAGTCATTGGCCGGCACGCCCACGATCTCCTGCGCGATGTTCACCGCCGCGGTGGCGGGGCGCGAGACTTCGACGCGCACCGGATTGTGCAGGAACTGTTCGGTGAGGCGCTGGATCTCGGGCGGCATGGTCGCCGAGTAGAACAGCGTCTGGCGGGTGAACGGGATCAGCTTGCAGATGCGCTCGACGTCGGGGATGAAGCCCATGTCGAGCATGCGGTCGGCTTCGTCGATGACGAGGATGTTGACCTGGCTCAGCATCAGCTTGCCGCGCTCGAAATGGTCGAGGAGACGTCCTGGCGTGGCAATGAGCACGTCGACGCCGCGGTCGAGTTTCCTGTCCTGGTCGTCGAACGACGTGCCGCCGATCAAAAGCGCCATCGAAAGCTTGTTGTACTTGCCGTATTTCTCGAAGCTCTCGGCGACCTGCGCCGCCAGTTCGCGCGTCGGCTCCAGGATCAGCGAGCGCGGCATGCGCGCCTTGGCCCGGCCGCGCGCCAGCATCTCGATCATCGGCAGGGTGAACGACGCCGTCTTGCCGGTGCCGGTCTGGGCGATGCCGATGATGTCGCGCCGCTGCAGCACATGGGGGATGCCCTGCGCCTGGATGGGCGTGGGAACGGTGTAGCCGCTGTCCGCAACCGCCTTCAGTATCTCGGGCGAAAGCCCAAGCGTCTCGAACCCGTTCACGTCGGGGGTCGGCGGGGGAGGGCTGGTTTCAGCCGCGGAATTCGAAGAATCTTGTACTTCTTCAATACCGGCTTGCGCGCCGGTGCTCGTCACGATGCTCGTCTTACGCTCCTGGTGGGGCGCAGGTGAGCGCCCTGAAGTCGTCGACCCGTATTGGCGACAGACTCATTATGTGCGGTGCAACATAGAGATTTGCAACGATTTGTCAATGTCCGGGGCTTCCTGGCGGATATCACGCCTAAACCGCGCGGTCCGCCGCCGCGGTCGTTCGCACGGCCGCGATCTGCGTGTGGGCAATGGAGACTGCCGTCCCCGGAATGGCATCGGAGACTTTGACGACCGCGTGCAGCTGCGCGGCAAGCGCCTGGACGATGCTCGTGCCGAGGCCGGGCTTGGCGTTTGCGGCGTCTGCCGGCATGCCGATGCCATTGTCGGTCACCGACAGCGACCAGTTCGGCCCATGGGAACGATAGTCGACCTTGATCTTGCCGCTCTGCTCGCCCAGAAATGCGTGTTTGAGCGCATTGATCACCAGTTCGGTGACGATCAATCCGAGGCTCACCGAGACATCCGCGCTCGTGACGCTGCCGTCCACGCTGACATCGAGGGACATTTGGTTGTGGTCGCGGATCATCGACGCGCCGATGCTTTGGCACAGCGTGGTGAAATAGGGCCGCAACGCGACATCGGCCACGCTGGATGCCGCGAGCTGCTGCTGTAGCGCGGCGACCGACATGACACGTTGATGCGCGTCGTGCAGGTGCGTTCGGGTTTCCTCGGACTGCACCTTGCGCGCGCTTTGCATCAGCACGCTGGCGATGATCTGCAGGCTGTTGGCGACACGGTGCTGCAGTTCCTGGAGAAGGACGGCCTTCTCCTTCAGCATGTCGTCCTTCAGCCTCTCGGCGATGCGCGCATCGGTGACATCGGCCACCGAGACGAGGAGCCGGACGTTGTCCTGGTTTCCGTAATCGAGCTTCTGGACGTTCAGGACCAGACAACGGTTCGGCTGACCCTTGCGTTTGAGGTCGAATTCATAGCCGTCGACTTCGGCATAGCCCGATGCCGTGGCAGCGAGCAGCGACGCGAGCTGCGGCACATCCCATTCGCCTGCGCCGAGCGCGCCAAGCGCCCGTCCCGGCACGCTCTGCGGCTCGACCTGGAAGGCGCGGCAGAACGATTTGCTCGCCGCGATCAGCGTGAGATCGCCGTTGAGAAGCAGCAAGGGCGCGGTCGAGGCGGCGATCACCGCCAGGGCGAGATTGAGTGCGACGTCGGGGTGCGCTGTCGATGGGGGAGCCATGGCAACCCCTTTCTGCAAAAAACCGGAGACCCTCGGTTCGAGAGCCGTACCCGCATAAATTTTCAGGGCGAAGCGATCGGGCCCTGCCGGGGCCACCAATCTTGTCGTCAGGCCACCTTACCACAGCTTCGGCTTGCGTCGCTTCGGAATTGTCGCGGGGCCCCGTCGGGGTCGAAAAGCTCCCGCAATGCGGTCACGACCTCCTCTGCGCCATAGGGTTTGCGGATAAACCGGCCCTTTGCGGGCAATATTTCGTCCTTTGGAATTTCCAGCCCGGACGTCAGCAGCAGGTGGATCGGCGGCCACCGGCCGCGAATCGCATGGGCCAGCTTCAATCCGTCGATGGAGCCGGACATCCGGATATCGGTGAACACCGCGCGGATATCGCGCCTTGTCTCCAGGATTGCGATCGCCTCATCGGCGTTGCGGGCCTCTGCGACGGCAAAGCCGGCATCTTCCACCATATGGACGGCGCTCATCCGAATGAGCGCCTCATCTTCCACAATCAGGACGACGGGCCTGGCTATCACGTTTTTGTCTTGTCCGACGATATGACGAGGGTGGCCTGAATGGGCCGGGGTTCGAGACAGACAACGCGCTGGCGGGGTCATCAGGCCCGGACGGTCTCGTATTTCCAGCGCCGGACAAAAAAAGCGGGCCGAAGCCCGCCCTTTTCTTCGAATGGGTCAGAACGCGACCCAGAGGCCCTGGCGATAATAGCCGCGGCCGTCGTGGTTCTCGCGCCATGTGTAGTGGTCGCGGGCATGGTCGCTGTCACCGGTGCGTTCCAGGTCGCGATGGGCGGTGCGATAGTCGTCGCCATAGAAATGCACGCCCAGCGTTGCCGGGTATTCATACTGCGTGCTTTCGTGCCAGCAATCGCCGTCGCTGTTGCACACGGTGCGCGCGCTGGCGGCCGTCGACGTGGCGGCCATGGCGCCGACACCGGCCAGCAGCGCGATGGCGCTGGTGGCCAGCAATTTACGAATGATCATGTTGTGTGTCCAAGGTTGAGATAACGCAGCCCTTGCGACCAGAACGGGATGGTGGGCAACTGGTTCCGGGAACTTTGGCTGTTCCGCGCGACGGGATTGGGCTCGTCTGCCGTTCGAGGCTCATAATGCTCGACACGCTCGCCCACCGCCTGATCGGTCTCGCCATCGCCTTCGCGGGCTTGACGGCGCTGTACTGGGTCATCGCCCGCTTCTGGCCGTCCATCCCCGGGCAAAAGATCCTGCGCCGCGGCTTCTGGACCGACTGCGTCTACTGGCTGTGGACGCCGATCGTCACCAAGGCGATTACGCCCATCGTACTCGCCGTCGCGGTGCTGCCGCTGATCGCGATCTTCGGACTGCATTATGGCACGCTGGCGCAAGGCCACGGCCTCCTCAGCCGCCAGCCGCTCTGGCTGCAGGGCATCGAGGTCTTCGTCGTCGGCGACTTCTTCGGCTACTGGCAGCACCGGATGTTCCACCGCACGCGCCTGTGGCCGTTCCACGCCGTGCACCATTCCTCGACCGAGATGGACTGGCTGTCCGCGGTCCGCCTGCATCCGGTCAACGACATCGGCGCCAAGCTGATCCAGGCGGTGCCGCTGGTGGCGCTCGGCTTCAACCTGACGCCGGTCGCGCTCTACGCGCCGCTGACCACCTTCTACGCCATCATGGTGCACGCCAATGTGCGCTGGGATCTCGGCCCGTTCCGCACCTGGTTCGTCAGCCCGGCGTTCCACCGCTGGCACCACACCAAGGCCGAGGAAGGCCTCGACAAGAACTTCGCCGGTGGCCTGCCGCTGTGGGACATCCTGTTCGGCACCTTCTACATGCCGCGTCGCCAGCCCACCGTCTTCGGCATCGACGATCCGATGCCGGACGGCTTCCTCGGCCAGATGATCCAGCCTTTTCGCGCACGGGCACCCGGCGAAGCCGTGCCCGCCGCTGGCGAACCGCGCCTCGCCGCCTGAGCTGCATCCGAATGCCGGTTCCGCGCCCTCTCGGGCTCGGATAGGATCGGCGCTGGGAGGGCTTTTCATGGATTCGAACAACACGGCTGCGAGCCTGCGTCTCGCCGCCCTGGCGCTTGTCGCCGTCGCGATCTGGTTCCTCGGCGCCACCTTCAACGGCCTGCCGGTGCCGCGCGGCCTGGATGCGCCGGCGACGGAATTCTCTGCCGCCCGCGCCGACGCGACGCTCGGCCGCTTGCTCGGCCCCGAAGTGCCGCATCCCGTTTCGTCCGCCGCCAACCAGGCGGTGCGCGACCGCGTCCGCGCCGAATTCGCGCGCCTCGGCATCAAGACCAGCGTTTATCGCGCGCTCGGTTGCAACGGCCGGCCGCAATACGGCTTCTTCGCCTGTGGCACGGTCGAGGACGTCCTCGCCGAGGTTGCGCCGGGCGCCGGCAAGGCCATCGTCCTGATGGCGCATTACGACTCGGTGCCGGCGGGTCCCGGAGGCTCCGACGACCAGTCGGGCGTCGCGACCGTGCTCGAGACCGTGCGCGCGCTGCAGGCGCGCGGCATGAAGACGACGCACCCCATCCTTGCGCTGATCACCGATGGCGAAGAGGCGGGCCTGCTCGGCGCCAGCGCCTTCGTCGACAATCCCGCGTTCCGGGCGCGCGTCGGCGTCGTCGTCAATGTCGAGGCCCGCGGCAATCAGGGCCCCAGCCTGCTGTTCCAGACCAGCCCCGGTGACGGCCGCCTGATCGATCTCTACGCGAAGAGCGTGCCCGAGATGGCGACCAGTTCGCTGTTCGCGGTGATCTACAAACTGCTGCCCAACGATACCGACCTGACCGTGTTCCTCAACAAGGGTTTCACCGGCTACAATTTCGCCTTCAGCGGCAACGTCGCGCATTACCACACGCCGCTCGACACCCGCGCCAATCTCAGCCGGCAAACGCTGCAGCAGCATGGCGACAACATGCTGGGCGTGGCAAGCGCCCTGATGCAGACCGATTTCGCCGGGCTGGCCGGCGGCGACGACATCTATCTCACCGTGTTCGGCCGCTTGCTGCCGCGCCTGCCGGCGAGCTGGGCGCTGCCGCTCAGCGTCGTCGCGCTGCTGCTGCTCGCCGCCGCCGCGTATCTGTCGCGCGGCGAAGTGCTGGGCATCGGCCGCCGGCTCGCGGCCTTTGCCATCCCGCCCGCCGCGCTGCTCGGCAGCGCCCTTTTCGGCTGGCTGCTGCATGAGATCGCCGTCCTGGTCTCCGGCCAGCCCGATCCGTCCTATGCCTTCCCGATCTGGCTGCGCATCGCGCTGGCGCTCGGCGTCCTCGCGGTGATGCTCGCGGTCTCGCGCCTCGCCAGCGCACGGATGACGGCGCTGTCGGTGTGGATATGGCTCGCCGTCCTCGCCATCGGCACGGCGATTTTCCTGCCCGGCCTCAGTCCCTATTTCCTGTTTCCGGCGCTGATCGCGTCGCCGCTGCTGCTCGCCCAGGCGCGGCTGCGCGGCGCCTGGAGCGGCGGTGCCGGCGCCATCGCGCTGTTCCTCGCCGCGCTGCCGGCGCTGGCGATCTGGCTGTCGCTCGCCTCCGCCAGTGAAGTGGTGCAGGGGCTGGCGCTGCATCCCCTGATCACGCTCTCGCTCGCCTTCGGCGCCATGACGTTGCTGCCGCTGCTGGTGGCACGGCCGCTCGGCCGCCGGGCTTGGCGCGGAGCCCTGTCGGCCGTCGCCGGCGCGGCGATCGTCGCCGCGGTGATCGCCGGCCTGCAACCGGCCTATAGCGCCATCGCGCCGCAGCGCCTCGACATCAACTTCGTCGACGACCATGTCGACGGCAAAGCCCTGTGGACCGTCGATACCGGTGCGCCACTGCCCAAAGCGCTGCGGGCCGCCGCCGCTTTCGGCGACACGCCGCAATTCGCCAGCCCCGTCGCGCTGCAGCCGTCCTACATGGCGCCGGCCGGGGCGATGCGCTACGCCGCGCCGGGCGCGCGGGCGACCTCCGTGTCCGATGGCGCCGGCCGCAGCGTGACGCTGGTCCTGCAGGGCTCGCCCGGCGCCAACCGCATGGTCGTCGTCGTGCCGAAAGACGCCGGGCTGACGCGCGTCGCGCTGGACGGCGAGGTCTTCGTCACGGCGGCGGACACCCTCAACCCGCGCGGCACCATCATCGCCTGCAGCACCGACGATTGCCGCAGCAAGACGCTGACGCTGAGCTTTGCGGCGCGACAGCCGGTCGAGATCCTGCTCGCCGAGCAGCATTACGGCCTGCCGCCCGACGGCAGGAAACTGGCCGCCACGCGACCCGATACGGCGATCCCGTCGCAGACCGGCGACTCGACGATCGTCTACGGCAAGGTGAAGCTGCCCTAGACGTCAACCGCCGTCACGAACTGCGCGTTTTCCTGGATGTACTGGAAGCGCAGCTCCGGCTTCTTGCCCATCAGACGCTCGACGATGCTCTCGGTCGATTTGCGCTCGTCCTCGGCGATCTCGACCTTGAGCAGCGTGCGGCTGCCCGGCTTCATCGTCGTCTCCTTGAGCTGCGCCGGCATCATCTCGCCCAGGCCCTTGAAGCGTCCGACATCGACCTTGGCGCTGCCCTTGAACACGGTCTTGAGCAGCAATTCGCGATGCGCGTCGTCGCGGGCGTATTCGTTCCTCGTGCCCTGCGTCATGCGGTAGAGCGGCGGCATGGCGAGGAACAGGTGCCCCTCTTTGATCAGCCCCGGCATCTCGCGATAGAAATAGGTCAGCAGCAGCGACGCGATATGGGCGCCGTCGACGTCGGCGTCGGTCATCACGATGACGCGCTCATAGCGCAGGTCGCTCTCGCGGTATTTCGCGCCCGTGCCGCAGCCCAGCGCCTGGACCAGGTCGGTGAGTTCCTGGTTCTGCTGCAGCTTGCCCGCCGCGGCGCTGGCGACGTTGAGGATCTTGCCGCGCAGCGGCAGCACCGCCTGCGTGGCGCGGTCACGCGCCTGCTTGGCCGAGCCGCCGGCGCTGTCGCCCTCGACCAGGAATATCTCCGTGCCGTCGCGCCCGTCGCGCGTGCAGTCCGACAGCTTGCCCGGCAGCCGCAGCTTGCGCGTCGCCGATTTGCGCTGGGTTTCCTTTTCCTGCCGCCGCTTGAGCCGGTCCTCGGCCTGGTCGACGACGAAATCGAGCAGCTTGTCGGCCTCCGCCGGGCTCTCCGCCAGCCAGTGATCGAAATGATCGCGCACCACGTTCTCGACCAGGCGCTGCGCGTCGGGCGACGACAGCTTGTCCTTGGTCTGGCCCTGGAACTCGGGCTCGCGGATGAAGATCGAAAGCACGCCGCAGGCCGCCGCCATCACGTCGTCGGCGGTGACCAGCGCCGTCTTGCGGTTGTTGACGCGCTCGCCATGGCTGCGCAGCGCCTTGGTCAGCGCGTTGCGCAGGCCCTGCTCATGCGTGCCGCCCTGGCTGGTCGGGATGGTGTTGCAATAGGAGTGCACGAAGGGGTCGATCTGCGGCGTCCACACCACCGCCCATTCGACCGCGCCCTTGCCGTCGCCCTTGTTCTCGGTGCGGCCGTTGAAGTCGCGCAGCGTCACCGTGTGGCTGGCGCCGACCTCGCTCTTGAGGAAATCGAGCAGGCCGCCGGGGAATTTCAGCGTGTCCTCGGCCGGCGTCTCGCCCTTGATCAGTGCCGCATCGCACTTCCAGCGGATCTCGACGCCGCGGAACAGATAGGCCTTCGACTTGGCCATCCGGTACAGCGTCGCCGGCGAGAAGTGGCAGTCCTTGCCGAAGATCTGCGGATCGGGATGGAACGCGACGATGGTGCCGCGCCGGTTCACCGCGCCCATGTCCTTGAGCTTGCCGGCGGCCTTGCCGCGCTCGAAGCGCATCTTGTGGCTCTTCTTGTCGCGCGCGACGTCGACTTCCATCCAGTCCGACAGGGCGTTGACCACCGAGGCGCCGACGCCGTGCAGGCCGCCCGAGGTGTCGTAGACCTTGCCGCCGAATTTTCCGCCGGCGTGCAGCGTGGTCATGATGACTTCCAGGGCCGACTTGGCCTTGAACTTGGGATGCGGATCGACCGGAATGCCGCGGCCGTTGTCGCGGATCGTCAATATGTCGCCCGCGGAAAGTTCCATCTCGATCCGGTTGGCGAAGCCGGCCACCGCTTCGTCCATCGCATTGTCGAGGATTTCGGCCGCCAGGTGATGCAGCGCGCGCTCGTCGGTGCCGCCGATATACATGCCGGGCCGCCGGCGCACCGGTTCCAGCCCCTCCAGGACCTCGATGTCCTTGGCGGTATAGGCCTTGGAGGCCGGCGCATTGTCGTCGAAGAGATCGGGTGCTTTGGCCATCTGTTCTGCTGCGCGATTCGGGAACTTGCTACAATAGCCATCGCCGGGTCCTGCGAAACCTCTTGAGGCGTCGCAGCCATTTTTTGACGACGGCTTCGTAGATTTGCCGTGGCGCCGCCTCGAGGGCAAGGGCGCAGGCAACGCGCGAAAGCGTGCTCGGCCGCGGCACGCGGCTCGACGTTTACGTTCCGTTAGTGGTCGAAGCCCTTGCCGATATTGCGGTAGTGAACCGCTAACCTTTACCGGTCTCAGAGAATTTTAAGGACCGGGCCGTACTATCCCCCCATGCACCCCGTTTGCGGGCGCGTCAGGCAGGGGTACGGCGTGGGTTTCGGACAACAGCTGAGGGTCAGACGCAGCGCCGACGTGCGCGTGCTGAACGCGCAGCTCGATCTCGTCGCGTCGGCGATGCGCACCACGCGCTTCACCTCGCCGTTGTGGGCGCTGGCGCTGGCCTGGCTGGGCTCGGACAGTTTCGGCTATCTCGGCCATCGTCCCTTCGAGCAGGCGATCCTTCTGCCCTGCATCGTCTCGATCACCATGTTCCTCGCCTCCAACATCGTCTCGTTCTACCAGATGACGACGGCGGGCCAGACCGACTACGAGGCCGTGCGTCCGTGGTTCGCGCGCATGACGATCCTGCAGATCGTCATCAGCACGATCTGGGGCCTGGTGCCGTGGCTGCTGTGGGATCCCACCAGCCAGATCAATCACATCTTCCTCGCCGGCGCGACCGTCGGCATGCTGTCGACGCTGATCGTCAGCCGCGCCACGCATATGGACATGTTCCTCGCCTGCCTGGCGCCGATCTCGGCGGTGGCGGCGCTGCGCTTCGCCTTCGGCGGCTCGATGATCGACTACGGCACCGCCGTGCTCATTCCCGCCTATGCGGCGCAGCTCTTCTTCGACGGCCGCCGCCTGGCGCGCCGCGTCGACGAGGACGCCCGCCTGCGCTTCCAGGTCGAGGACCTCGCCCGCGAGCTGGAAGAGACCCGCGACGAAGCCCTGCGCAAGCGCTTCGAGGCCGAGACCGCCAACGCCTCCAAGACCGCCTTCCTCGCCAATATGAGCCACGAGCTGCGCACGCCGCTCAACGCCATTCTCGGCTTCTCCGAGATCATCGCCCAGGAATGCTTCGGCCCCGTCGGCTCGCAGCGCTACAAGGAATATGCCGGCGACATCCATTCCTCCGGCGCGCACCTGCTCAGCCTGATAAACGACCTGCTCGACGTCGCCAAGATCGAGGCCGGCAAGATGGAGATCGCGCCGCATCCGCTGGATGCCAAGCGTACCTTCGACATCGCCCTCAAGCTGATCGGCGCCAAGGCCCGCGAGCGCCAGCAGACGCTCGCCATCGAGCTCGACGCGGCCTGTCCGCCGCTCTATGCCGACGAGCGGGCCCTCAAGCAGATCCTGATCAACCTCGTCTCCAACGCCGTGAAGTTCACGCCCGAAGGCGGACGCATCACGGTGCGCGCCGAGCTGGCGCGCTGCGGCGGCTTCCAGATTTCCGTCCAGGACAACGGCCCCGGCATCCCGCGCGAGAAGCTCGACAAGATCTTCACGCCGTTCAGCCAGGTCGACAACCGCTACGACCGCCAGGCCGGCGGCACCGGCCTCGGCCTCGCGCTGGTCCGCGGCCTCGCCGACCTGCATGGCGGCCGCGCCTGGCTGGAAAGCGAGCCCGGCAAGGGCTGCTGCGCCTATGTCGTCCTGCCCGCGAGCCAGCCGGAAGAAAACACCGCCGCCGCCTGAGCGCTCAGCCGGGCGCGATATCGGTGAACAGATGGCTCGGATGCATCCGCATGAACGCGGCGATCAATCCCTGCTTGTCGCCCGGCACGGGCTTTTGCAGCGCGATCCAGCTCGCGACGTCGGCTTGCGGCGCGGCGCTGGCCGATGCCAGCGCTGCGGCGTCCAGCCCCGCCGCCTTGAGTGCCGCGTCGAGGCCGACCGCCCAGCGCGGCGGCGGCCCGCCGGCGTCGACCTTGAACGCATTCTCGCCGACCTCGCGCATCCATTGCGTCACGCGGTCCGACAGATAGCCGCCGGTGATGCCGAGAAAGGAAATCAGGTAGGGGCTCATGTCGCTCTGCGCCGCGCCCGACGAACTCTGCGACATCGCCAGCATGCCGGCGGCGGCGAAGAAGAACAGGGCGAACGCCACGCCCGCGCCCAGGCTGATGCGGAACAGGATGTCCCAGATGTTGCGGCAGTCCGGATCGCGCACGAACTCCTGGCTCAGATAGATCAGGCTGCCCAGCACGCCCATGAAGATCGACAGCGTCAGGATCAGCATCATCTTGGGCAGCAGCACGATCTTGTAGGCCCAGTCGCCGACCAGCGTCTTGAACGAATAGAAATCCTCGCACAGGTTCCAATACTCGTCATTGGCGAGCGGGCTGCCCTTCGGCGCAACGTTGTCGTCCAGCTGGCTCTTCTGTTGGCTCAGTGCGCCAAGCTGCGCCTTGAGCGACTGCGCGCTGCTCGTGCTGGAATCGTATTGCGCGTGCGCCGCGGTGTAGGCCTGCAGCGATTTGTAGACCTGGTTGCGGAACGTATCGAGCGCGGCACGCGCCGCGTCCGCGTCCGGCGCCGTCATGCCGTTCAGCTGCGCATAGTAGTCGGCGAAATAACCCGTCACCGCGCTGCCGAAATCGAGGATCGGCGATTGCGCCAGAGCCGGATTGGGCGGCGGCGGGGCGGGCGCGTGCGCGATCGAACCTGGCGACATGCCGAGCATGGGAATCTGCGGATTCTGTGGCGCCGCCGGCGCCGCCGGCTTTGCCGGTGCCGGTGCCGGTGCCGTCTGCCCGAAATGCTGCAGGACCAGCGGCGGCCTGATATAGCCGGTGTCGTTCTGGGTGATGAAGGCATTGATGTCGTCGGCGCTGCTGGTCATCCGCGACAAGGCGCTTTGCGCTTCGATGTTCGCCTGGTTGAGCGCCTCCTCGGTCTCGACCTGCTTGCTCGTGATGACGTCGAGCACTTTGTAGTAATACTCGACCGAGGCGACGTCCTGGCGGATGGCGCCGATCGACGACTTGACCGTCAAAAGGCCCGGCGCCGACATCGAACTCTGCAGCTGGTCGGCGGCCAGCACGAAGAGCAGCACCGTGCCGGTGGCGAAAAAGGCGAAGACCAGGACGAACCCGATCAGGATTCGCCGCGCCTGTGGGCCGAAATATTCGACGGTCTTGCCCGCCGCCGACGCCAATCCCTCGACAAACCCCGCCATGACGCCCCCGCTCGCCTGCGGTAAGTATTATCACAGTTTTGCGCTCGTATTCGGCGATTTTTCGGGCGCCGGACCAAGCAAAAGGGCCGGACTTCGCGGTCCGGCCCTGTCGCAGTCGATAGCGGCCCCGATCAGACCGAGTAGTACATCTTGAACTCGACCGGATGCGGGGTGTGTTCGAACTGATAGACCTCGCCCATCTTCAGCTCGATGTAGCTGTCGATGAAGTCGTCGCTGAACACGCCGCCCTTCTTGAGGAAGGCGCGGTCCTTGTCGAGATTGTCCAGCGCCTCGCGGAGCGAGCCGCAGACCGTCGGCACCTGCTTGAGCTCCTCGGGCGGCAGCGCATAGAGGTCCTTGTCCATCGGCTCGCCCGGATGGATTTTGTTCTCGATGCCGTCGAGGCCCGCCATCAGCATCGCGGCATAGGCGAGATACGGGTTGGCGCCGGGATCGGGGAAGCGCACTTCGACGCGCTTGCCGTTGGGCGAGGCCGAGAACGGAATGCGGCACGATGCCGAGCGGTTGCGCGACGAATAGGCGAGCAGCACCGGCGCCTCGAAGCCGGGGATCAGCCGCTTGTACGAATTGGTCAGCGGGTTGGTGAAGGCGTTGAGCGCCTTGGCATGCTTGATGATGCCGCCGATGTAGTAAAGGCAGGTGTCCGACAGGTCGGCATAGCCCGAGCCCGCGAACAGCGGCTTGCCGCCCTTCCAGATCGACTGGTGCACGTGCATGCCCGAGCCGTTGTCGCCGTAGATCGGCTTGGGCATGAAGGTCGCCGACTTGCCGTAGGCGGCCGCGACCTGGTGGATCACATATTTGTAGATCTGCATGTAGTCGCCGCACTTGGTCAGCGTATTGAAGCGGAAGCCGAGCTCGTGCTGCGCGGTGGCGACTTCGTGATGGTGCTTTTCCGGCTTGATGCCCATGTCGCCCATGATGGCGAGCATCTCGCCGCGCATGTCCTGCGCCGAGTCGACCGGCGGCACCGGGAAATAGCCGCCCTTCACCGCCGGGCGGTGGCCGAGATTGCCCTGCTCGTATTCGGTGCCGCTGTTGTAGGCGCCCTCCATCGAGTCGACATAGTAGTAGCCCTTGTTCATCCCGACTTCGAAGCGGACGTCGTCGAAGATGAAGAACTCCGCCTCGGGACCGAAATAGGTGGTGTCGCCGACGCCGGACGAGTTGACGTATTTCTCCGCCGCCTTGGCGATCGAGCGCGGGCAGCGGCCATAGCGCTGGCCGGTGGTCGGCTCGACCACGTCGCATACCAGGACCAGGGTGGTCTGCGCGAAGAACGGATCGATCACCGCGGTGTCGAGATCCGGCACCAGCGTCATGTCGGATTCGTTGATCGCCTTCCAGCCGGCGATCGACGAGCCGTCGAACATCGTGCCGTTGGTCAGGAAATCCTCGTCGACCATGGAAAGGTCGAACGTCACGTGCTGCCACTTGCCGCGCGGATCGGTGAACCGCACGTCGACGAACTTGACCTCCTTGGCCTTGATCATCGCCAGAATGCTTGCCGGACTGTTTGCCATGGTCTTAACGCTTCCCCTTCAAGAAGTTGAACCTACCCAACATGAGCGCAATTCGGAAAAAGTGGTCCGTAACGACGGTGTGTGGACGGTTTTTCCGCAAGTTGCGCGACAACAAAAAAATTCAGATGGCGTCCGCGCCGGTCTCGCCGGTGCGGATGCGGATGGCTTCCTCGACATTCAGGACGAAGATCTTGCCGTCGCCGATGCGGCCCGTGCGCGCAGCCTTCTGGATGGCGTCGACGGCGGCTTCGACGCGGCCCTGGTCGACCACGATCTCGATCTTCACCTTGGGCAGGAAATCGACGACGTATTCGGCGCCGCGATAGAGTTCGGTATGGCCCTTCTGCCGGCCGAAGCCCTTGGCTTCGGTGACGGTGATGCCCTGGACGCCGACCTCCTGCAGGGCCTCCTTCACCTCGTCCAGCTTGAACGGCTTGATGATCGCTTCGATCTTCTTCATGCATGTCTCCCCGGCGGCTTGGATACACCGCGTCGTTAACGATTTAGCAGGATATGTGCCGGTTTGGGTTCGGAAAATAAGTGTTTTAATTCAATTGCTTGAATAAAGTGGTGCGAAAACAGCCAGAGCGGATTGCACATTATTTGTGCCACATGACTGAAAATTGAGCGACCCCGGCGACGTTTAGGTCTCGGGGTCCACGGCGCTGGCTCTCAACCGATCAGAGCCCGCGCCTTGCTCCGGATTTCGGCGAGTTCGGCCGCTGTGACCGCGTCCTTCTTGCGCGCTTTGCGAGCGCGCCAGTCGAAACTCTTCACCTGGTCGGATAGCGCGGCACTCTTGGGCTTTCCCGAAAGAACCACTTCAAACGGATAGCCCTTTATGCTGGTCGTCGTGGGGCAGCACAGCATCAGGCCGACCCTCCCGTTATAGCTCGCGGGGCTGAGCACCACGGCCGGGCGATGCTTGGCCTGTTCGTGGCCTGCCTGCGGATCGAAATCGATCCACACGATGTCGCCCGCATCGGGGACATAGGGCACTAGAGAGCCTCGTTGCCGACAGGCGCGCCGAAGCCGATTTCGCCGTGACGGTTTTCGTCGGTGATCGCCGCCAGCAGCGTCTCCAGGGCGACGGCGCTCGCGCGCACCGGCTCGATGATGATGCGGTCGCGATCGGCGCGGATGTCGACCGCCTGATCCAGCCGCACCTTGGCGGCGGTCATGATGGCCGCGGGTATCCGGACCGAGGCGCTGTTGCCCCATTTCTTGACGGTGACGCGCATGGCTTGTATCCGTATCGACATTGTCGATACTATAGCCCGTCCCGCAGCGGCGCAAGCGAGCCTGTTGATGCCAAACACCTTCAACCCCGTCTTCGCGTCGCTCCCGACCACCATCTTCACCCATATGTCGGCGCTGGCCGTCCAGCACAACGCGATCAATCTCGGCCAGGGCTTCCCCGACGAGGACGGCCCGCTCGCCGTGCGCGAGGCCGCTGCGCGGGCCCTGATCGAAGGGCCGAACCAGTATCCGCCGATGAAGGGCAGGGTGGAGCTGCGCCGTGCCGTCGCCGGCCACGCGAAACGATTCTATGACCTGACGTTCGATCCCGAAACCGAAGTGCTGATCACCTCCGGCGCGACCGAGGCGCTCACCGCCGCGATCATGGGGCTGGTGGGCCCGGGCGACGAGATCGTGCTGGTCGAGCCGTCCTACGATTGCTACCGCCCCATTGCCGAGGCGGTCGGCGCGGTCGTCAGAAGCGTCAAGCTCGGCCCGCCGCATTGGCGCCTGACGGAAGCGGGCCTGCGCGCCGCGATCGGCCCGAACACAAGCGCCGTCCTGATCAACACCCCGCTCAATCCCATCGGCCGCGTCTTCTCCGCCGATGAACTCGAGACCCTGGCGCGCGTCGTGCGCGAGACCGACGCGGTCATCATCTGCGACGAGGTCTACGAGCACCTCGTCTTCGACGGCAAAACCGTGCCGCCCCTGATCGCCCATCCCGGCATGCGCGCGCGCTGCGTCCGCATCGGCTCGGCCGGCAAGATGTTCTCGCTCACCGGCTGGAAGGTCGGTTGGGTGACGGGGCCGCAGGCGCTGGTCGAGGTCGTGACCAAGGCGCACCAGTTCATCACCTTCACCACGCCGACGGCGCTGCAGCTCGGCGTCGCCTACGGCCTCGAGCAGCAGATCGATTTCACGCTGCAGCTGACCCGCGAGCTACAGGCCAAACGCGACCGGCTGGCCGAAGGCATCGCGCGGCTCGGCTTCAAGCTCCTGCCCTGCGAAGGCACCTATTTCCTCACCGCCGATATCGCCGCTCTCACCAACGAGCCCGACCGCGTCTTCTGCGAGCGTCTCGCCAGGGAGGCCGGCGTCGCGCTGATCCCGCTCAGCGTCTTTTTCCAGGACGGCAAGCCCGACACCATGGTGCGCTTCGCCTTCTGCAAGAAACACGACGTCATCGCCGAAGCGGTGGCGCGGCTGGAGCGTTATCTCCCCGCCAAATAGGCCGTCGTTGCGGTTCGGGGACGATCTTCTGGCGTCGCATCCCGTCCCGCGATGTGCTAGGCTTCGGCCATGACCGCACGATACAGCGACATCGTTACGCAAGAGCCCGGCAAACGCGGCGGACGCCCCGTTATCCGCGGTATGCGCATCGCGGTATCGGACATCCTGGGCTGGCTCGCATCCGGCATGTCGCATGCTGAGATCATCGCCGATTGTCCGGAGCTTACGGAAGACGACATTCGCGCCGCGCTGGCCTATGCCGCTGATCGCGAGCGGCGCATCGTCACGGCGTGAAGCTTCTCTTCGACCAGAATCTGAGCCATCGGCTTTGCACTGTGCTTGCGGACGCCTTTCCGGGTTCGGAACAGGTCCGCCGTGCGGGTCTCGACCGGGCGACGGACGACGCGCTGATCGCAAGCTTTGCTGGAGACGGCGATACCGCTTGTCTCGAACTTTACTGAGCCACGTGCCTGCCGCGGATGATTTCCGCTGCGTCACGCCGCTTTGCAAGTGAACGGCCCTCGTGCTGTCATCGCCGCAAACAACACCGGCAGGAACCATGACCTCCCTCGACCCCCGCACGCCCATTCTCGTCGGCGGCGCGCAGTTCACCCAGCGCACGGCCAAGAGCGACATCCGCGCCAGCCTGTCGCCCATCGACATGCTGGCGAAGGTGGCCCAGGAGGCGCTCGCCGACACCGGCGCCGCGAACCTTGCCGCCGCCATCGACACCGTCGCGGTCGTGCGCTTCACGGCCGACTCGCCCGGCGACCAGGGCCGCCTGCCCAAGCGCATGTTCCGCAATCCGCCGCACGCGCTGTCGAACAAGATCGGCGCCACGCCGCGGCGCAGCTTTTACACCGCGACCGGCGGCAACACCCCGCAATGGCTGGTCAACCGCACCGCCGAAGAGATCGCGAACGGCGAATGCGACGTCGCGCTGCTGGCCGGCGCCGAATACATCGCCTCGCTGCTGGGCGCGATGAAGCAGGGCGTCGACCTCGGCTGGGCGAACGGCCCCGACGCCGATCCGGGCGACGATCCGGCCGAGATCGGCGATCAGCGCTCCGGCACCACCGACTATGAGCGCCGCCACGGCCTCGCCTTCCCCGTCAACGTCTATCCGCTGTTCGAGAACGGCTTGCGCGGCATGAAGCGGCGCAGCTCCGCCGAGCATCTCGCGTGGCTCGGCAAGTTCTTCTCGCCTTACACGAAGGTCGCGTCACAGAATCCGTATGCGTGGTTTCCCACCTATCGCTCGCCAGAAGAAATCTCGACGCCGTCGGACAAGAACCGCTTCGTCGGCTTCCCCTACACGAAATACCTGAACGCCGTGATCGAGGTCGACATG
>Ga0210397_10000869_pt1 | contig 19761 bp, 18 predicted proteins | sample IncBWH2OmetaG_FD_160126 | JGI IMG/M metagenome (GOLD analysis project Ga0210397, IMG submission 160126) | Forest soil microbial communities from Barre Woods Harvard Forest LTER site, Petersham, Massachusetts, United States - Inc-BW-H-2-O ...
CCGGTCCGCCAAGGCCTCGCGCTCGTCCAGACTGTCGATTTTTTCACGCCCATCGTGGACGACCCATTTCTCTTCGGACAAATCGCCGCGGCCAATTCGCTCAGCGATGTCTACGCCATGGGCGGTCGGCCAATCTCGTCGCTGTCCATCGTCGGTTTTCCGGAAAAGGGCGACCCGGAAATTCTCGAACAAATTATTCGCGGCGGCCTCGCCAAAATGAACGAAGCGAAATGCAGCGTCATCGGCGGCCACTCGATCCGCAATGAAGACATGCTCTTCGGATACGCGGTCACGGGAACCATCGATCCGCAACGCGTTTGGCGTAACGTCGGAGCTAAGCCCAGCGACGTTCTTCTCTTTACCAAGCCTCTCGGAACCGGCGTCATCACCACCGCGCTAAAAAAAGATCGCGCCTCAGCGGAATCTCTCGCCGCCGTTGTCGCCGCGATGGGCACTTTGAACGCCTCCGCTGCTGCGGCTCTCCAGGAAATCGACGAGAAGGAACAAGCCGCAAAACCGATTCATGCCGTCACCGACGTGACCGGCTTCAGTCTTCTCGGACACGCTCGAGAGATGGCGCTCGGCGATCCAAGTCACGGCCTCGACCCGGTCTCTTTCGAAATCGATCACGCCTCTTTCTCCTATTTTCCAGGCGCCCTCGAAGCTGCCCGCGAGGGCCATCTTTCCGGCGGCCTAAAAAATAATCGTGCCTTCGTCGGCGAGTGCGCGGAATTCGAAGCGAGCGTCCCCACCGAATATCAAGACCTCCTCTTCGATCCACAAACCTCCGGCGGTTTTCTCGTTGCCATCGCCCCGGACCACGCGGATTCCGCCCTCGACGCTTTCGCGCGCCACGCCGTTAACGCCCGCTGCGTCGGCCGCGTCATCCCGAAATCAGCTCCATTGATCAGGGTTCTTTGAAATTGTGAATTTTCTCGACGTATCATCAGGCAGAATGCTGCCGCTTTGTGGAAAGGTATCGTCTAGAAAAACGAATGGACACAATCACTCACGGCATCGCCGGCGCACTGATCGGCAAAGCAGTCTTTCGCGGCGAAGACATGTTCGCGTCCAAGCCCATGAATCGCGCACGGATCATCACCTGGTCGCTGATGCTCGGCGCCATCTTCCCGGATTCTGACATTCTTCGCGACTGGTTCTCAAATAATCCGATGCTGATTTTGACGTGGCATCGCAGCATTACGCATTCCCTGGTCTGCATGCCGATCTTCGCGCTTCTTCTTGCTGCGCTTACGCGGTGGTTCGCTCGTTGGCGCAAATGGGACGCGCCTTCGTTCGTCGCTTTGACGGGCATCTACGCCATTGGCATTCTCAGCCACATTTTTCTGGATCTGGTCACGAGCTTCGGCACGATGATTTGGTCGCCGCTCCAATGGTCGCGCCCCGCTTGGGATCTAATCTTTATCATCGACTTCACCTTCAGCGCGCTTCTTCTATGCCCGCAAATCCTCGCTTGGGTCTACCGCCAAGACGCCGGCCTGAAGAATCGCGCCATCATCACGTGGTGCGTGCTCGCACTCGCTTCGCTTGGCGTCGCGGCTCTGGCGAAAAATGTCGGCGCGCCGATTTCTGAACAAACCGCCGTCGCCATTCTAGCTTTGCTGGCGGTATTGTTTCTTCTTCCAGCGCTTGGTGGAAAAGGACTGCGCGTCCGCTACGCCACATGGAACCGCGCAGGCCTCGCCGCGGCGATTCTCTACCTCGCCGCAGCGTTCTATGCTCATCACGCCGCTTTTGAACGCGTGCAAAAATTCGCTTCGCTCTTCCGGCTTCCAGCGGAATCGCTCGGCGCGCTGCCACTTCCGCCGTCCGTTTGGCACTGGGACGGCCTCGTGAATACCCCGCATGGCGTCTATGAAGTCCGCCTCGATTTGAGCGAAAGGCTGGAACTGGCATCCGTCGAGCATCGTTATTATCCCGATGCTCCGTCGAATCAATATATCGAGACAGCCAAGGGTTTGCCCGAAGTGCAAAAAGTTTTGTGGTTTTCGCGTTTTCCCGTCACACGTTTTCACAAGGAAGGCAATGTAGCCATTGTGGAGTTTTTCGACGTGCGATTTTCATCGATCCGCAGGGATCGCCCCGCGTCCTTCACGTATCGCGTAAAAATGGATGAAGACGGCCAAGTCATTGCAAAGGGATGGGAACGAGAATAAAACGATGACGTTGTTATAGAACTGCCCAGGAGAACAGAACTACTTCGGTTTCGCAGGATGGATCACTACCTGGCGCTCTTCGCCCATGCCCACGCTTTCGGTGCGTACACCGGGGATTTCTTTGAGCGCCAAATGCACGATGCGCCGCTCGCGCGAGGACATGGGATTCAACCGGAACGGCTGATGCGAAGTTTGCACGCGTTCCGCCGCCACGCGCGCCGTCATGCGCAACTCTTCAAAGCGCAAAGCGCGATAACCGCCGCTATCCAGATGAATTTTTTCGTGGTAGGTAGGTTCCAGGCGCAAAGCGCGAAACGCCAGATGCTCAAACGCTTTTAAGACTTCTCCGTTGCGCTCCATCAAAATTTCTTTGTCCCGCCCGTCGAGATCGGCAATCACTTCCGCCTCACCCGAAGCCTCCGTGGCGGGTGTATCGACCACGCGCACTTTCACCTTCAAGTCCAAGCCGGACACACGCACGATCTCTTCCAGAAACTTTCGCAGAGCTTCTGCGGCCGCTTGCCGGTCGAGCTTGCCTTCCCGGATAAGGTCCTGACCCATGGGCCTCCGTAGAACGTACAATCCTGCTCGCCTGTTTGCGGCATTCCTTCCCAGGCGATTTACTTACTTTTTGCCGCGCGAAATCTGTTTCGCCGCTGCCGGTGCGGGATGCGTTCGGTTCAAATACCACTGCTGTCCGATGCCGACCAAGCTACTAGTGAGAATATATAACGCGAGTCCGCTCGAAAACGGAAAAATAATGAAGCTTCCCGCGAACATGATGGGCATGATCTTCATCATTTGTTGCTGCTGCGGATCGGCTGACGTCATCGGCGTCATTTTCGAAACGAGGTACATGGAAACGCCCACTACGACCGGCAAAATGTAATATGGATCTTTGGAAGCCAAGTCCGAGATCCACAGCCAGTGCGCATGACGCAATTCAATCGACCCGCGCAGCGCGCTATTCAATCCGAACCAGATCGGCATTTGCAGAAACATCTGGAAACAACCGCCGACGGGGTTAATCCCCTCGCGGCTGTAAATCGCCATCACTTCCTTGTTCATCTCCTGTTTCTTCGGATCGTTCATCTTGTACTTCTTGTAGCGCTCCTGAATCGCTTTGATTTCAGGAGCGACCCGCTGCATCTTCAAGGTCGTTTTGTAGCTCGAAATTCGCAACGGGAATAGCAGCATGTTGATGAACAGCGTCATAACGATGATGTCCCAACCCCAGTTGGGAATGTATTTGTGCAGCCACTTCAGCCCGTGGAATAGCGGCTCCGCGATGAACTCCAGAAATCCAAAGTTCACCAGCGATTGCAGCGGCGGCTTCATTGCCTTCAAGTCGTCGTAATCTTTCGGCCCAACATATACGCGCAACGCCGTCGGCTGCGATGATGTTGCCGCCGCCACCTCCGAAACCGGCTCCTGCTCCTCTTTCCCGTCCTTCTGAACGGTGCGGAACACTTTCCAGTAGCGCGTTTCTATCGAACCTGAAGCAACGCCGTTAACCGGCAGAAATGCCGCCGCAAAATAGCGGTCTTCGATTCCCGCGAAGTCCTTGCCGCCCATCCAAACGCCTGGGCCCCATTTCTCCGGTCCCTCAAGTTTTTTGTAGGGCAGGTCCGTCAGCTTGCCGCCTTCGTTGTAAAACGTAAACGTGGTATCCACCGGCACAGGATTCTGCACTGTCGGATCGCCGAATCCTCCCAGCCACGCCAGTCCTGCTTTGATCGGTGTCCCGTTGAACTTGACGGCCGTCTCCACGCGCACCACGTAGGAATGATCAAATTGAAGAGTTTTTATGACTTCGAGATGCCCATCGCTCCAAGTCAGCTGCACTTCCGCCGGAGCCTGCAGCGGACCGTCCGGAACAGCCGCAACGTGTCCCGGGATGTCTACCTGAGGAGCTCCTGGGTGAGGGATCCCTGCCACGTACAAAGCGGAATTTGCTTGCGACTCCAGTTGCGGGTCGTCCAGCACCACTGCGAATGGCCATCCCCCCACCTGCGCCGCTGCTTCCGGATGTACGACATCTAGTACGCGCTGCGGTTTCGAATCGTCCATGTACTTCTTTAGCTGCCAGCTCTTTACGACGCCGCCGCGGTTCGAAATCTCCACGCGGTAGAGCGCATTTTCCACGACAATCGTGCGCTCTTGCGCGTCGGCCTTTGGCGGCATCGCTGCCGCGTTTGAAGGTGCAATCCCCGTGGCGACTCCCGCGGGTGTCGCGGCGCCGGATTTGCTACCCGATGTCGAAGGAGAAGAAGTAGGCGAACTCGCTGTAGGATTTGTCGCCGCTGGGGATGTTATCGTCGGCCTGTTTGTTTGCGGCAAATTCGCGGGCGGCTTCGGCGCGAAAAACTTGGCCCACAACAAAATCACCGCCATCGAAAGTATCGAGGCGATCAGAATGCGCATTTCTGAAGAAAGTTCTTTTTTCTTTTGCGGCTCGCTCACGAATGAGCCTCTCTGGACGTAACACCGGATCGGCCAGCATCCTGCCCAATTTCGCCGGCCCGTACTGCGGTCGCTTCTGTTTTTTCTGGCACCGGGTCGTAACCAAACTTCCGCGACAAAGGATGACACCGCAGCAACCGCTTCAACCCCATCCACGACCCCCGTATCACGCCAAACCGCTCAATCGCCCCATACGCATACATCGAGCACGTCGGCTCGAACCGACAGCTCCCCGCAAACAAAACCGACAAGTACACCTTATAAATACGTAGGGCCGCCAGCGCCGCTTTCACTGCAGCGGACGGATTCTCCGCTGTCGCAGGTGAGACAGACTCCAGTCTGTCCTTTTCTCTAACGCTATTTTCGCCACTCATACTCATCGGTGTATTCACACGCTCTTCATTAACCGCACCAAATCTGCCGTCAACACCGCAAACTCCGCCCGCGCCACGCTGCTCTTCGGATGGATCACTATGTCCCATCCCGCGGGTATCTCGATACGATGGCAACGCACAATCTCTCGAATTCGCCGCCGGATGCGATTGCGCACCACCGCCCCGCCCAGCGCCTTTTTAATGCTGAAACCGAAGCGGCTCACCGGCAATTGGTTGGCGCGAAAAAAAGCTGTGAAGTGGGAACTGGATCGGCGCTTCCCGGAGCGGTACACGGCATCAAAATCGCCGCGCCGCACCAGCCGCGCCTCGCGCGGAAAGTCCATGCGCCCGGAGCTACTAGGGCGTGAGGCGATGGCGTCCCTTCTTGCGGCGTGCCGCCAGAACTTTGCGGCCACCTACTGACTTCATGCGCGCGCGGAATCCGTGCGTCTTCGCGCGGCGTCGTTTCCGCGGTTGAAATGTGCGCTTTGGCAAAGCAATCCCCCTTTAGTTGCGCGGCCCCACACTTAAGTAGTTGCGGCCGGTTCTTCCCGCAGACACAAAGCGACCGTCAGGCCGTCTGAGCGACAGGTATCGAATTTATTAGTGTAGTCGACCGCTAAGCACAGGGTCAAGAAAACCGCACGACGCAGAGAGTCCAGTTGCTCGTCCCGATCACTCGGCATAAGCTACACGCAAATGGCAACCTCCAACGATTGCGATGAGTGCCGCGCGCTCGCCCAAGATCTGCGAGAGGCATATGCGGATGCGTCTAGTGATCAAGCGGTCCGGGACGCTTGGCTCGCCACCCAGAAAATGATCGGAGGGACTGAAGAGGACGCCCAGCGGGCTGAGGAGTTGTTAAAAGCCTTACCTCGCACAGAAAGGTATGACACGCGTATTCCTAATGGATTATTCCTGGTTAACCCAAAATTGCGAAAAGTCTTCCGAAATATGGCCCTGCACTTTGCCCGCACCGGGCATTCAGTGCGGCTCCCTGACTTCTAGCTCCAGCCTACTCTTTTGGAGTGGGAGGCTGCGGGCTTTCCACGAAAACCTGCGCTTCGATTTTCAGTTTTTTTAATATTTGCTGCAAAATTTCCGGAATGGTAGAAGCCGGCGGCAGATAACTCAAATTGAGCGTCGCGAGCTTGTCCGCGAAAATAAACAGATTCTTTCCTGGGATTTTCTTCCAATAGTCATCGGGATTTACCGACGCGTTCGAATCCTTGTCTTTGAGGTAGGAATGCCGGTCAAATCTTAGAGATTCGCTAATCAGCACTCCGCGAAGATTCCCGTCAGTATCCACTTCGTGCCCAACAACCTGCCCACGGTACAAATGATCGTCGGACGTAAGAAGATCAGCCATGACCTTTCTTTCCGGCGTTGGCGGCCACATAAAGGGCGTGAGGAGGAAATACCACCGCGAAATATTTGGAAGGAGAAATTTGTTCGCCAAGAATTCATAAGGTTTGAACTTGTGGAATCGTCCGAAATTCTTGCCCAGCCAGCCAAAGAGTAAAGCCTCCGAGGCCGTGAAGAAATATAACCACACAAGGATTCGAGCCTGACGGTATGCGATTCTGGAGGCCGCGCCCCAAAATTCTTGTTGGTGCTGCGAAAAAAAAGTCTCGCTATAAATCGAAGAAAAAGCGGCTTGATAGTCACTCGTTCTTTGAGCGGCCGAATCAGGAAAAAAGAAGGGATGATTCCCAAACCAGCCGGCGCTTAAGATCACAAGAAAAGTCAGGGCCAACGGAAGTAGCGAGGCAAACGCGCCAAAAGTGAGCTCTTCGCTTCGTGTCCGGTGAAACTTGTCCAGCGGAATGAACAGCGAAAACAGGCCCTTGAAAAGAATTCCGGGAACCAGCAGGTAGAAAACCAAACCCGCCGATGCGATGAGCGCTATCATCCCTTTGGGGCCGTGGGGGTTTTACTTGGTTGAGGCTCCGTGGCCGTTGTTTGACGTGATGTGATACTCGTTCCCGAATTCATCGCTCAGGACGTACTCGCCTGTCGTTGCCAGTGCCCGTTTAATCTCCGGGGCATTCTTCTGAATTTTGCTAGCCAGGAGGCCGTCCGGAGTCGCCTCAACGAAGGACTCCGCCAATTTCGAGAGGTTTTCAGTCATGCTTGCCCCCTCCTTTATCACTCCCCATCCTCTCTAGAATCAGCCAATTCCGGCGATTCGTCAAGTTTTACTCAAGATGGAATACACTTGGGCGGAACTGCGGGATCTGCCCGCCGCCCATCCCCTCATCACGGCGCAATCTTCAGCTTTCGATACTCGTCGTACGCCCCCAAGTACCTGTCCACATCCTTCCGCAGCAAATAATACGGCGTCGATAGCCGTATTTTCGATGGCGCGCCGCCGCGAATCCGAATTTTCTTTTCCTTCCACATCCACGCTTCCAGCTCTCCGATTAGAATTGGCGGCACATTCACCGACACAATCGCGCAGCGCAACGCCGGGTCCGGCGACGCCCACGACTCCGCTCCCCGCTTCACCATCTCCTTCAAAATATAATCCGCCGATTGACGGTGCCGCTTCTCAATTCGCTCCATCCCAATCGAATTCGCGAGCTGCACTGCCGCGCGCAAACCGTATAGCGTCGGCACGTTCGAGCTCCCGATCTGCTGGAACCGCGCTGCCTTCAGCTTAGGATCGTCCCACCCTCCCGTCACAATCGTATTCCACAAACGGTCTTGCACTTCCTCGCGCACGTACAAAAATCCCGTCCCTTTCGTCGCCTGTAGCCACTTGTGCGGGCTCGACGAATACATATCGCAACCTAATTCCCTCACATTCAGCTTCATCATCCCAATCACGTGCGCGCCATCCACCGCGCTCAATATCCCTTTCGAACGCGCCAGCGCGCAAATCTCTTTCGCCGGCAAGACCACGCCGGTCACCGTCGTGATGTGGCTAAAGAAAATCAATTTCGTGCGCGGCGTAATCGCATCATTGAAAAGATTCAACACTGCCGCCGCGTTCGGCACCGGCTTCGGCAGCGTCACTTTCTTCACTACAATTCCGTGTCTCTTCGCCCGCAAATTAAAACCTTGCTCGCCGCCCGGATGCTCCTGATCCGTCATCAAGACTTCATCGCCCGCTTTGAAATCCAGCCCATTGCAAATGTAACTGTTCGCTTCCGTCGAGTTGCGCACCAGCGAGAGTTCATCGCGCGTGCATCCCACAAACTCCGCCAGCGGATCGCGGAACTCGTTCCAAATGCCGTACCCCCAGATCGGATAATCTTCCGGATCGCTCTGGTCCATCTTCTCCGTGGTGTTGTACCCCTCGAAAATCGCCCGCAGCACCGGCGCTGGCGAAGAACCTACCGTCCCGTTGTTCAAATACACTTCGTCCGCCGGAATCAGAAATTGCTTCCGAATCTCCGTCCAGTATGCTTCTTCGTTCGAATCGAACAACGCCTTATCGGGCAACTCCGCGGGCGCTTGCTCCAATAATTTCGGCCACGAAGGCGTTAGGCTGAGCGCTCCTGCCACCCCGACAGCTCCGCCAAGCGAAGAAAGAAATCCACGGCGATCCAGCATCATTCCCTCCAAGTCCAATCTGCGCGGATTCTACTCGCCGCCCCGCAGGCGGACAACACATCTTCTTGTTATTGAGATCCTCTAATCAGAATCTTCGAACCAAAGCTTGCAGCTCATCGCTAAGCGGATTATGGTAATCCGCGCACACAAACACAGCACTCATGAGGAAGCAAACATGACTTCGTTTCTACCACGGCTAGCCATCGCCGCGTCTTCATTGATGATTCTTTACGCCGCTCACCGATCCTTCGCGCAAGACACTCCCGCGCAACAAACCACTGGCACCAAGCAATCCGCCGAAGCGCGCCTCAAGGCTGTCGCAAAGCCGAAAGCCTCTGGCCCAGCACAAGACGTCATCGACGCCCTCTCCGCCACCCACCGCTTCGAACAAACCGCCATCTCCCCCGACGGCAAGAGAGTCGCTTGGGTCGAGGACATCATCACAAAACGAGGCGTCTCCACCGGCGACACAGTGATTTACGTCGCAGACATCGACGGGAAAAACCCGCCCAAGCGCATCAGCGCGGCCGTCGCCGACGCTCTCCACGCGGAAGGCAGCGTCGCCTGGTCGCCCGACAGCAAGAAAATTGCGTTTCTTTCCGACGCAGCAAAAGCTGGCCAGCTGCAACTTTATGTGATGGACGCCGCCAGCCCCGCCGCTTCTGCGCGAAAACTTACTCAAGTGAAAGGCTTCCTCTCCACACCGGGCTGGTCGCCCAGCGGCAAAACCATCGCCCTCCTTTTCACCGAAAGCGCCACCCGCGCCGCGGGCCCTCTCGTCGCCGAAACTCCCGAAACCGGCGAAATCAAAGACTCTTTCTTCGAACAGCGCCTCGCCCTAGTCGACGTCGACACCGCCAAGCTCGACCAGATCTCTCCCGCCGACACCTACATCTACGAATATGATTGGTCCCCTGACGGCCTGCGCTTCGCCGTCACCGCCGCCCTCGGCAATGGCGACAACAATTGGTATATCGCCGAGCTCTACACGCTCGACGCCGCCACTGGCCTCATGAAATCCATCTACAAGCCGCCAATGCAAATCGCCAATCCTGCGTGGTCCCCCGACGGCCAGCGCATCGCCTTTATCGGCGGCCTCATGAGCGACGAACCCAGCGTCGGTGGCGACATCTTTACAATTGCTGCCACCGGCGGCGAAGCCACAAATGTCACTCCGGAAATGAAAGCCTCCGCCAGCTGGCTCGCGTGGACTCCTGACGCAAAAATTATTTTCGGCGAATATCTCGAAGGTGATTCCGGCCTGGCGACAATCAATCCCGCCGCCGGCGCCAGGACTGAACTCTTTCGCGACGCAGGAGGGATAACCGCCGGCGCGTGGGGCATCAATCTCTCTCTTTCGCGTGACGCAAAAAGTTCCGCAGTCATCCGCAGCTCGTTCAGCGCCCCTCCCGAAGTTTGGGCAGGTCCCACTGCCAATTGGGCGAAAATCACGCAACGCAACAAATCCATCAAGCCCGCCTGGGGCGAAGCCAAAAGCCTTCACTGGAAAAATGGCGGTTTCGAAATCCAGGGATGGCTCCTTTACCCGCGCGATTTCGACCCCAACAAGAAATATCCGCTCATCGTCCGCGTCCACGGCGGACCGGGAGCAGCGGTCCTCTCCGAATGGCCCAGCTCGTCCGATTACTATTCGCCTCTAGCAGGCGCTGGCTATTTCGTTCTGCAACCCAACCCGCGCGGCAGTTTCGGCCAAGGCGAAGCCTTCACTCGCGCCAACGTAAAAGATTTCGGTAATGGCGATTTCAAGGACATCATGGCTGGCGTCGACGAAGCCATCAAAGTCGCGCCCATCGACCCCAATCGCCTCGGCATCTGCGGCTGGAGCTACGGCGGCTACATGACCATGTGGGCCGTCACGCAAACCAACCGCTTCAAAGCCGCCATGGCCGGCGCTGGCCTCTCCAACTGGCAAAGCTACTACGGCGAAAATCTCATCGATCAGTGGATGATCCCGTTCTTCGGCAAATCCGTCTACGACGACCCCGACGTCTACGCCAAAAGCTCGCCCATCAATTTCATTAAAAAAGTAAAAACGCCGACGCTCATTCTCGTCGGCGATAGCGACGGCGAAGTCCCCGCACCCCAATCCTACGAATTCTGGCACGCCCTCAAAACGCTAGGCGTCGAAACCCAATTCGTAGTCTACGAACACGAAGGCCACATGTTCGCCAACCCCAAGCACCGCCGCGACGTAGTCGAACGCACTTTGGCCTGGTTCGACGCTCACCTCCGCTGATCCTGTGTCACGTTCTGGGCCTGGCTTCGTCTTTACCTGCGCGAGAGCGTACCTGCTTATTACACGCCCCCGTCCTATAGCTAGCGTGGATGAAATAAAACACAAGTCCGTCAAAAATAAATTGTCCGGGGGTATCATGCCGAAAACCGTCAAAGCTCGAAACTCTGTTTTTCGTCCTGGCTGTCACCCTTTTGCCCGTCCTCGCAGCGCGCGCGCAAGTACCTTATGCTGTCCCTCCCGCACCAGTCCCTTCACAAATCGCTGCCGCTAAGAAGGTCTTCATTTCCAATGCCGGTGCCGACGGTACCTCCTACGCAGCACTTAAGCGCGGAGGTGATCCCCAACAGCCGTACGATTCGCTGTACGCGGCAATGAAGAGTTGGGCCCGCTATGAGCTAGTAGATGTTCCATCTGATGCGGATCTTGTATTTGCAATACGTTTTACTGCGCCACTCACCGATTGCGGAAAGTTAACCACCTATAGTCCCCAACTGGAATTGACGATCCTGGAGACTAAATCGCACTATCTCCTCTGGACAGTCACCGAACCGGTGGAAGGTGCCGTTCGAAAGGCTACTTGGGAAAAGAACTTTGGCCAAGGAATGACCAATCTGTTGGACGACCTAAAGAAGTTGTCCGGCCAGCCGACAGCGAAAGTCGAAGATCCAAAAAACGCGCTCTGGGCTGACCATTAAGTCGCTCCGCGCACACCTCCATGTAACCGCCCGGCCCTCCCGCGCGTCACACTCTGCAAAAGCGGGTGTTGGCCGACCTATAATCACTACGGAACGCTGTTTCGCTGGGCCGTTTGCCGGATTTTTCTTTCCTCTTCTCGACAGGGGGCTTACAATCTTCCCTGTCTCCGGCGACGGCCCAATGAACAGCAGATAATGATTCGCTTCCTGAAAAGTCGCATTCATCGCGTGGCCAATTCAAACCAATCCTTGGCTCTGGGCGCCCTCGAATTCGAGTTGATGGAGATTCTCTGGTCCAACGGAGAAAGCAGCGTCCGCGACGTTATTCCGAAGCTCAGCCGACCCCTCGCGTACACCACCGTAATGACCACGCTCGACCGCCTCTTCAAAAAAGGTCTTTTGGACCGCCACAAATCCGATCGCGCCTTCGTCTATTCGCCGAGTTTTTCCCGCCAGGAATGGGAACGCAGACGAGCAGGAAATTTGGTTGCCGGTTTCCTCGCTGGCCCCAATCCTTCCCGCGAACTCTTGCTTTCTTGCTTGCTTGATGCTGTCGGCGAGCATGACGCTTCACTCCTTGATGATCTCGAAAAGAAAATTCGCAACCGCCGCAAAGAACTCTCCCGGCAAGGGCAGCCATGATTCTCCCCTATCTGTTGCGGCTCTCGTGCCTGTGCTTCGCCTCCTTTTTTGTGCTTAACGCAGCCGCAGGCCTAATTGTGCGCATCTCGTCCAGGTCCGCGATTCGCTTCGCTGAATCCAGGACGCCCGGCACCGCCGCCCGGTTTTTGATTGCCCTGCGCATGCTCCCGTTTGTGCTGGCCACTCTCTTTGTTGTCGGCCTCTGTGTTCCAAGTTATCTTTGGCTCGAACCCGCAGCCACCGCCGAACGGGTCGGCATGCTTTGTGTCGTGCTCGGTCTTCTCGGTGCCGCAATTTGGTTCGCGTCCATTGCTCGAACCGTTCGTTCTCTCGTCGCTTCTCTGCGTCACAATCGGCTTTGCCGTCTGGCGGGCCACGAAACACGCCTGCCGGGAAATTCTGCTCCGATCGTTCTCGTCGAAGACGAAGCTCCTCTTCTCGCCTTGTCCGGCTTGCTTCGCCCGCGGTTGCTCATCTCTCGCGGTGTGCTCCGCGTGCTATCCGCCGAGGAACTCGATGCCGCGTTGCGCCATGAGCATGCCCATCGCACTTCGCGCGACAATGCCAAGCGTCTGCTGCTTCTTCTCGCTCCCGACGTTCTTCCTTTTGTCCGCCTGTTTCGAATGCTTGAGTGCAGTTGGTCAAGATTCGCGGAGTGGGCCGCGGACGATCAAGCCTCCGGAGGAGATTCTCGCCGAGCGCTTTCTCTTGCTGCCGCGCTGGTTCATGTCGCCCGCATGGGTTCTGCTCCGCCCTTGCCTTTTCTCTCCACTTCTCTTCTCGCGTGCGACCGCGATCTTTCCGCACGCGTGGATCGTTTGCTCAACGCAGATCTCATGACTCTGCATTACCCCTCGAAAACGCGGTCGCGCTTCCAAAGTGCCGGTTTATTGCTTGCGGTCTACTTTGCCGCCCTGCTCCTTGCCCCTTCCGCGCTCTCCTCCGTTCACGAACTCCTCGAACTCCTACTCCATTAACTGATCTTTTCAGCCAACTCGGCTCCGCCATTTCGTTTTCTCGCACGACGCGGTCTACGACCTGTGGTAGTAGTCCGTCCTCTCCAGTAGCCTATCGCCCGACGTGAAAATCCCTTTCCCAGTGAAGAGATTGCGACATTTGCGTACCATCGCCTTTTTATCCTTACTCTTGCTGCCATGCGCATTGCCTGCGCAGAACCCGCGTGGAGCGCTCCGTGGCACGGTTCAGGACTTGAGCGGTGGCAGAATTCCCTCCGCTAAGATCGTCGTCCAAGCAAACGATTCCGGATTCCGCCGAGAAGCCGTCTGCAATGACCGCGGAGAATTTCGCATCGATGGTCTCCTGCCCGCCAATTATCAGGTCTCAGTCAGCGCCGATGGTTTTGCCGACGCTAAATCCCAGGTCAAGGTTACGTTGAGCTCCGTGCAAGATTTGACGGTCACGCTTAAGCCCGCCACGGTCCAGCAAACCATAGTCCTCGATGGCCAGATTCCCTCGATCACGACGCAGTCGATTAACACGGAGAGTGCCGTCCAGCAGGCCATTGTTTCCGAACAGGACCTTCAATCGATTCCACTCGCAGCGCGGAGCTTTGCCAACATCGCTTACATGGCTCCGGGAACCGAGCCTGTCGAGCCCTCCGATCCCACGAAAGCGCGCATCACGGCCGTATCTACTGGCGGAAGCTCCGGCCTGAACAATGAAGTTTCCGTCGATGGCGTAGACAATTCCGATGACTGGATTGGAGGCTTCCTCCAAAATTTTTCTCCCGAGGCCATTCAGGAGTTTGCGATTCGAACAGCACAGGAAGATGCGGACACCGGACGCACCACGGCCGGATCGGTTGTCATCACGACCAAGGCGGGCACCAACGATTGGCACACCGACGACGCCTTCTTCGACCGCGCCGCCGATCTCAACGCACGCTTTCCGATCGACAATCCTGCGCCGAATCCGAAGCAGCCCTTCTCGCGCCAAAACTACGTCTTCTCAGGCGGCGGACCGATCGTGAAAGACAAAGTTTGGTTCTATTCGTCGTTCGAATACGTCCACGAAAACGCCAGCATCGCCTACAGCGATCCCAGCCAAACGCAATTCCAGGCGCTGTCTCAGCTCGCCGCTGACGGGCTCGTCGACGTAAACGGTACGACCGTCACTTCCATCCCCGTTCCAAGTTTCGTTCCCGTGCCCTTTCGCGATTACCTCGGAACCGTCCGTTTCGATTGGCAGCAGTCGCCTCCCTCGCATTGGTTTCTGCGTTTTTCCGCGGACAGCTATCTCACGCGCAACGCGCTTGTTCAACAAGGGACGCTGCCTTCCACCGGCGCCACCACGCACAACAACTATTGGAGCTTCGCCGTGGGCAATCAATTTGCATTGAGCCCCGATTGGCTTGCCTCGTTCGTCTTCGGCGGCAGCGGTTTGCATCTGACCCAGACGCGCAATTCCGATCTTGGCTTCGCGCTGGCGTTTCCGTTCAGTTCCACGGCCGCGACCACATCGGGTCTGGAAACTTTCGGTGACAATCAATTCGTCACCGCCATCACGGCATTCCCCGTTTTGCGAGATCAAGAAAAATATCAGGTGCGTTACGACGTAACGCACACGTCGGGGAAACATACGCCACGCTTCGGAATTAATTTCATTCACGAGCCGGTGCTGAGCGGCGCTCTGACCGCAAACGCCGAGACGCTGGTCTCTTTCGTCCTCGATCCTACGGATTACACCACGGACCCGGCACAGTTCACCACCGACCTCACTTCCTGCTCGGCCACGCCTTCTCCGTTCGTCACGCCCGGCACTTCTTGTTCCGTCACTCCTGCTGGCGACGGCAGCTTCTCGCAAAATGTCCAGCGCCTCGGCTTGTATGCGGAAGATTCCTGGCGCGTCACGCGAAATCTCACGGTCAATTACGGTCTGCGCTATGACACAACTTTTGGGCTGTTCGAAGCCTCAGGGCGCGGGCAGTCGCAAAATCCGTTCTTGCTCGCGCTCGACCCGAGCATCGCGCCGTTCATTAGCACTGCGCCGCAGGATTACCGCAAAGCGTTTGCTCCGCGAGTTGGCGTCGCGTATTCGCCAGGAAATTCCGGCACAACCGTGATTCGCGCGGGATTTGGCATGTATTACGACGACCTTGCGCAGACTGGTTGGGTCAACGCATTTCAAGCCGTGAATGATACAAACGTCGCGACCGGCGGCGGCACTATCCCGCCTTCCATCATCGATCCGAACTACCACACGCCGTATGCGATCCACGTGACCGCCGGCGTGCAGCACGCGTTCAATGCCAACTGGACGCTGAGTACGGATTTCACTCTCGAAACCGGCATGCACGGGTACCGGCACTACGATTTTCCCAACCCCACGTTTGGAAGTATTGCCGTGTTTCGTAGCGACAATCGCTCCAGCTACAAAGCGCTCAAAGTTCATCTGCAGGGCAACGTTGCGAAGCGTCTGAGTCTCGTCGCCAATTACACGCTATCGAGCGCAAAAACCTGGGGCTGCGTGCTTGGAGAACTTTTCGATTACGTGAACGGTGTTTGCGATCCGTTCAACGCTTTTGCGCCGGGAGATTATGGTCCGTCCGGCGAAGACGTTACTCACCGCGCCGTTTTGATTGGCACGTTCCGCGCGCCCGCTGGGTTTGAGGTAAGTTTTCTTTCGCAAGCGGAGAGTGCGCGGCCTATCACGCTCACGAATGCGGATGGAAGCGATCGCGCGGTTGTGGATGGCGTGAAAACTACGCTGGACGAGTTTCGCGGCACGCCCTACATTCAAACGGATTTGCGCGTCAGCCGGCCGATTCATTTCCGCGAACGGTATACGGCGACGCCGTTCATCGAGTTTTTCAATCTTTTCAACCGCAACAATCCCGGCGCGAACTACGTGACCAACGTGGCCGCACTTCCGGTCAACGATCCCAATAACGTCACGGGCGTTTGCCTGAATCCGGGGTGCACGCAAATCGCGCCGGTGACCAGCGGCAAACAACTTCTGGTTCCTGCCGGCGGGCTTGGTGATTTCTTTGGCCCCGGCACCACCGTCGGGATTCCCTTTGCCGCCCAGGTCGGCGTGCGCTTCACCTTCTGATCGTTCCCAATCTAAAATCGCGGCACAGAAGGTGAAGCGCAGCGTGGAGCGCCGCGCTTCAAACGTAAGAGCGCCAAAAATCAGCGAACTACGACAACTAAAAACTACAAAACAATCGCGTGGCAGCGATCGCGATTACAGCGATTCACGGTTGCGCAGGCCGTGGATGCGCAGTTCGATCAAGTCGTCGATGGACGGATCCTTGTAGCCGTGCTCGCGGACTTCCTTCACGAAATTGGCGTCGACGCCGTGAATGCGCATAGCGACCAATTGATCGGGCGAAATCTTCGCGTAGCCGGCTTCTTTCATGCTCCTCACAAATTCCGGGCTTACACCGTGAATACGGAACGCAACCAGGTCGTCTGACGAAATATTCTTCTCGACGAGCTTTTGAATGTCCTCGGTGAATTCAGGGCTTACTCCATGAATGCGGAAAGCGACGAGCTGCTCAACGGGAAGTTTGCGACCCATCAGCGTGGTCATGGACTTGACGAATTCGGGGCTGGCGCCGTGGATGCGCATGGCCACGAGATCATCCGCCGAAACGTCTTTCGAGACGGATTCGCGCACTTCGCGCACGAAATCGGGAGAGACGCCGTGGATGCGGAAGGCGACGAGTTGATCGACATCAAAGCGCTTGCCGAGCAGTGAATTGATTTCCTTGGTGAATTCGGGGCTGACTCCGTGAATGCGCATGGCGACGAGATTGTCAGGAGACGGCTTTTCCGGAAGAAGCTCGATCATGGCGCGCGCGAATTCCGGCGTCACTCCGTGGATGCGGAAGGCCATGAGGTCGTCGGTGCTGAGATTCTTGTAGCCGGCGTCGCTCATGTCCTTAACGAACTGGCGGGAGACGTCATGAATCGCGAAGGCGAAAAGCTGCTCCTGGTCCAGGCCGGAATAGCCGAGCGATTTCATTCCCTGGACGTAATCGGCGCTGGCGGAAAAGCTGAACTTACCGCTGCCGTAACCGTCACGGAAGCGGCCATCAAAACTCATGATTCCGGCATCGCGGCGCAGCTCGAAATGTACGGGTGAATCCTTGGCGGTGGCGATGTTCGCGTCGAGGCCCGCGAAGTCACTGATTTTGTGCGTGTTGCCCCAGGTGCTGTGATGGCCCCAGCTGGAAGAGCGTTCGACTTCGAGATTGAAACATCCGCAGCCGGCACCGGCGTTGAACCTGGCCGACCAGTCGCCGTGAATGGTGTCGTCCGCCGCGGTTCTGGAAACGCGCGTCGATAGGATTCCGGTCATTAGGATTGCCGCTGCGAGCCACATCGTGAATTTACGCATGGAGTTCACCTCTGCACCTGTGAAGACGTGCGAGCGGGGCATTTGTTCCATGCGAGGAAAGACGAAGTGGGGAAGCAACGAAGTAGAGAGGTGACGGCAACCCCTTGGACGGTGTGGAATTCCTGGATTGGGGGGGTGGCCCCCTCCCCTTTTTTTGTAAATGCAGATTCTAAAGGGCTTTAGAGAACATGGTGACGGTGCCGATGGCGTAGGGGGGGATGAGTTCGGCCCAACGCGGGAATGGCGGCATATCCTGCCCTCGTCCATGGCTGTGAGTGGCTGGCTATATGCAAATCGTGCGAAGTGGATATTGCACGCAATTATTTTTTAATCGTATTGTTCCGCTTAGAGGGTTAAGTCGTGGGCGGATCTCGGTCAGCGATTCCAGTGTCTGAATCCGACGTCGCCACGGCAAGAACGATTCATGACAGAGAAAACTCGATCCAGAATGATACCGACCATCGTAGTGATTGCCGTTGTATCGCTTGCATCCATCCTGAGCAGCGGGTCCTCTCAGAGCGCGCCTACGAGCGCGAAACCGACAAAGGAGAAAGTTGTTTACGTCTGTGCTTGTCTGAAAACAAAGTCCTGTTCTTGCATGACCGAGGCCAAAACTAAGGGGCCCTGCGCTTGCGGTACCGCTGGCGGGCCCCCCATGAAGGCAGTGCCGCCAGATAGTGACTGGGCTAAGGAGAATCGCGAAGCGCTCGCGAATTAGCTACAAAGAGAAACGCGCTGTCCCTCTTGCCCCGAACGATCTGCAACTCCACAGCGCGAATCACGTCGCCGTGAAAAGCAAACGGGCTCTCCACCTTTTAGCGCTCGTTTCAAAGTCATTTGTTTTGATACGCCTGTTCGTGTGAATGGGGTTTGTCGGTACCGGGAACCACTTTTCCGGTAACCGCGTTTATCAAGACTTACCCAGTTTGGGACAAAGCTGGTGGGCCGGAATCTCGACAGCGGTGTCTAATTCTCGGAGCCTCTAGTTAGAAGAGGTGGGGCATGAATACGCCGAATCTCGGTCAAGCTGCGGCTACGATCACTGGACTAACTCTGCCATCGTTTCAGTTTGAATCACCTTGAATTGCGTCTCAGAAACTTTCTCCGCCACAAGCAATCCGTCATCGCAAAGCACACGGATGCGGTCGCCAATATTCAATGTCTTGGTGAATTTTCTGAGTTCCACGCACTCACCGGCTAAATTTGCATCTAACGGATGGCTGCCCTCGATAACTCGCGCAGGTTCAAATTGGTTTTCTCGCCCTACCAACTGTGATCGATCCGCAATTCTACCGGCAACCCGCCAACATCTACTTGCAGTCCTCTTGCACCAGTCCAGCACCGCTGACAGCGGCAAGCCAATCCCCCAGGTTCCACGTTTTGTCGACATCCTTTGTCTCCATTGCCGCAGTTAAGTTTCCCCACAAGAAAAAATATCTTCGGGCTTATAGGAGCATCTGCGATCAGGCGGGACGCCGTCGTTGCTCGGGGACAACGAACAGTAACGTAGCTGATTTTACGGAAAACTAGATTGTAAGTGCCTAACGCATAGTCACACGTCATTCTACCTCTGACCTAGCTCTGAGATTGATTCCACATTTCCGGTACCGCGTTAATCAGGACTCAAGGATTACGTCCGGGTTTGTCAGTGACACAGTCAGAACTCGTGAACCCTCATAGCCAACGCGAATTGTTTTGCCTTTCCTCGTCAGGCTCAACCGGCATAGCATGAATACGAAAGAACCGGAATCAGCAGATGAGCATCGTTTGTCGGAATTGGAGACGTCAATGACCAGCGTACAAATCGAACAGAAGAGCTATGAGATGCCCCCGCGTGAGGGGATCAGCATCGCGCATTTTCTCACCGTCGCCGACGTCGAGCGATCGGCTCGCTACTACGAAAAGGTCTTCGGTGCTCGCATTCTGACCATGGGTGACGGCAACGCACCTCCGTACCTTCAGCTTGCGAATATCTGGATGATTCTGAACGTCGGGGGCGGGCCGACCCCGGATAAGCCGACGGTAACGCTCAGCGTCCCCGATCCGAATCACATCAACAGCTTTATGAATTTCCGCGTTGCTGATATTCAAGCGTGCTACGAATTGTGGAAAAGTCGAGGGGCCGAGTTCCTAACGGAACCGATTGCCAAGTACGGCGAGATTCGCTGCTACATCCGCGATCCGGACGGTTACATCATCGAGGTCGGACAGAGCACCGATCTCAAGTACGG
>Ga0210397_10000871_pt1 | contig 19731 bp, 15 predicted proteins | sample IncBWH2OmetaG_FD_160126 | JGI IMG/M metagenome (GOLD analysis project Ga0210397, IMG submission 160126) | Forest soil microbial communities from Barre Woods Harvard Forest LTER site, Petersham, Massachusetts, United States - Inc-BW-H-2-O ...
GCAGCTCCCGTTTGACCGCGTCCTCAAGCGCCCGCTCCGCGAGGAGCTGGACCGTTCGTACATCCCTCTCCAGTGTGTACAGCGTACAAACGTGAGCATAGGCGTACCCGAGGGTATGAGCGTGCAACAATTGATCCGCGTACTCGAGCGCTTGTCGCCCGTATGCGAACGCGTCGGGAAGTCGACCCACCAGCCAGCAGCAGATGCACAGGTTGGATAGACTCGTGACCTGCACATCGGTGCCGTATGTGACGGCCGTTGCGCGGTCGGCCGTTGCGTCGTAGAGCTTGGTTGCCCGCTCAAGGTGATCGCACGCCTTTTCGGTCTCTCCGTCGAGCAGCGACGTACCGTACAGCCGGTGGCCGACCATGCGATCCGCCCTCGTTCCTTTCAGCTCGGCGAGCGCCAGAAAGTCTCGCGCCAGCGCGCCGGCCTCCCGCACATCGCTCGCAACCCGCAGGTATGACCACCGCGCGTACAGCGCCGGAAAGATGCGCGAATCGTTATCCAAGGCGCGGCAGAGGTCGATGGCGCGGCTGCTCACATCGGCGACCGCGTCGGCACCAAATCCCTGTGTCGCGATCGTCGGTCCGATCAGCGCAATCTGGGCGTTTAGCTCCAGATTGTCCCGCTCAAGCCCAGCAGGGAGCTTGCTGATCTCCTCCCGCGCCGTGTTGAGTTGTGCGATGGCCTCCAGATTTGCCGAGCGCTCGGCTGCTTGTTTTGCCGCTTTAAGCCACATCTGCGCCGCGCGCGAGGTGCGGCCGGCCTCCGACAGATGCTGGGCGAGGTAGTCGGGCTCCCTGTTGGCGACCTCCGGAAATTGGAATTCGATCTCGTCGGCGACGCGGGCGTGAAGCTCCCGTCTCTGCCGCTTGAGAAGCGAATAGTACGCCACGTCCCGCACCAGAGCATGCTTGAAGGAGTAGACCTTTTCGTAGTCATTGCGATCGAGCCCTATCAATCCGGACACGCGCAGCTGCTCGAGTGCGTGTTCAAGGGCGTTTTCGTGCTCAGTCGCAACGGCCGCCAGAAGTCGATGCGAAAAACTGCGCCCGATCACCGACGCGAGCTGAGCGATCGCCTTGGCATGGCCCAGTCGCTCGAGACGGAGCATGAGAGAGTCGTAGAGTGCCGGTGGCACTTCCACCGGCCTGCTGGCAACGGGATCGACCTGACCAGTCTCGAGCGCCGCCGCCGTCAACTCCTCTACGAACAATGGAACGCCGTCCGATCGCGCGACGATCTGCTGGATCAACCGGCTCGGCAGCCGCTTGTCGCGGACGACGGAGCCGGCGAGATCGCGGCAGTCGTCATCGTCAAGGCGCTGAAGCAGGATGCGCCGGATCATCAACGAACCGCTGCGGATGGTAGTCGTGCGGCTGGTGATCATGAGCAGAAGCGGCGCGTTGCCGATCTGGCCAGCAATGCGCTCGACTATCTCGATCGTCGATGGATCGGCCCAGTGAAAATCCTCGAACAGTATCAAGCCCCCGCCGCCGCGGGCAGGTAACGTCAACAGTTGCACAACGGCATCGCGCGTCTTCCGACGCCGCTCCTGCGCATCGGGAACTGTCGCGCTCGGTGTACCATGCGTGGGCAAGCCAAGCATCTGGCCGATCAGCAGATAATGCTCCTCGTCGCCGGCAGCCGTTGTCGCAAGAAATTTGCGCAGGCGCGCCGAATTGGCCTCGGCGTCTTCATCCTTGCGAATACCAATGCGCTGCTCGAGGGTCCTTATGATCGGGTACAACGGCGTGTTCTGGTGTTGGGCTGAGGCTTGGATCGCTAAAATCAGTTCGTCGGCCAGCCCGGTTTTGCCAATCAGCTCCAGTGCCAAGCGCGATTTGCCGATCCCGGCCTCCCCGGTGATCTCCACCGTGTGTCGCCGTCCGGTCTTTGCTAACTCCCAGGCCTGCAGCAATTGGTAGATTTCGGCGACCCTGTTGACCAGGGGGCCAGCATCGCGGTGGCGTGCGCGATGCGCCACGTCATCTGCCAAGGCCTCCCCAAGGACAAGGAAGACTTCAATTTGCCGCGACAGTCCTTTGAGCGTACGCATCCCGAACGGTCGCAAGGAGAATTTGCCGCGTAGCAAGCGCTTGGTTTCACCGCTGATCACCAGTGAATTGGGCTCGCCTATTTCCTGCAAGCGGGCCGCGATGTTGGGCGTGTCGCCGACGATCTCCGTTGCATCGTGCACATGGCCCCGTCCCGCCTTGCCGATCACCGCCACGCCAGTGTGCAAGCCGATCCGGACGCGAAGCGGTTCCTGGATCGTCGCCATCGAGCGCTTGCTGAGCTCTTGAATGCTCCGCAACAACTGGAGGCCAGCATTTACCGCACTCTCGGCTTCGTTCTCCGACGCGAGAGGATAGCCGAACTCTGCGCGAATGCCGTCACCGATGTAGTTGACGACAATGCCTCCGGCATCCTTGATGCACCGGGAGCTGATCGCCTGGAATTCCAACAGAATCTCCCTCAGGTCCTCGATGTCGCAGCGCTCGGAGAGCCCAGTTGAATCAACGATGTCGCAGAACAGAACTGTGACTTGACGGCGTTCGGTTGTTCTGTCGTGAAGATCGTCCATCATTCATCCAGAAATTCTGACGATATTCCGCGGATCGTTTGGGCTCCGCTGCTTTCCCTAAACTCAATATACTTGTTGCCGACCTGCTCGGGCTCGTCCGCTGCAAACAAATCCGCGACGCTTTGAGTGACCAATCGACAGCCACACCGGTCTCGATCACTCCAGACTAGGCCTCGAGCCCAGGCGTCACAAGCGCTTCCCTTGGCGTCGCGCAGCCTCCGAGCGGCCCTCAGCTGCTCAATAGGTCAGCAAAAAATGGATTCAACATGCGCCCCCGCGGATCCGCTTCCTTAACTCGCGCGGAGAACTCCTTCCATCTCGGGCCATAAGCTGCCTCGACATGCCGCCGCTCGACGAACGGGCTCTGGTTGAGCAAGGGAATGCCTTTCAGCTCGTGCGCAAACTCATTGAATTCCTTTAGAAATCCGTCCCAGGCCACCTTATCCGTGTAAGCGTGAATCGGGTCGATCGAAAAGATGTCTCCATCATGCGTGTAGGACAGAATTGCGTTGGGGTCCTTGCGAATGAAGTATGAGCCGAGCGCCATGTTGCAGCGAAAGCCGTATTTCTTGAAATGGGTCTCACTGAATTCCACATATTTACGCAGCGCGCCCAGCCATTGGTCGCGCGGGAATGCCCAAAATGTAAATGCATATTTCGCGGATGCCGGCGTCTTGCTGTAGTCGATCGTCTTGTCGGGATTATACAACGTCGCTCCACCCACGGCGTGCAGCGTCGACATCAGCAGCTTGCTGCCAGCAAACCAGACATCGAGGAACGCATCCCTGAGCGGCTTGGTCGGGATTTGGCTGTCAATGAACCTGCCCACGCGGGCCTCGGTGTGATTCCACAGGTTGCGCCGAGCGGCGGCAAATAGCGATGCGAACGGCCCGACCTGGTCGGCATGCTTTCGCGTCTGAAAGTGTGCCCTTCGGCCGACCGTCCAGCAGATCAGGCCTTCCGACTGATCGATGATCCTATCCACCTCGTTCTCGGTAAGCTCTTTGATCGGACGCGGCAAGTAGCTGAAATGGATCGCTTCCAGCGCCTTGATGCGAAACGTGACCTCATAGACGACCCCGCACAGGCCGTAACTGGAGCGCATGAGGTATAGCAGCGTGGGGGCGTTTTCTTCCGACGCTTCCGCCAGCTCACCGCTGGGCGTCACCCATTTGATCCCCGTGACGTATGAGCCGACCTGCCCGAACTCGCCCCCATCCAAGCCGTCCTTCGTATGGCAGCAAGCCGCGGCACCGAGCGTCATATTGCCGATTTCAATGTTGGTCAGGAATTGGAGGTTCTGCGCGCGGAGCGTCTGCGAGGCGATAATGAACTGGAGGCCCGCCTCGGCCGTAAACGTCATCCCCTCCCGATCGATCTTAACGATCCGGCTCATGCGGGACATGTTGATGATAGTCCCAGTCGAGGATACGCACGGCGTCAGGGAATGATAGCTGCCCATCGCCCGGACTGGGCCAGGGTAGCGGCCGGCATCTCGCAGGACCGATTGAATCTCGGCAATGGTGCTTGGAAACACGAGTTGCGCGGGACAGGCCGTGATCCCGCCATCGTAATTCCGAACCATGTTTTCCATCTGTTGCTACCCCGAGGCCCCCTGACGAGCAGATTCCGGCTCTGCCGACGTTGGGATCAAGCATCGGCTCGGTCATCACAAGACGGTTTCGCCGCGCCAGCGCAAAATCAGACGCGTCGGCGAACGCAGGCTGTGATCCATTTCATACTATCCGAGCATCCATTCGGCTCATACTATCCGAGCATCCATTCGGCCAACAGTGGAAATTGGCGGTTTTTGCCGATCGGACATTCGGTCGCAGAGGCGGAAACGGGCCCTTGGCGCTCGACCTGAAATAAATGGTTTTGCGAGTCCGTTTGGCGAAGCAACCACTTCGTGATAATAGATTGCAATTATTGGTTGCAGCCGAAATCGATTTCAGACGATTGCCTTTGGAGAACATATGTCACGTCAGAACGATGGCTTTATTTTCCATCCTGGCCTGCTGCAGCGGTTGCTGGACGTTGCTTATCGGGCCATCAACTTCTTTGTCAGGTGGGATCGATTGCCGACTCTGATCGGAGCTGTCAATCTGTCGGTGTTCCGCGACAGGCTTCGGGAGCAAAACCTCTACCATACCGGTTACGGCATCAGCATGTCAGGTGACTGGAGTGCGGGCAAGGAACGCTGGCGTTCTGCCGATGGCTCGTTCAACTGCCTCGATCATCCGCGCATGGGCATGGCGGGGTCCCGGTTCGGACGTAACTTCCCGCTGCCTGAATGCGTGGTCGAGCGCGGAGACGATCTACTCGATCCCAGCCCGCGGGTGATCTCCCGAGAATTGCTGGCGCGCCGCACTTTCATTCCCGCGACCACGCTCAATCTTCTGGCCGCCGCGTGGATCCAGTTCGAAACGCATAATTGGTTCAGCCATGGCGTGCCGCAGCCGGGCGGCGAGTTCAAAATTCCGCTGCACCCCGAGGATGATTGGCCCGAGAGGGTCGACGGCTGCATGCAGATCCGCCGTACGGTCGCCGACACGACGGCGCGCGAAACCTGGCTCGGCGGGACCGCCACATTTTGCAACGCGAACTCCCACTGGTGGGACGCCGGGCAAATCTACGGCAGCAGCCGCGCCAGGCAGATGCAAGTTCGTTCGGGCGTGGACGGCAAGATCAAAGTTGATCGGGACGGCATGCTTCCGGCCGATCCGGGACGAGAGGGCGCCGATCTCACCGGCTTCAACGACAATTGGTGGGTCGGGCTCAGCCTGCTGCACAATCTCTTCGCGCGCGAGCACAACGTGATTTGCGATGCCCTGAAGGCGCGCTATCCGGCCTGGAACGACGAAGAGCTGTTCCAGCGCGCGCGTCTGATCAACGCTGCCCTGATTGCCAAGATCCACACGGTCGAATGGACACCGGGCATCCTCGCGCATCCGGCACTGAACTTCGGCATGCATGCCAATTGGTCGGGTGTGCCGTACCGCGTGATGCGTAAGGTGCTCGGCAAGCAAAGCGAAGCCGGCCACGGCATCGTCGGTACGCCGACGGACCAGCACAGCGCACCCTATGCCCTGACCGAGGAGTTCACTTCCGTCTATCGCCTTCATCCGCTCATCCCGGACGTGATGAACGTGCGGCGGCTAGACGCTGAAGGACACGAGTGCTGCGAGCTGGTCAACATGCAGGGACACGGCTCCCGCCAGTTCATGCAGGCGCACGGCTTCGCGAACTTGCTGTATTCCTTCGGCACCGCTCATCCCGGCGCTATCCGCCTCTACAATTACCCCAACTTCCTGCGCCAGTTTCAGAAGGACGGACAGCCGCTGCTCGATATGGCCGCGATCGACATCATGCGCGACCGCGAGCGCGGCGTGCCCCGCTACAATCGCTTCCGCGAGCTGCTCGGCAAGGAGCGCGTCAAAACATTCGAGGAAATCACCAGCATTCCCGGCGCCGCGGACAAGATGCGTGAAATCTACAGGAACGACGTCGACCGCGTCGATCTCCTGGTCGGACTATTGGCGGAAGATCTGCCGAAAGGCTTCGGTTTCAGCGATACTGCCTTCCGCATCTTTATCCTGATGGCATCGCGACGGCTCAAGAGCGACCGCTTCTTCACCGACGACTATCGGCCCGAAATCTACACCGATTTCGGCATGGATTGGATCCGCAACAACGGCTTTAAATCTGTGCTGCTGCGGCATGTGCCGCAACTCGGCCCGGCGCTCGAGGGCGTCGACAACGGCTTTGCCCCCTGGAACGTGCTCTGAGGTTTAGCCGTGGCCTTCACCATTACCATTCCGGGCATCATCCGTCTCGCCGTCGTCAAGACGCCGGCCGAGCTGCGCGCCGTCAACGATGCGAGCACGGTCGATCGCTCATTGTCCGGCTTCGGCGGTTTGGCGAACCGCTCGGTCGCCGCCAAGCTCGCGGTTTTCCGCACGCCGGACGGAGACATATGGCCCGCGTTCCGCGACCGGCTCGATCCGTCGCGCGCAACCCGCCAGGCGGCGCTTGAGGCAACACTTTCCGACGTCGAGCTTTTGCGGCGACGGATCGCACCCGAGATCGCCGAGCTTGGCAGCTACGTTCGCGACGGGACAGCGCATCGCAGCACGGGCGTGATCGTCCAGCAAGCGGTAGGTCGCCTGTTCTTTGCCGATTACGCCGCAAGCGAGGAATCCTACGACGCCGCGTGCACGTTGCAGACCTGGTCGTCGGCCGGGCCGCTGCGCGCGTTCTGGATCAGGCACAGCGGCGCGCTGCGGGCCTCGCTTGACCGGATCATGGACCTTTCGCGCGGCGACACAGCTTGCGCGCACGCCACCGCGCTTGCGATGGGTAACATCGTGAGGTCGATCGAGTTGATGCGCAGCCTGGCTGGCCAAGGTGACAACCTAGCGAAGATCGAACCGCAGGAAGCGCAGGCGCGCACCTTGCGCGCGCCTGCGCACGTGGTCCGCGAGGTGCACGATGGAGGCGGCGCCGGCCCGCTCCGTCTCCGCGCCCGGTCGCTGGTGCTGCTGGCGGTGGAAAGCGCCCGCGAGCAATCCCCCGATCCGGGTTTCGCCTTCTTTGCGGGTGCCTGGAATCAGTGTCCCGCGCACAGCATTGTTCCTGCGTTGCTGGCCGATGTCTGGGAGGCAGCCAGGACCGACGCGAGATGCGGCGCCTGAACAACGCCGCGACTTTCAAACCGATCAAATTGCGCAACCTCGAAGTGCCATGTGCAGCAATCGCGGTCAGAGCATAATTCAGCAACTTTGGCCGTGCGTTCCAACGCCTTCGCGTCGTCTACGCCTCCGTCTTTGCCCGTTTCTAAGGCTTCCTTATTGCCTGCGCAGTCCTGGCGATCGGCAAAAAGGCTGCAGACGTGATTCTCGATACAGCGAAAGCAATTCCGAGGCGCGCGACCACCCGCCCCTCGGATCCAAGCCGCGGAGGAGACGCTTATGCTTGAACATCCTTTGACACTCGATCAACAGGCGCTCGACGTGGTGGTTGAGACAAAGGTCACATGCCCGTTTCTCGGCAGCCTTGTTGACCAGGGATTTCTCGCCGTCAGGGGCGTTGCTGGCAATCCCTTGGCCAGCATTGAGGACGTCAGACGCCTGGGCAATGAGGGCGGCGGCGACCTTGGCGACCTGCTGGTGCTTTTTGCCGCGGGCAACCATGCTCTGATGCGCAATGATTCAGGGACAGCGCTCGACGTACCGGTGCCTGAGGGTTTGTTCTCACTCGAGCTGCCGGGCTCGCAAGGTTCTCACCCGGGTCACAGCAGCATCCTACAGGGCGATCCCAGGATATTGGCCTCGGGACGTTTCAGCGAGGAAAACTGGGACCGGTTGGCCGAGCTAAGCATAAATGGCTGCCTACGGCGATCCGACGTTGGAAGGTTCATCGCGCAAAACCTTGCGAGAGATCCGAACTCGAAAGTCGTCGGCGCAAGGGTGGCCGAACTGTTGGCTCAAGATCTGGCGGGAATTGTCGAAGCAGCTTCGGCAGCCTTCGCAACACTCTTCAACTCTAACGCTGGCAACGATCAAAGAGCACTGGAGCAAAAGCTCACAAAGCTCCTCGGGGAAGACAATCTTGTCGGTTCTTCTGGAGAGTTTGGTCTTCTTTTCGCATTTCTCGCTCATGATCCCGCCACGAAACAAATCGACGGCGAGCCCGCACTCTCCCTGGACCACGTCCGCGCGATGTTTGCACAGAAGCGCCTTCCAGCGGGATGGCAGAACTGGAAGAAATCGCGCCAAGATTGGGTTGTTCACACGACTCCACTCTTGCTTAACGCTGGCAAGGAATTTCTGAAGTTCTCCGACGGCGGCGATGGCGCACTACCTGCGCGATGAAGATGAAGCCAAGCAGGACTCCCAGATGAAGCGCATCAAACGCCGCGCGCGGCAAGCCAGACAGGCGAAGGGAAAGTGACCATTTGTCTGAATGGAAACGCGTCGCTTGTCTGAACGGAAAGTTCTTGATGCGCTAAGCCACTGAAAACATTGGAGCGGGTGAAGGGAATCGAACCCTCGTATTCAGCTTGGAAGGCTGCTGCTCTACCATTGAGCTACACCCGCATGCGGCAGATCACCTAACATGGCCCGGACGCCGCCTCAACCACCATGGCAGGCCGTCATGGGGTGGGGGTTCCCGTGCCGGGGCTGCATATGGCCCTTAACAGCGGCCGATTCGCTACTTATAGTAACCCTCCCAACAACAACGAAAGGAGGTGATCCAGTGTCTTGTCTCAAGCGCTGTCACCTCGCTGGGATCGCCTGACAGGCTGATCTGGCTTTGCGGGCGCTCCCGGCGCCTGACCAGCGAGCACGACGATTGGAACGCGGCGGGAGGTTTCCCGCCGCGTTTTGATTTGCCCCTGTCGAACGCACCTCCCGCCGCCATTTGTCGGCTCCGAGCCCGACCAAACGTCCTTGGGGACACACCAGGTTCAACGAACAAGGAATCCCGTGATGCTCTATGCCCTGCTCGCCTATCACGTCGAAGCCGACGTCACGTCGTGGACGCCGGAAGAAGATGCCGCCATGATGGCCAGCTTGCGCGAGGCGCACACGCGGATCAGGCAGAACGGGGGGCTCGGGCCTGCGGTGCGGCTCGGCGCCACGGCCAGCGCGCGCACCCTGCGCGGCCCGGGCAAGGGCACGGTCATCGACGGGCCGTTCGCGGAGACCAAGGAGCAGCTGCTCGGCTTCTACATCCTCGATTTCGCCACTGAAGAGGCCGCGCTCGGCGCCGCGCGCGAACTGCGCCGCGTCAACCCGAGTGCGGTCTACGAGCTGCGCCCCATCCAAACGTTTCTTCCCGGTGATGCCATTGCGACGAGCGAGGACGCCGACGCCTCCTAGTCCGGCTGTTGACGCCCCATCTGCGATTTCCTCCGGCGCGCGGCGAACAAGCGCACGAACAGGCCGCCGAAGGCCAGAAACCACACATATTGCGCGTATTGCGGGGCGACGAGCGCCACCAAAGTCCCGGGCAGGAACACCAGGACCGGAAAGATCGCCCCGGTGAACTCGGGAGGATGCAGACCGTCGCCACGTGTCATCCACCACAGCCAGGCGTTGATGCCGGCGATCGCGGTCAGATGCAGGCCGTAAAGCACCGAGACGGCGCTCGAGAGCCGGTAGTTGCCATAGAGGCCATTGGTGACGGGCAGCAGGATGATCGAAAGCAGGAAGAACAGGTTCAGCGTCACCACGCCGCGCGTTCCGTAGGGCTGTCGCGCCAGCCGCCGCTGATGGCTGATCCAGAACAGGCCGGCGATGATGAAGCTCAGGATAAGCCCCGATAGCTGCCCGGCATAGAGCTGATACAGATCGTGCCAGCCCGGCATGCCCTTGAACACGCCGACCTTTGGCAGGTTGTACGCAAGCAGCGTCATGGCCACGCCGAATACGGTGTTGCTCAGCGATTCCAGCCGGCGCATCTCGAAATGGTCGGGGTTTTCTTCACTCATCAGGATTGAATCTCATGCATGAGAACCACGAACGCCGAGAATCCAGCCCTCGATATCAGCCTGAGCGCGCTCGGACACGGTCAGCTCTGGCTTGAGGAATCCCGCCAGACTGCCATTCTGGTTCGCGCGCCACAGCCAGGCGGCGACGCTGAAGGCGTCCTGCTGGTCCCGCGTCGGCGCCTCGCAGGGAAAAACGGCGCGCCACAGGCTCGGATAAACCTCGGCGATCCCGGAGCGTCCGGGCGGGATGTCCCAGCCATCGAACGGCCAGAAATGCCCCCTTGGCCCGAGGCTTTGCCGGATGAAGCGCAGCCAGGGGATCCCGGCATGGGTGGATTTCGCCACCGAACCCGGCACGTCGAAATGAAAGACCGATTTCGCCCCGCCAGCCCGCATTTCGGTCAATCGGCGCCAGCGCGAATCGCCTTGGCGCGCCGCGCCGTTGCCGTGCAGGCCGTCCCGGATGGAGTCAACATACATGTGTATGTTGTCGGTCGGCCAATGACGCTGGAAATCGTCTAGGAAAGTGGGCCAGTCCAGTGGCAGATGATGGGTCTCGAAATAGGCCAGCGGGAAGGAAAAGCCGTGATCGATGCCGACCAGCGTCGGCACATCCTCGGCGAGACGCTCCACGAGCCATTCGGCGATGCCGCGCCGGCTCCAATATTTCCGTAGATTTGACGGCACCACCTCGACCGGCCGCGCGTCGCCGTCCGCCAGATAGATGCGAAGGCCAGTCAGCCCATCCTCGGCGGTCCGTGCGCCGGAATAATCGATCCCGATGGTGCGCGCGAAGGCTGACATCAGCAACGCCATATCCCGCGTTGCTCGCGGTAAGCGATCATATCACGACAATCGCTCAAAAGTTGCTCACCCGCCGATCCGCTTCGCAAGTGTCCGCCGTCCCATGCTGGAATTTTCTTCGCGATCGTCGCCGGATGCAAGTGTGCTGCAGGCGCGAAGCGAAAGCGCCCCACGCCTCCTGCGCAATCTATCGTGCTCATTGCACGGAACGAGAGAATGAATTCCACGTTGGTTCCCAGCCGGGTCTGTGCGCGCGATCGCGTCAGGACGCGGTCGCGCTTGATTCCACGCTGCTGGGCCGTTCCCGACCGAAGAGGTGCTGTTCGATGCCTCGCGTCCATCTCCCCCTGGGCAATCTGCGCGCGGTCGTCATCCTCATCGTGGTCGCGTTTCACGCCGTGCTGCCATACCTCGCCTCGCAACCGGCAGAGCCGTTTGCCTTCGACGCCGCGCCGTATCGCTGGGTGGCATTCCCGATCATCGATCGCGAGCGGTTCTTCGGTTTCGACCTGTTCTGCGCCTGGCAGGACGTCAGCCTGATGACGCTGATGTTCGTCCTGGCGGGATCGTTCACCGCGGCGAGCCTGGACCGCAAAGGTCCCCTCGCCTATCTGTCCGACCGAGCTCTGCGGATCGGCGTGCCGTTCCTGCTGGCCGCCGCGGTCCTGGCCCCGCTGGCCTATTTCGCGTCCTTTTCCGTGACGGCCGCCGACCCGACGCCAGCGGCGTTCGCCCGGCATTGGCTGGCCTTGCCGATGTGGCCTGCAGGCCCGGCCTGGTTTCTGTGGCAGCTCTTCGTGCTCTCCGCCATCGCCGCCGCGCTGCGGGCCCTCGCGCCGCAAGGACTGGAAACCTTGAGCCGCTTCGCCGCCCGGTTCGACGATCATCCCCTCGGCTTGTTCGCTACCCTGGTCGCGATCACGACCCTCGGCTACGTGCCACTTGCGCTTGCATTCTCGGCCTGGGACTGGGGCAGCCTCGGCCCGTTCGCGATTCAGCTGAGCCGGCCCTTGACCTACCTCGTCTATTTCTTCGCGGGCTTTGCACTCGGCAGCCAGGGCTTCGATCGCGGCTTGTTGCGAAGCGACGGCGCGCTGTCGCGCCATTGGCTGCAGCTTCTTGCCGCAGCGATGATCAGCTTCGCCGTGTGGGGCCTCGTCACCTCGCTGACCCTGCCGGACTGGAACGCCAGCCCGTTTGGCTACCGCCTCGCTGCCGCCCTGTCCTTCCCGCCGGTCTGCGCGAGCGGCGTGCTCTGCTGGCTCGCGATCGCGCTGCGCTTCCTGAATTTTCGCGATCGTATCCTCGACGGCCTTTCGGCCAACGCCTACAGCATCTATCTTCTGCACTATGTCGCCGTAGTCTGGCTGCAATATGCGTTGCTGGCGGTAGCCCTTTCCGCGGTCGCCAAGGGCATGATCGTGTTCGCGCTCGCGCTTGGCACAAGCTGGGCCGCGAGCGCAGGCTTGCGGTCGCTCGTTCCGTTGCTGCCCAACCTCCTCGGTGGCAAGGGAACGATCGCGGACCAGCGCCGATGAAGGGATAGCCCGATGGCCTTGACGCTCACGCTTGCGTCCAAAAACCTGTTTCACGATACCCTGCGCTTTGTCGCCACCATGGTTGGAATCGTCTTTTCCGTGGTGCTGGTGATGGTGCAGATGGGGCTGTTCCTGGGTTTTGGCCACATGGTCACGACCATGATCGACCACGCCTCGGCCGACCTGTGGATCGTGCCGAAAAACGCCAAGAGTTTTGAGGATCCCTCGCTGCTCGATCTCAAGCTGCGCACACGCATTGCCGGCCTTGACGGGATCGCGACCGTCGTGCCTCTGGTGCTGGGATTTTCCGACTGGCGGCTCGATACCGGCGAGATGACGCCGGTCTTCGTCGTCGGCGCCGATCAGCACGATGGCGCCTTGCAGCCATGGGATGTCATCGACGGCAATGTGCAGGCGCTGTCGCAAGGTTTCGGCGTCGCGGTCGACCGCACCTATTTCGACCGACTCGGCGTCACCGGCCTCGGCTCGACGGCGGAAATCCGTGGCAAGAAGGTCAAGGTGGTCGCGCTGACCGACGGCATCCGCTCGTTCACGACGACGCCTTACGTCTTCGTCGACCTGAAGAACGCGCGCAGCCTGACCGGCACGCCGCCCGACCGTGTCAGCGATCTCCTGGTGCGGCTGAAGGGCGACGCCGACCCTGACAAGGCCGTCGCCGCCATTCGCGCCGAGATCGGCGATGCCGACGTGCTCACCACGGCCGAATTCCGCGAGCGTAGCCGCGCGTTCTGGCTGTTCGGCACCGGCGCCGGCGCGGCGCTGTTTGCCGGCGCGCTGCTCGGGGTGATCGTCGGCACCGTGATCGTCGCGCAGACGCTCTATTCCTCGACCAAGGATCACCTGAGCGAATTCGCAACGCTGCGCGCCATGGGCTCCGCCAACAATTACATCTACCATGTGATCATCTACCAGGCCCTGATCAACGCCGTGATCGGATTCGCGTTCGCCTCCGCGATCGGCGCACTCGTGGTCCAGATGACGGCCAAGAGCGCGTTGCCGATCGTGATCACGCCGTGGCTGATCACGGCGCTGGCCGGGCTCACCGTCGCGATGTGCGTGATCTCGGCACTCGGCGCGATCTTTCGCGTGGTGCGCATCGATCCGGCCACGGTGTTCATGCGATGAGTGACATCATCATCGAGGCCAGGGGCATCACGAGCATTTTGGGCCGCGGCGCCCGCAAGGTGCAGGCGTTGCGCGGCATTGACCTGTCGCTGAAGCGCGGCGAGCTGACGCTGTTGATGGGGCCCTCCGGCAGCGGCAAGACGACGCTGCTGTTGATCCTCGGCTGCATGCTGACGCCGAGCGAAGGCAGCGTCACGATCTGCGGCACCCCCACCGCGAACGCCGACAAGGAGGCACTGGCAAAAATCCGTCGTGATCATATCGGCTTCGTGTTCCAGTCCTACCACCTGTTCCCGACCCTGACGGCGGCGCAGAACGTGCAGCTTGCGCTCGACATCCGCCATGAGCACGGCAAGCGCGCCAGGATGAAGGCCCGTGAGGCGCTGGAGCGGGTCGGATTGTCGCACAAGGTGAAGACGAAGCCGGGCGAGCTCTCCGGCGGCGAACAGCAGCGCGTGGCGATCGCACGCGCGATCGTCACCAATCCCTCCGTCGTGCTGGCCGACGAGCCGACCGCCGCGCTCGACGGCGACAATGGCCGCGCGATCCTGAAAATCCTGGCGGAGTCCGCCCATGACGGAGGACAGGCGGTGCTGGTCGTCACGCACGATCCCCGCATCGTTCCGTTCGCCGATCGCATCATCCATATCGAGGACGGCCTGCTCGTCGATCGGGTTGAGGCCGAGCCGACGCGCCTGCCGAAGGTGGCACCGTTCGGCCCGCTCTCGGCATGAGCCTGCGCGCCGAACTGCTGCGCCTGGGCTTGCGCGTATTTCTCAAGCGCCGCGGCCAAGATCTCGACGTTGCGGCCTGGCGCGCAAGAATGCGCGCGATGCTGCCGCTGGTGCCGCGAGCGCCCCGGCGCAGCCGATCGACCGAGGTGAAAACGGGCGGGATCCGCGTGCAGCGGGTCACGACCGACAAGTCGCGCCCCGAGCGCCATGTGCTTTACCTGCATGGCGGCGCCTACATCGCCGGTTCGCCCGCATATTATCGGCACTTTTCCTGGCGGATTGCCGATGCGCTGAACGCAAACGTCTGGATGCTGGACTATCGCCTGGCACCGGAACATCCGTATCCGGCGGCGCTCGACGATGCGATCGAGGCTTACACATATCTTGCAGATCAGGCGCCGGATTACGGCCGGCTGTTCGTGATGGGCGACTCGGCCGGCGGCGGCCTCGCGCTGGCGCTGCTGCTCCGCCTGCGCGACGAGGGACGGCGGCTTCCCACGGCCGCTGTTGCGCTGTCGCCCTGGACCGATCTCGCGCTGACCGGCGCGTCGCTCGAACTCAACGCAGATGCCGATCCGATGCTGACCACAAAACCGCTTCCCGAGCTGGCGCAACTCTATCTCGCAGGCCTCAATCCCCGTTCGCCTTACGCCTCCCCGCTTTACGGCGACGCGGCCTCCCTGCCGCCGGTGCTGATCCAGGTCGGCAGCGACGAGATCTTGCGCGACGACGCGGTGCGGATGGCGGACAAGCTCATCCGGGATAACCAAAAGAGCCGGCTCGAGGTGTGGCGGCGCATGCCGCATGCCTGGCACCTGCTCGCGCCGGTCGTGCCCGAAGCGCGCCAGGCGATCCGAAGAATCGCCGAGTTCGTCGCTGCGGCGGAGGGTGGATAGCGGCGCGGACGCAGGCGCAGGGTTATTCCTATTCAACTGTCAAACAGCCACTCGTCCCGTTATTGCGAGCGAAGCGAAGCAATCGGCGCCCCGCGCGCGACTCTGGATGCTTCCGCCTTCGCGTCTCACGAGCTTCCGCCTTCGCCCGTTGGGCTTCGGCGGGCAGGTCGGCGGACCAGTCGGCGCGACGCGATTTTGCGCGGCTCGTTGCCGTCGCGAGCGATGCGAGATCGCAAAAACCGCCCCCGACGAGGCTGGGCAAGAATCAAAACAGGTCGCCGAGCGAGAGCAAAATGTTCTACCTCGGAGCAGTCGATCGAGGCTGCGTAGAAAGTCCGACTCGTTTCGAGGCCTTGTGAGCCAAAGCGTACTACAGATTTCGAGCGGCCCTGAATTCTTGCCCAGCCTCGACGGGCAAATTAACGTGTCGCATGCGTGAACGTAGCGGCGGATTAGCGAAGGTACTCCTCCGCGCAAGCCGGAGAAAGGCGGGTTACGCCTTCGGCTAACGACCCGCCCTACGGTCCTGCGCTGGCCGGTTCGCCCCGGGGAGCACCCTCAGCCTTCGCCGTGGCGCCGATGCCGGCCGGGCGATCCCTGCTGCGATTGCGGCCAATATGGGTTGAGCAAGCACATGCCCTGGCTCGGCACTGCCTCCCTCTCGCATTGATCCCAGGACATATAGCTGCAGTTGAACCAGGTGACGCCGCCCCGCTTCCAGACCTGGAGGCAAACCGGGTAGCGTGGATCGTAGCGTTGAGCCGTCGCTGGAGTGACCGCGATGATGGTTGCGAGCGCCAGGATCATCCAACAGAGCATGCGCATCCTAACCTCCTTGCAACCGGCGACTGCTCGCGCCCGGGAGACGAGTGCGATCGCTCCCGCGATGCGGTTCGTAGCGTGGATCAGCGAAGCGCAATCCGTTGGGCAAGCCAACCAAAGGCAGGTTACGCGTTGCTAAACCGCCCGACAAAGCTCCTACCAAACGCCCGCTCCGACCAGCATCTCGGCGATGTTTTCCGGGTAGAACAGCTCATCGGTGGCGACCAGATCGGCACGCGACCACCAGCGATGGGCGGCGATGGTTTCTCGCTCGAGATCGCTCCAGTGCCGCGCCGACACCTGCGACTGGCCGACCCGGACGAGGAAGTATCTTTCGTCCGCTCTCACCATCCTGCCATCAGGCAGCTTCATCATGGTCGTCCGCTGCGCAACCTGCGGACCGGGATCATCGATGCGCACACCCGTTTCCTCCAGCATCTCGCGGCGTGCGGCAGCCTCATAGGATTCGTCGGAGTCCAAACCGCCGCCCGGTGTGGCCCAGAATGTCCGCCCCGCGAGCGCTCCGTCCCGATAGTGGAACTTGAAAAGCAGCAGCCGACTGTCCTGATTGACGATCAACAGCCGCGACGATGGCCGCTCAGGCAACTGATTGGTGTTTTCCAAACTTTTCATTGCGAACGCACGACCCTTTCATGGCCGGCTTGAAGTCAGTTAGTTGGGTGGGTTTAGCATCGCGATACCCATCGCTCTCTCCTACATGCCTTGGCTTCGCCAGTTCAGATGCCGAGTGCGCTCTGGCGCGGGTTTTTGCCTTTGCGAGTGATGCGAGATCGCAAAAACCGCGCCCGACGGGCAAATCAACGAGTCGCCTGCGTGAACGTCAGCGGCAGGGAGCCGCACACAAGAAGACCCGGATGTCGCTCATCCGGGCTACGCTTCTGCACAGTTCCGTGAAACGCAATGGCATAGGAATGCGCCGCCAAACGGCGTATGATCCCGGATCAGAATGACATGGAGGCGGCCATGAAATATGTGCTGCTCGGAAGTCTGAGCCCGGAATGGGCCAACAAGCAGTCGGAGCGGGTCGGCAAGGCCAGAGCGAAGCTCGACAGACTGGGCATCAAGATCGAGTCGATCCACTACACGCAGGGCTATTACGATTTCGTCGACATCGTCGATGCCGCGAAGCCGGAAGCGGTTCTTGCGTTTTCGATCTGGTACGCCAGCCAAGGCCTGGGGCGAATCCAAAGCATGCCGGCTTTCGAGGCAAAGACCTTTGAAACCGCGATCAAGGACGCCGCGGACTGAGCGCCGGATGGAATGTTCATTCACGCTCGCCGTTGAGCGACCCGTTGCGCGACGGGTATCGCGTTGTAGCAAGCAGAGCGAAGCGATACCCATCGCTCCCCCTGCTCCGCGCTCACCTGCAAGTCCCGACGGCGCTCGTCGCCAGCTACTCTTGGCTGAATCGGGTCATCGGAGGTGATGCCAGAGCATCGGGCGGCGCTCCGCGCCGTCTCGTTGGCTCTACCGATCCCGCGCGCTGGCTGACCGGATGCAAGATCGTGGACGCGTCCGGAGAAACGTCCCGGTCCCTAAAAAATATCCGCGACGCCAGGTGGCTCGCGACAGGTCAGGCCGTCACTCGCCGATCTTCTTCTTCAGAGCATCGCAGGTCGTCCGCACCTCCTCCGTGAGGACCGAGCATGACTCGATATCGTTGAAGATGCGCTGCGCCTCTTTACGGAAGTGAGCGGCGGTGGTCTTCACATCCTCGAGCATCGTGACCACGCTCGCGGTAATCGCCACACACCGTTTCGCGGTTTCCTTGCCCATGGCCTCGATCTCCTTGGCCGCGTCCTCGTACTCGCGAACGACGGCTTCGGCCGAGAGCATCCCGATCTCGGAGACGCCGTCCCGGTGGGTGACGTATTCGGGCAACGCCATGACGCGGTTGGCAGGCGGCGCATAGGCGCGGGGCTCATCGCCCATGGACGGCGTCAAAGTGGCTATATCCTTTTCGAGCTGATCGACAAGATCGTTCTCGACCTCATTGATGTCGAAGGCTCTCCTGACTGTACCTCGCATCACGCACTCCTCTGTTGGGTCGTACTCTCACGGTGTTCTGATGCTTCAAGCGTGAAGCAGCAGGGCCGTGATGGCCATCGGAGGCGAGGCTTGATCGTCCGGCGCTTATCAAGCCGCGAGTTCCCCCTGAATCTGTCCCAGCGGTTGAATGCGGCATAAATGTGGTATCCACAGCTTTTTCGTGTTCCAATGGTATTCTGGTCCCTTTTTTGGTGCGCCGGGAGTCGTTTTTCCGGATCTCGCTCCGAAACGTAATCTGATCGACCTGCGATTTCGTTGCTCGCCCGAGGTCAAATTCGGCCCGATTTTGAGGGAACAGCGCCGGTCGTCCGAGCGAGCCGTTGGCAGCTGAGCGGCTGCAGAGAAGATGCGACGCCAAGTGCGGCGATGATGCTCAGGAAAACCCGAACGGCGCTTCATGGGATGAAACCTGGACGACGGACTCAAGGCTAAGCCGCAGAACGAGCATTGTTTCGCCACAGGGATGGCTCTTCGATGGCCGCCTCCTCAACGCAACGTCGTTCACACCGTAGTAATGCGTAAGGCGGGGGTGGTTGTCAGAGCAGCGCTTCCGGCAATCAACCGTGAGCCAACCGATCCTTGGTGACTCTGGCTTCGCCAGATCAGATGCCGAGAGCACCCTGGTAGGCGAAAAGCGCCGGCGCGCCGCCTGTGTGCAGGAAGACGACATCCTGGTCCTTGCGCCAACGCCGCTGGCGGATCAGGGCGATCAAACCCGCGAGCCCCTTGCCGGAATAAACCGGATCAAGCGGCAGAGCCTCGAGCCGGCCCGCAAGTCGGATCGCTTCGATCGTGGCTTCGTGCGGGATCCCATAGGCAGGTCCCGCATGCCCCGCGACGACTTCCACCGTTGCGTCGTCGAACGGAACATCGAGCAGGTCGGACGCTTGCCGCGCAAAGGCGATGACATCGGCGCGCACCCGCGCGGGCTCGGCGTCGATATCGATCCCGACGATGCGCGTGTCCGGCATTGCCACGGCCGCACCGACGACGAGACCAGCCTGCGTGCCGGCGCTTCCGGTGCAGTGCACGATCGCGGTTGGCGCGAAGCTCAATAGCGCGGCCTGCCGCGCGATCTCGGAAATCGTCGTGGCATAAGCGACCGCGCCGAGCGCATTCGAGACACCGTATGGCACGAAGTACGGCCTGTGCCCCCTGGTTTCGAGATCGCCGACGAGCGCGCGAATGGCTGCATTGCGGTCACCGGTCCACGGCACGTCATGGAGATGCGCGCCGAACAGCCGATTGAGAAACGCGTTGCCGGACGTCTCGTATTCCGGCGTCGGCGGTTCTATCCGGCCGTGGTAGACGGCCAGATGGCACGCCAGGCCGAGCTTTGCCGCAACTGCGGCAACCTGCCGCTGGCTGTTCGATTGCACGACACCACCCGAGACGATCGTGTCGGCGCCGCGCGAAAGCGCCTCGTGCAGGACGTAGTCGAGCTTGCGCAACTTGTTGCCGCCAAAACCGAGCCCGGTCGCATCTTCGCGCTTGACCCACAGCCGCGGTCCGCCGAGATGAGCCGTCAGTCGTTTCATCGGCTCGAGCGGGGTCGGCAGATTGGCCAGACCCAGGCGAGGAAAAGCGGCGAGTCGGTCGGATAATGGCCTGCGATCAGTTTGCATCGTTCCGTCAG
>Ga0210397_10000873_pt1 | contig 19688 bp, 18 predicted proteins | sample IncBWH2OmetaG_FD_160126 | JGI IMG/M metagenome (GOLD analysis project Ga0210397, IMG submission 160126) | Forest soil microbial communities from Barre Woods Harvard Forest LTER site, Petersham, Massachusetts, United States - Inc-BW-H-2-O ...
CGTCTGAAGGGTTTGTCCATTGCGCCGATGCGGCGATCGTTGCTAATCCCAGTGCTGCGCAACCTAGAAGTCGCTTCATAGAAGTATGCTAAACCCTGCCAACCCAAAGACCAACGTTAGGATGTGTGTGAATGTAATAACGATCCGTCCGGCGCAAAATGGCAAAAAAAAGGCGGCACGAACGGTAATTTGCTCGTGCCGGGAGGCCAGTGACGCAACTTGTGTCAGCCGTTAATTAGTGTTCAGGCTGAAAACTCTCACGAGCGGAGACTCACGCTTCGTTGAATTCAAATATACCACAATATGGATTCATGAAAAGCAAAAATATGTTCAATCATAGAAATTTGGTCGATTATAGGCTGCAAACGCCTCGATGGTTTAGAGGATATTTCTCGTAAAACTATTTACTCTCAATATCTTGCCAGAAAAAACGGTTCTCTCCCCTCAGGAAGTTCCCATTGAAGAAAATTCTTTATCGATTTGTGTAGCCGTGGCAATATCCCGGTTTGTAATCCCGCCCGCGTCGTGGGAAACAAGCCCCAGGACGACATGGTTGTAGCGAATATCAATGTCAGGGTGGTGTCCTGCCGATTCGGCGAGGGTGGCAACCCGGTTCACAAAAGCCATTGCCTCTAGAAAGTCTTTGAAAGTCCACTCGCGGACGATTTTTCCGCTTTGTAGCTTCCACGCCGGGTGGGTTTTCAATGCCTCTTGAATCTCGCTTTCGTCCAGTGACTTTGCCATGGGTTACACCTCGCGTCTGCGATGCTAGCGTTGTTGTTTGGTGTGCGCAACCTCTGCGTGGGATAGCTTGACCGGCTTAGAGTGCTTTTGCTTTGCCGTCTCGTCTCGGAGGCTGGACCAGGTTTCTTTCGGAAGGGAGAGAAAGAGATCGACGATCGCGGGGTCGAACTGGGTGCCGGCGCATTGAACGATCTCTCTGGTCGCTGCGGTGAAGGTAGTTCCTTTGCGATACGGACGATCGGAGGTCATGGCGTCGAGAGAGTCTGCGATGGCGAAGATCCTCGCCCCAAGCGGGATTTTTTCACCTCTGAGGCCGCGGGGATAGCCGGTGCCGTCGAAACGTTCCTGATGTGCGTAGACAATCTCTGCGGCGTCGCGGAGGAAGGGAATTTTGCGCACCATTTCATAGCCGCGTTCGCAGTGTTGTTTCATGACTTCCATCTCTCGTTCACTGAGCCTTCCGGGCTTGAGCAGGATGCTGTCCGGGGTGGCGATTTTGCCGATGTCGTGCAGGAAGGCGCCTCGTGCGATGGTGCGTAACTCCTCTGATTCCAACCTCATAGCCTGTGCTAATGCGATGGTGTAGGCAGTGACACGCTTGGAATGACCTTCGGTTTCTTCGTCGCGAAGGTCGAGGGCATCGCCCATGGCTTCGAGGGTGATGTCGTAGCTGCGCTCGAGATCCTGCATGGTGGAGCGGAGTCGTCCGGTGCGTGTAGAGACGATGGATTCAAGGTTTTGGCGATAGGTGGTGTTGAGTTTGCGCAGGCGACCTCGTTCGATAGCGTGCATGACGATGCTCTCGAGATCGGCGTGTTCAAAGGGTTTGAGGAGATAGTCGATCGCGCCGCGTCGGAAGGCGCTGGTGACGACGTGGAAGTCATTGATTGCAGATAACATAACGACGGGAATGGCCGGGTGATCGGTGCCGATGTGATCGAGAAGAGTGAGGCCGTCGGTGCCCGGCATCAAGATGTCCGCCAGAATGAGATCGTAGTCGGGGTCCTGTTGAAGGCGGATAATGGCTGCGTCGGCGCTGTCAACGGTGGTGGTGGCGTAACCGCTTCGTTCGAGGAGGGTTGCGGCTATGGCTCTTACGGGCTCTTCGTCGTCGATGACCAGGATTCGTTCCTGCATGTTATTTCTATCGGCGCCGGATTTGGTTTGGTGATTTTCAAAATGTTTTTCGGGCCGGATGAGAGTAGGTGTTTGCCGCTGAGTCCATCAGTACCGATTATTTATTTCGTACTGCCAAGCGAGGGCAGGGAAGAGTAGGATCGCCGAATCAATGGAGTCAGGCTAGAAAGGAAATATGCAGATGCCAATGCCGCCTGCCCACAAACAGCAACTCGCGACGTTATCTAACCAACTGCAAATCCTAAACAAAGTTATACGAGATCCCCAGTTTGGCACAGCGATGGAGGAATTCCATGACAACCCAAGAGCCCGACTAAGCGCAAGCAAGAACGGAAACCGCTACCTGAAGCGGAAGGGGGTTGAGCTGCCCGAAGGCGTGATTGTCACAATGAAGGATAACAACTGGAGAGTCTCTGTTTGCGTTTCGACGCGATGCGTTCATTACGATAGCCACGATGGCTGGGGTTGGGGGTCCTAATCCGTAATTCACTCTGGGCTAGCTCTTGAACTAAAGGTATCTAGCTTGTCTAAACTCGCCACTATTTACACCACGAAGCGAAGCTGGTCCGGATATTCGGTCACCGACGAAGGTCGCTCTCGCGCGATGGCCCACCTTAGGCGCGACAAGACTGCGCCGAAGATTGGGCACCCGATTGTGATCGCACGGTTTGATGTGGGCCACCGGCCCAGGTTTCTTGTTAAGCGGACAAGTTACTGTGGCTTTACAGTCTCAAGATAGGGTTTATCGTCGATCCAGTGAATCAACCCGAACTCTTCCATCATTTTCACAAACAACCCTTCCACCATGTGCTGGGGGCAGGTCCAACTTACGATCAGCACACCATCATTAGGATGTTGGGATTGTCTGGTTCTGGTATGGAAAGCGTACGGACATGTTTGCCGGATCGAATGGCGTACATGCCTTGAGCCCGGTAGTCATGACCAATCACAAAGTAAAACAATAATACCGAATCATTGAACCCACACTGAGGCGGTGCGTACACAACCATCGAGGGAAAGAGCAACCGGAACCTTTTCGGTTTCGAACTTAACGTGAACGACTGGAAGCCGATCCGTTACACCATCAGTCGAGGTACTCTTCTTTACTTGCGATAACCGTTCGTGGAAAGAATCGCAAGAAAAGTAATGATGATACTGACGATAACTGACCCGCGTGTTTTCATCGGCTACTCGTCAGTTCCGAAGGTGCACCCGGTGAAATGCATCGTCGGGATGGTTTGATCAAATATGGGGACATGGCACTAACAATTTTTTTTGGTGGGCTTTTTTGCGGCGACCCAGCCGGGTTTGGTGGTTTGGCGGGCGCGGCCGAGGGCTAGTGCTCCTCCGGGGACGTCTTCGGTGATGGTGCTGCCTGCGGCGATGTAGGAGCCGTCACCGATGGTGATGGGCGCGACGAGGTTAGAGTCGGAGCCTACGAAGACTCCGTCACCGATCGTGGTGCGGTGCTTGTGGGCACCGTCGTAGTTGCAGGTGATAGTGCCGGCGCCGATGTTGACGCGCTCGCCGATCACGGCGTCGCCGAGGTAGCTGAGGTGGTTCGCTTTGGAACCTTGGCCGATGGTGGTTTTTTTGGTTTCGACGAAGTTGCCGAGGTGAACTCCTTCACCGATGCGGCTCTCGGGACGGAGGCGGGTGTAGGGCCCGAGGGTAGCGTTGTTGGCGACTTCGGAGTTGTCAAAGATACAGCCGTTGAGGACTGTGACTCCGTCGCCGATGGTGGTGTTGGTGATGACGGAGTAGGAGCGGACGCGTGAGTCGCTGCCGATGTGCGTGGTCCCGAGGAGCTGGACGTAGGGTTCGATGACAGTGTCCGCGCCGATGGTGACTTCGGAGTCGATGACGCAGGTTTCGGGGCGGAAAATGGTGACGCCAGAGGCCATGAGGCGTTGCGCAGTGTTGAGGCGCATGGCGGCGTCGAGGTGCATCATCTCGGTGATGGTGTTGGCGCCGAGGATTTCGTTGACTGATTCGGCCTCGATGGCGACGACACGTTTGCCTTCGGCGACGAGCATGGCGGCGACATCGGTAAGGTAGAACTCGCCGTGGTGGTTGTCTGTATCGAGGGCGTCGAGGTGGGAGAAGAGCGCACGGGTTTCGAAGCAATAGATGCCGGAGTTGATTTCTGGCGTGTTGAGCTGGTCGGGCTTGAGGGATTTTTGCTCGATGATGGCGGTGACTTCGGGTTTGTCGCGTTGTGCGCGAATAACCCGTCCATAGCCGGTGGGGTCGGGTGGGACGGCGGTGAGGATGGTCATTGCGGCGTGTTCTGCAAGGTGCAGGTCGCGAACAGCGGCGATGGTTTTGGGCCGGATGAGGGGAACGTCTCCTGAGAGGACTAGAAGGTGTTGGGGAAGGGAAGCGCCGGAGAGTTCGAACTCGGCTTTGAGCATCTGCATGGCGTGGCCGGTGCCGCGCTGCTCGGGCTGGAGGACGAATTGGACCCCAGTGTGTTCTGCGGCGGCGCGGACTCGGTCAGACTCGTGGCCGATGATGCAAAAGATGTGGCTGGCGGGGACGACTTGCTTGGCGGCGGTGATGACGTGGAGGAGAAGGGCGCGGCCGCCGATCTCGTGGAGGACCTTGGGCCGCTTGCTTTTGAGCCGCGTACCTTTGCCTGCGGCCATAATTGCGATGGCGAAATCTGTTGTGGTCATACAGGGATATGGTCTCACGTAGACTTGTGCTGGGACATGGCACTAAGGGTGAAGCCGGTCTCAGCGGTCACTTTTGAGTTATGAGGAGATTGGGCTCGGAAGAGTTGTTCGCGCTGTTGCGATTCTTGCGCTTGAGCGACCAGTAGAACAGCGTGATCAAGAGAAGGAACGGAAGGAAGCCCGGGATGGAGTAACGCAGTCCCTCAACGTAGAAGGTGCTGAGCACGATGGCTATGAGCGCGATGAGTCCTATGATTTGCGAGTAAGGCGAGAACAGCAGATGAATTGGCAGTTTCGCGATGCGCATGCTTCCGAGTGCTCGGCGAAAGAAGAGATGTGTGAGGAGGACGACGGCCCAGATGAAGAACATGCCGGCGACTGCGATTCCATAGAGCAACAGAAACGCGCGGCCCGGAATAAAGATCGCCATCAGAATGGCCGCGACCATGCCTGCGGTGGATGCAATGAGCGCGATGTACGGGATCCCGTTGCGGCTAAGTTCTCCGAACGTTTTTGGAACGTAGCCGTCGTGTGACAGCGAAAAGAGCGTGCGGCAGGTGAGGTAGAGGTTGGTATTTGCGCTGGAGAGAGCGGCGGTGATGACGACAAGGTTCATGACCTGGCCGGCGTAGGGAATACCAGCTGTTGCGAACGCCAGAACAAAGGGGCTGCCGGTGATGCCGCTGCCCATCTGATTCCAAGGCGTCATCGAGAGCATCACGACGATCGAGAGGACGTAGAAGAGGATGAGGCGGAGTGCAACGGTGCGCATGGCGCGGGGAATGGTTTTTTCGGGCTGGATGGCCTCACCCGCAGTGACGCCAATGATCTCTACGCCCATGTAGCTGGTGAGCGTGAGGCTCATAGCAAGCCAGACACCCTTGAGGCCATTTGGCAAAAGTCCGCCGTGCGCAGTGAGATTGGAGAAGCCTACGGCAGGGATGGGACCAAGGCCACAGATGAGTCCGAGGCCGACGAGTATGAAAGCTACGATGGCGATGACTTTAATGATCGCGAACCAATATTCGAACTCGGCGAAGTTGGCGACCTGCATGGCGTTGATCGCGATGAGGCCGATGGAGACTGCGACGACGCAGACCCATTGCGGGACCGTCGGGAACCAGAGAGAGAAGTAGATTGCTACGGCTGTGACTTCTGCGCCGATGGCGATGATCTGGACGAAGGCGTAGGTGACGCGGACTGCGAAGCCGGACCACTCACTCAAATAAGTTCGCGCGTAGACGCCGAAGGAGCCGGCGACGGGATGGACGACGGCCATCTCTGCGATGGAGTACGCAACGATAACGGCGATGACGGCACTGAAGAGGTAGGCGAGGATAACGCCGGGACCGGCGAGCCGGATGGTGAGGGAACTGCCGAGGAAGAGCCCGACTCCGATCGCGCCGCCGATGGTCATCATCGTGAGCTGGCGTTGGGTGAGTCTGCGCTTGAGCCCGGAGGAGCTTTCTGTCGGGTTCGTCAGAGCGGACGATGCTTTCACGCAGGCGGCCTCGAAGCTTTTTGTCTACTGACTTCGAACCAGGTCACGAAGTACCTTTCCGAACTCGTGAATCTCCTCGATGGTGTTGTAGTGGAGGATGGATGCCCGGACGACTCCGGTATCGAGAGGAGCTCCGAGATGTTTCATGAGACGCGGGGCATACATATGTCCGTCGCGAATCCCGATGCCGTGATCGGACATGGTCTGGGTTACGAGCGAAGGCGCGATGTTTGGCAGGTTGAAGCAAAAGGTGGGAACTCGGCGTGATACGCGAACAGCATCCGAAACACCGTAGATGATGGCTCCCGCGGCGTGAAGCACTTCGAGCATCTCGCGAGAGAGCGTAGCTTCGTACTCGCGTATGGAGGTCATGGCTTGGACGATGGAGTCGCGTGGCGATGCCGGTTTCGCGTTGCCTTCTTCCAGAGCGAGAGTGTTGCCGAGAGTTTCGAGGTAGGTGACAGCGGCTGCCATGCCTGCGACGTTCTCGTAGATGAAAGTGCCTGCTTCGATCTTGCCGGGCGGTGCGTCGGGGATGAAGTCTTCCCGGAAGGTTGGGAGTTTGTAGAGAAGCTCGAGGCGTCCCCACATGAAGCCCATATGAGGGGCGAAGACCTTGTAGCCAGAGCAGACGAGGTAGTCGCAATCAAAGGCCTGAACATCGATGAGGGCATGAGGAGAGTAGTGAACGCAGTCGAGAGCGACCTCTGAGCCCGCAGCGTGCGCTTGTTTCGCAACGCTAGCCACATCGACGATAGAACCGAGCGCGTGAGATGTGACTGTGCAGGCAACGAGTCGGGTCTTCGTGGTGAGAAGCTGGGCGAGATCTTCTACGTGAAGATTGTTGTCTTCGCGCATCTTCCACCAAACGATTTTGGCGCCTTCGCGCTCGAGTTGCAGCCATGTCGCGATGTTTGCCTCGTGATCGATTTCGGTGACGATGATTTCGTTGCGAGTCTCGAGCGTGCGACCGATCGCGAGACTGAGCAGCCGGAGAAACGAAGTGGCGTTCATGCCAAAGGCGACTTCATTGGGATCACGTGCATTGATAAGGGTAGCGACACTCTCTCTCGCGCGTGCGATGGCGGCGTCGACTTCCATGCTTTTGGCGTACCGGCCACCGCGCTGTACGTTGCAATGTAAGAGATGATTGTTGACCGCGTCGAAGACTACCTGTGGGATCTGTGCACCGGCGGCGTTATCGAAGAAGATAAAGTTCGGCTTTTGATTGAGTGCGGGGAAGAGCGAACGGATACGATCGGACGGGAAGCTAACGGTTTGCGGTGCGAACTGCTGTTTGACCACTGGGCTCCTGGCTTTGGTGATTCCGCGAATAGGCATTTGGAATGGGTATTTGCGGACAACCCGCCTTAGTTTCGGGATGAATACTGTCGGTAGTATACAAATGCACATCAGCGCTCGAGATTAAGACCTATTCTTGCGCGGCTGGGTTCATCAGGAGATCAGGATGGTTTCATGTCGCCCGGGCGTCGCAGAATGACGGTGACGGTTGCTATTTCGTTTCCGGCTTCGCGGCTGATCAATTCTGTGATTTCTGTTACGGTGCATTTGCTGACACCGAACGATTGGGGAGGGGATACAGAGTCGCCGATCTCCGGAATGTCAGGGGGTTCGTTCGATTCATAAATTTTGGGGTTTTTCCAACGAAGATCGCCACCTTGCTGTCGCAACCTGAATTGCACGATAGTTTGCATGCGGTCAGTTTACCGCGGGCGGGTCGTTGATCTTCAGCAGCAAAAGCGAAGGGGCGAAGTCTCTTGCGAGATCTCGCCCCAGCTTTCCGAATTTTCGAAGACCTGGTTCGGGACCCAGGTCACAAGCGCCTGCCAGCTCAGAGTTATTCGGGACTTGCGAGCAGAGCCCGCCGTTCCCCGTACCCCGTCAGTCATTCGCCGTAAGAGCTTTCTCGTGCCATCCGCCTCAGCCCAGTCTCCTGAGTGCTGCGTGAGTTTCATTTCCGATTCCTCTTGCGAGGCTCGCTTCTGATTCCCTTGCGGGTCTCGTCTCCGATGATTTTCCGAGTTCTGTTTCCAGTCCCCTTGCGAGTTCCGTTTTCAGTTCTCTTCCTAACGCCGGTGCTGATTCTCTTCGGGAGGTCCTTTCCCGGTTCCCTTGCGGGTTCCGCTTCCGGCTCTCCTGGAGTTCCTTTCCCGGATCTCTTGCGAGTTCCGTTACCGGTTCCCCGATGGCTCTTGTCTACTCTCTCCTTCTGGAGGATTTCTCCTCCCGTGAAAAGAACATTACTCCGATTGCGAAGAATGTGAAGGGGGTTTTAAAGCTATATTTTTGTGGAAATTTAACCTGTTTTGTGGAAATGCGATTTAGGTGACGGTACTCCAATAGATAGGTCAGCCAGCGGCTGTTGATATCTTCACTTTTGGCAAGACACGCTGCATCACCTGAAAGATTCTGGACATCTAACCTGAACCTATGTACAACGCCAAAGCTTATTCTGCAGCCAGTGCCACTTCGCCGCTTGCATCCACAACGATCGCGCGGCGCGATCCAACCGCGAGTGACGTGCAGATTGAGATTCTCTTCTGCGGCATCTGCCACTCCGATCTTCACCAGGTTCGCAATGAATGGAGCGGTGTGATGCCCACCGTGTATCCGTGTGTCCCTGGCCACGAGATTGTGGGTCGCGTAACTAAAGTCGGCTCAGGAGTTACGAAGTTCAATGTTGGCGATATTGCAGCGGTTGGGTGCATGGTCGATTCCGATGGGACTTGTCCAGAGTGCAAGGTGGGATTGGAGCAATTTTGTCCGAACCTTACTTTGACTTACAACTTTCCTGATAAACATACCGATGGAGTGACTTACGGCGGTTATTCGGACAGCGTGGTTGTCGATGAGAGGTTTGTACTGAAGGTTCCGAAGAACCTTGATCTCGCGGGTGCAGCTCCGCTGCTGTGCGCGGGAATTACAACTTTCTCGCCGTTGCATCATTGGGGGGTCGGCAAGGGCAAGAAGGTTGGGATTGTCGGACTGGGCGGACTGGGACATATGGGGTTGAAATTTTCCCATGCTCTTGGCGCACACGTAGTTCTCTTCACCACTTCGCCTGGGAAGAAGGACGATGCGATTCGCCTCGGAGCAGATGAGGTGGTGATTTCCAAGAACGCCGATGAGATGGCGAAGCATGCAGGAAGTTTTGACTTCATTCTGGATGCTGTTTCGGCGGACCACGACATCAATGCTTTTCTTAGCCTGCTGCGCCGGGACGGAAACCTGACGCTTGTGGGTGCTCCGGAGAAGCCGCTGGCGGTTGCTGCTTTCAATCTGCTGTTCGGACGGAAGAGTTTATCCGGTTCGCCGATTGGTGGTATTGCGGAGACGCAGGAGATGCTGGATTTTTGCGGGAAGCACAACATCACGGCGGACGTTGAGGTGATTCCGATTCAGAAGGTCAACGAGGCTTATGAACGGCTGGTGAAGGCTGATGTGAAGTATCGGTTTTCGATCGATATGGCTTCGCTGAAGTCTGCCTAAATTACGATCAGCAAAAATCATTCCCGATTGCCTGGCTTGATCGCCGGCCTTCGGGAATTTTTTATGTCTGGCCGACGAGTTCAGGCTGGGACTCCTCCTCGTATTGGCTGAGAGGCGGCAGACGCGGTGTGTGGACGAGCGAGATGAGAATGAAGCTGATGATCATAAGAAGAAACCATGAGCCGAGTTTGGCGAAGTGGACGTGCTGCCAGCCGTGTTGCTGGTGCGGATAGACCCAAATGTTGGCGAAGGTGCCGATGTTCTCCGCGGCCCAGATGAAGAGAGCGACGAGAGCGAAACCCAGCAGCAGCGGCATTCGGCGAAACTTGCGGAACGGGCGGTAATAGACCCATGTTGGCCCGAAGGCTATTGCGACGAAGACGAAGAGAGGGATGCGGATATCAGGAATGAAGTGATGCGTGAAAAAGTTGGCATAGATGAGAATCGCCAAGAATACTGTGATTTTCTTGCCGGGAAAACGGGTGTAACGCATGTCGAGGATTCGGGTGACGCGCGCGAGAAAGCTGCCGACTGAGGCGTACATGAATCCGGAAAAGAGCGGCACGTGGCCGACGCGCAAGAAGTTGTTTTCGGGATAGACCCAGGAGCCGACGGAGGTTTTAAAGAGCTCCATGAAGGTTCCGATGACATGGAATAGAAGGATGATTTTGGCTTCGCGGACGGTCTCCATACGCAAGATGAGAAGGAGTATTTGTATGGTGACCGCAGCGAGAAACAGGAAGTCATAACGAGCGAGCCATGCATGCGGCGGCCAGTACAACTTGGTGAGAAGAACGAGCGCGAGGAGGACTCCACCGAAGAGGCAGGCCCAGGCTTGTTTGAAGCCGAAGAGAAAGAACTCCCAGAGGAATCCGTTGACTCGGCTTGTCGGGACATGGTTCTCAAGCCGAATACGGATTTCGTGGAAGCGGGTTTTGGTGTAGGTCACCACTACGTTTCAGCGATTAACAATGGCTACTCGGAAGGGTGGTTTGGTGGCTTCGGCTGGATCCTGGGTGTAGGTTTCGGAGGTTTTGGCAGGGTCGTAGCCGCGCCAGAGCCAGGTGAGCTCGTCGGCGAACTCGGCTGCGCCTTCCGACTGAGAGTGCGGGCCTTTGCCAAAGGTGAACTGGAAGTCATAGCCCTTGAGTTTGAGCGCGTTGGCTATGCGGATGTTGGCGAGAGGCCATGAGCCGTAGTTGGGATTTTCCTGGTCATTGTTGCCGTCCTGAATCCAGACTCGGACGTTGTGATGAGGTTCGCGGAGGATTTTCTCGGGGTAGTCCTGGCCGCCGTCGGGGTTGGCGGGATCTTCTTTCCATTGGATTGCAGTGAACGAGCCAATCCAGGAGATGACGCGGGAGAACTCGTCGGGGCGCTGCCAGGCGGCGTTGAAGGAGCAGATGCCGCCTGAACTGGAGCCAGTGATGGCGCGCGAGTAGGCGTCGGTGCGCAGGCTGTAGTGTTTGGCGACTTCGGGGATGAGCTCGTTGAGTAGGAAACGGTCGTAGCGGTCGGAGACGGTGTCGTATTCGGTGGAGCGCATGGAGTCTTTGAGAGTGCGCGACCATTTCTTCGAGAAGGCTTCGACGAAGTTGTATGTGGGAGTGTTGGGTGACGCGGAAATGTCTCCGGGATTGGTGAAGATGGCGATGACGACGGGGATTTTTCCGGCGGCGATGAGGTTATCGAGGACGTTAAGGGCGGGGTGGCCGCCCTTGCGGTTGAGGTAGCCTTCTCCGTCCTGAAAGACCATGACTGCGGCTGGTTTTTTCGCGTCGTATTGGGCGGGGACGTAGACCCAGTAGTCGCTGACCATGCCGTCGTAGATCTGACTGCGGATGTTGAGGCGGTCGGAGAGTTTGCCGGTGGGAACGCCGGGTTGTTGCAGGAGTTCGGCGGGGAGTGGCGGAGGTGGAGGGGCGATGCCGGAGTTGGGGCCACCGGGGCGCGGTGGGGTGGAGGGAGGTGCGGGTTGTTGCGCGGCTAGATGGAGTGTAATCATCGCAAGCAGGACAGGATGGGCGACTCGGTTGATTGGCAAGGCTTCTCCCTCTTAAGCAAACTTCAGGCGCTTTGAAAAAGAACTGCACCGAACTGCGTTCTCTTTGGAGCCAACGTTCAGTGGCAGGATACACGCTCAAAGGTCGTGTCTGCGTCGCAATTAGCTAAAGGCTACGACGTGCAAATCAATTCGAAGCGAATCGGAGGATCGAAGCGAACTGGGTGACTTAGCTAACGATGCGTCCAGCGATGCGCTCGATGGCGCGATGGGAGGAAAGTATGGCTCCTTCCTGCCAAGCCACGAGGTGGGAGAGATAATCCCCGGCGAAGAAAGTGCGTCCTTCGGGTTTGTTGAGCTGGGCGTAGGCGGGATCGCTGACTGAATAGCGGTTATTGGCATAGGCGCCGAGAGAGTTGGGAACCTTGCCCCAGTTGACGTAAATCGGCTTGGAAAGCAGATGTGAGCAGCCGGGATGAAGCTTCTCGACTGCTGTGCGCGAGGCCTCGAGCTTGGCTGGGACGGGCAGAGACCCGAAGAGAGTGGGCTTGCCGGTGAGATCTTCGCATTCGAGGTTGAAGCCGGCGATCAGGACCCCAGTGGGCGAGAACATTTTTGCTGAGGGATACCAGACGAGATCGACTGGGTCCTTGAGAAACGAGATGCCGCCATAGATCTTTTCCTTTTCCCAGAATCGAGGCGACTCCCAGGCGATCTTGTATTGAACAGTTATGGGCATGCCAGTGAAGGCCCTTTGGGTCCCGGGGGAGAAGTTGTTCTTCGTGTTCGCAAGGATGGTTATGGGCATGGTGCAGATACAGAAATCCGCGACGAGGGTCTGGGGCGTGCCGGATTGCGAGTAAGCAATCGTGACGTTGGTATCGCCTGTGATGATTTCGGTGACGGGACAGTCGTAGCGGATGAGACTGCCGAGAGATTCGGCGAAGGCATAAGCGATGCGATCCATGCCGCCGACGGGCTGAAACATGGTGGCCTGCCAGTCAATTTGCTCCTCGTAGAACTCTCCCTTGGAGAAGTCAGCGGCGAGGAGCTCTGTCAATTTGAGAGGCTGGTGAAGGACTGATTCGGCAAAGCCGGCGGCGGGCGGTGTGACGAAGCCAGCTCGAGGTGAGCCTACGTACTTGCCGCGGCGATCGAGATCCCCGAAACCATGAAGGAAGTCGAGAAGGCGAGCGGAGTCCTCTTTGGATAGTTCGTCGTCAAGGGCGTGTTGGTTGATGGCCTTTGAGAGCAGCTCGGCGATGTAACCCCGCGTATCGTGGATTACCTGGCGCTGCTCAACCGCTTTGCCGAGATTGAGAACGTCGGCCTGCATTCGAGTGGAGCGCGAGGTGTTGACCTCGACTTCGAGGGGAACGCCCAACTTCTGGCAGTAGCCAAGCAGATGGGTGTGGATGGAGGGAATGCGGGCTGGACCCGCGTTAAAGTAGGAGTCTCCTTGCCACTCGCAGGTTTGCGCTGAGGCTTCGTTGAGTTCGACTTTGGTGCCGTTACGAATGGTCCAGTTGCGTCCGCCGGGGCGATTGCGAGCTTCGAGGATGGTGCATTCGAACCCTGCTTTGCGGAGCTCGTAGGCAGCAACAAGGCCGGCTATTCCGGCACCAAGGATGACGATTTTCCTGCCTTTGCCAAAGTCAGCGGCAAGTTGAGGCAGCGAAGAGGCGCCGGGAGCGGCGATGAGCCCGAGGGCTCGCATTGTGCTGAAGGCAGCGGAGTATCCGCCTATTTGGGCCATTTGCTGAATGAAGGCGCGGCGAGTGAAACCCATAGAGGTCGCTCCATGCAAGAGTATTTGAGGCCTTCTCCAGTGTCGGAGAACGAGAAGATGTTTATGTCATGGACGTGTCGTAATTTTGCAGCAGACACTCATGTGGCAGTTACATATTGTTTACAAATGAACAGGCGACGTGAGCGAGTTTGCCGGTTGCATTAGAGGATCTTTTCAAGGACGACGAAGTAAAGGTCGTTGCGGAGGGGGCGGCCGAAGCGCTCGTCGCCGTATGGAAAGGGACGGGTTTCGGTGGTGAGCGTATAGCCTCGGCGTCGGTACCAGGCGATGAGGGTATCGCGGAGGTTGATGACCGTCATCTCGATACGGCTGGCGCCGTGTTCGCGGGCGAATTCTTCGGCTGCTGTGAGGAGGGTGCGGCCTCGCTGCTGCTTTTGCAGACGCGGGTTGATGGTAAGGAGGCCGAGGTACCAGCTGCCGTTTGATTTTGGTTCGAGGAGAACGGTTCCCAAGATGGGGCTGGTTGCCTCTTCGCGATAGGTAAGGAGATGGGCGCAGGGTTTAGTTGCGAGTTCTTCGCGTAGAAGTGAGTCGTTGAGGCGCTGGCCTTCGATGAAGTTTTCGATGTTCCAGCTTGCGTCGGGCCCGGTGCCTCGATAGGCAAGATTGGCGAGATCGATGATGGTCGGGTAGTCGGATTCGACTGCCGGGATGAGGAGCATGAGTACAGGTTACGCGAGTAGGTCTGTCTTGAGTTGGGGGCGCTGCAACCTGGAGCGACTACAAAAAGCAGTGAATTGGCAGTAGGGTGCAGCGAGCGGTGTAGCCGTGCGGCACGATAAAACGCAATACTGTTTGTCATGATCAGCAAAATGATTCTGGGAACTCTCGGCGTGATAATTGCGGCTTCTTCGACATCATTTGTAGAGACGCCGCCTCCCGTCAATGTTCCCGAGTATACGAGTGACGGTCAGATGAAGCTGCCGGAGCACTATCGGGAGTGGATCTATCTGACTACGGGCTTTGACATGAGCTATAACCCTGCGGGGATGCAGATGGGTCATCACATGTTCGACAATGTGTTCGTGAATCCGGAGGCTTACAAGGTTTTTGTGGACACGGGGACCTGGCCGGATAAGACGATGTTCGTGCTCGAGGGTCGGCGCGCCGAGGGCAAGGGCTCGATCAATCAGAAGGGAAATTTTCAATCGACGGAGATCATGGGACTCGAGGTGCACGTGAAGGATTCACGCTTTGCGGGCAACTGGGCGTTTTTTGGTTTTAATGAAGGCAAGACGTCGAAGATGGTTCCAACGACCGCCGCTTGCTATAGCTGCCATAGCGATCACGCCGCGGTGGATACGACGTTTGTTCAGTTCTACCCGACGCTGCTGCCGATTGCGAAGAGTAAAGGCACGCTGTCATCCAGTTATTTGAAAGAGATCAGCGTGCCCGCGTCGAAGTAATTGTTATGTTGCAATAAGGTCTAGCGAGAGGCTTTGCGGGTGGCTTCGAATTCGTCGCCGGCATTCCATTCAATTGGGGGCTGGGTTATGGAGAGCCAGCCTAGTTCGATTCCCAAGCGGCAGAGGGTGGCGTTGCCGGTGAAGTCCCAGTCTTCGTGAAAGTTGTCGGAGACGTTGTGATAGTCGTTCTTGCCGTAGTTGGCGTTCTGAGCTCGTGACCAGGCTTCGTCGTGTCCTTTGTAGGTGCCACCCTGACCGAGTGAGAAGGCGGGGACTCCGGCATGGGCGAAGGAGAAGTGATCCGAGCGGTAGTAGCCGCCTGCGGTGTCTGGTCGAGGGGCGGCGAGCTTGTAGTCGAATTGTTTGGCGACGGCTTCGATGGTGGGAAAGAAGGTGGTTCGACGGGCTCCGCCCGCGTTGAGGAAGTCACCTTGGCCGAAGGGAAGGATCTCATCGAAGTTGAGATCAAGATTGAGCTGGCCGATTGGGACCGGCGGATGTTGCGAAAGGTACGCGGAGCCTAACAGGCCCTGCTCTTCCGCGGTGACTGCGGCGAAGATGATGGAGTGAGGTGGTTGGACTTTGGCAGACGTGAAGGCGCGGGCCATCTCCATGATCATCGCGGTGCCTGTGCCGTTGTCGCCTGCTCCGTTGAAGATGTTGTCTTCGCCGGACTTGGCGTCGGTTTTGATGCCGAGATGATCGTAGTGAGCGGTGTAGATGACCGCTTGATCTTTCCCTGCGTTTGTTCCCGGAAGGATGCCGATTACGTTTGGTGACTGGAAGCTGCGGACTGTGCTGACAATGGTGGCGTTGAGCTTGATGGGGAGCTCGCGGGATTTGAAGCCGGGTTTGCCTGCTGCTGCGAACTCAGTTTCGAAATCGGTACCGCTGGCGGTGAAAATCTTTTCGGCTACGTCGAGTTGGATCCAGCTCGCGACTTCAAGCCCCGGGTTTTCATTGTGGGCAAGAAAGGTTTTTTCGGAGATGTTGGAGTTGCGAACGACGTCCCAGCCGTAGGCGGCGAGATCGGTGCGGTGAATGATGAGAGCGCCGATGGCTCCTTTGCGCGCGGCCTGCTCGAATTTGTAGGTCCAGCGGCCGTAGTAGGTGAGGGATTTGCCGCCGAAGAAGCCAGGGTCGTCCGAGGGCGGGTCGTTGACGAGGCAGAGGACGACTTTGCCTTTGACGTCGATGTTAGCGTAGTCGTCCCAGTGGAACTCGGGTGCGGTGATGCCGTAGCCGACCCAGACGATAGGTGCGTTGAGCGCGACGGATGGAGTGAGCTTCTCGTTGAAGACTACGAAGTCATCGGCGAATTTGAGATGAATGGGAGCGTCGGATTTGGGTGTGAGGGTGAAGGTGGTTTTGATGGGGTCGGCTTTGACGCTGGTGAAGTCGACCTGCTGGAAGTAGGTTCCGCTGTCGCCGCCAGGCTTGAGGCCATAGCTTTCGAATTGGGCGGCGATGAATTTTGCGGCGAGCTGTCCGCCGCGCTGGCCGGGGTAGCGGCCTTCGAGGAGATCGTCAGAGAGGAATTTGTCGTAGGCGCGGATGGAGTTGGCGCTGACTGCGGATTGGGCTGTGGTGATTGCGGGTGGGAGAGTGTTTTGTGCGGCGAGTGGGAGAGAAGCGGCAAAGAGGGTTGTAGCAAGCAGATGACGGGGCATGGGTCTCCGGGTATATGAGAAGTTTACCCGAAGGATTATTCGGCTGGTTGCTGCCCTCCTTCGCGATAAGACTGCGAAGGAGGGTATACGAACTTTGTGCTATTCGCCGGGTTTGGCGTGGGGTGGTTGTGGGATGGTGATGTCGATTGGCGTGACTTTGCCGAGGCTGTCGAGTTTTGGAGTGATTTGGGACTCGTTGCCTACGACGAGGACGGCCAGTTTGGAGGTGTCGATGTATTTGTTGGCGACGCGTGAGACATCGGCGGCAGTAACTTTTTCTATGCCGGCTTTATATTTTTCGAGGAAGTCGGTGGGATAGCCGTAGAAGGCGAGGACGACCTGCTCGTTGAGAGTTTTGTCGGGCGAGTCGTAGTGGAAGATGAAGGAGTTGAGAAGCTGGTCTTTGGCTTTGGCTAGTTCGGCGGGTGTGGGGGGATCGGTTTTGAGGCGATTGAGCTCCGCGAGCATGGCCTCGGTTGCAGCAACGGTGCTGGGGCTCTTTGTGGCCGCGGTGACGTAGAAGATGCCGGGGTGATCGTAATTGGCGCTGAACGACCCGTCTACCGAGTAGGCGAGGCCGAGTTTGGTGCGGACGTTCTGCACGACCCGAGAGCCGAAGCCACCGGAGAAGATTTCGTTCATGACGCTGAGTGCATAGTAGTCGGGGTTGTTGCGCTCGGTGCCGAGGCCGACGATGAAGACGTTGGACTGGTTGACGTCCGATTTTTCGACGAAGTTAACGGTGTGTTTGGGATCGGTGAAGGCGACTTTGGCGGACTCGAACTGCTGGCCGCGGGCGAGAGGCTCGAAGGCGGCGCGGAGTTTACGCTCCATGGTGGCGCTGTCGAAGTCGCCGGAGACTCCGATGATGATGTTGTTCGGAACGACGGTTCTATCGTGCCAGTCTTTGAGATCGTCGAGCGTGATGGATTCGGCGGTGGCGTATTCGGGCTGGCGGGCGTAAGGGTTGTCCGTGCCATAGGCGAGCTTGATGGCTTCGCGGACGGCGATTCCACTGGCGTCGTCATTGCGGCGGGAGATGGAAGTTTCCAGCTGGCCTTTGGCTAGCCGGAGTTTTTCGGCTTTGAAGGCCGGATGGAGTAGCAAATCGAGTGTGTTAGTGAAGACGGAGTCGAAGTCATCCTTGAGGCTTGACCACGAGACCGAAGTGGAACCGGTACCACCGGCGGTTTCGACGGAAGCAGCTTTGGCTTCTAACTGGTCGTCGAGCTTGTCGCCATCGATGGTTGGAGTGCCACTGGTGCGCCAGGTTTCGCCATACAGAGAGACGAGGCCAGCCTTTGCGGCAGGCTCATCCCGGCTGCCTCCGCGAATGAGGATGAAGCCGTTGATGAATGGGAGCTCGTGATCTTCCTGAAGGAAGATGGTGAGTCCGTTGGCGAGTTCAATGCGCTTTGGCTGCTGCGGCTTGAAGGCGTGGAGCGCTGGGATGGGAATCTTTTTCCATGGCTGTGCGACTGGTGGAGCGGGCGTTGCGGACTTTGCCGGCGCGGTTTGCGCGTAGAAGGGAATCGCACTCAGAAGGAGGGTTGCGGTGAGTATTCGTGCTGCGAAGAGAGGTTTCATTTCGCACCTCCTTCGTTCTCCGCTGCAGGCATTGCGAGCATGGCTGTTCCCGGAACCGTGGCCGGGGCTTTCTGTTGTGGCTGTGCGAACTCGATGCGAGCGCTCGTGCGGTTGTTGTCGGTGAAGACTTCGTTGGCGACGCGGCGGATGTCAGCTTGGGAGACGGCGTCGATCTTTTTGAGCTGGCGGAAGAGTTCGCGCCAATCGCCGAATTTTGTCTGGTACTCGGCGAGTTGGCGGGCAAGGCCGGAGTTGCTGCCGAGTCCGCGAAGAAGATCGGCGCGGGCGCGGGTTTTAAAGCGCTGCAACTCTTCGTCGGTTACATCCTCTTTCTTGAGGCGGTCGATCTCTTTGTGGATTGCGGTGCGCATCTCGTCGGGCGAGTGACCGGGCAATGGAACGGCATAAAAGGCAAAGAGGCCGGGATACTTGTCGCCGGGGAAACCGCTGAGGCCCTGGGATTCTGCGGCGATGGCCTGATCGCGGACGAGCGAGCGATAGAGGCGTGCGGTGCGGCCGTTGGAGAAGATGTCGTTAATGGCGTCGTAGACGGAGTCGTCAGGGTCGCGGTAGTCGGGGCGGTGGTAGCCCTCGATGTAGAAGGGTTGCGTGGCTTCGCGTATGGTAACGAATTTTTCAGCGAACTGTCGCGGCTCGATCGTGGTCATGGGCTCGGGCTTGGGGCCGCCAGGAATGGGAGCGAAGTATTTTTCGAGGATGGGCATCGCCTCAGCGGCTTTGATATCTCCGACTACGGCAATGACGATGTTGGAAGGCACGTAATATTTTTTGTGGAAGGCTTCTGCCTCGGTGGCGGAGACTTGGCTTATCTCGCTCTCCCAGCCGACGCCCGGACGACGATAGGGATGTGCCACATAAGCTGCTGCTGCGAATTGCTCGAAGAGACGACCGAAGGGGTCGGAGTCAACACGCATGCGGCGCTCTTCCTGCACGACGTTGCGCTCTTTATAGAACTCGCGCTCAACCGGATGGCCGATGCGCTGGCTTTCGAGATAGGCCCAGAGCTCGAGGCGGTTGGAGGGCATGGACCAGAAATACTGCGTGGAGTCTTCGGCAGTGGAGGCGTTGATGCCGACTGCGCCGTTCTCTTCGGCAATTGCTGAGAACTGGTTGGGGATGACGTACTTTTGCGCTTCGGCCTGCGCGTTTTGAAAGGCTGTCTGAAGTTGTGCCAGCTTTTCGGGGTTCTGGGCTACGCGCTTGCGGTACTCAGCGTCGTAGGCCGCGTAGGCGGTCTCGAGTTTGGCGAGAGCGATTTTTTCGGCGGGGTAGTTGGAGGTGCCGATCTCGGTAGAGCCCTTGAAGGCCATGTGTTCGAACATGTGAGCGAGACCGCTGGCGCCTTGTGGGTCGTCGGCTGAGCCTGCGTCGACGAGCGTGTAAAAGCTGAAGACGGGAGCTTCGGGGCGTTCGCAGACCATGAGGGTCAGGCCGTTGGGAAGGACTTTGACGGTGGTTCGCTTTTCGAAGCTGGCAAGATCCTGCGCGTCAGCTGAGAAAGAGAGCGCGAGCGCGCACAGAACGATGGCGGCGATTTTAATTTTTACCTGCACCAGACCGGTCCTCCAGAGAAGTGTGCCAAGGAATCAACTATACCGAAGGCTGAAGCGAGTTAGCTGGCG
>Ga0210397_10000874_pt1 | contig 19661 bp, 16 predicted proteins | sample IncBWH2OmetaG_FD_160126 | JGI IMG/M metagenome (GOLD analysis project Ga0210397, IMG submission 160126) | Forest soil microbial communities from Barre Woods Harvard Forest LTER site, Petersham, Massachusetts, United States - Inc-BW-H-2-O ...
GCCGCCGCAATCAGCGTGCTGTACTCGCTCATGCGTTTTTCTCCATCGCCTCTACTGCATGTCTTCGATAATTCGCGGAATCACGGCGCGCAGCAGCGCGGCCAACCGGCTCTTGGCGCGCTCGCCCATCTCCACCACTTCGCCATGATGGATCGCCCGGCCCGAAATTCCCGCCGCCATGTTTGTGACGCACGAAATCCCCAGCACGCGAATCCCCATGTGCCGCAGCACAATCGTCTCCGGCACCGTGGACATTCCCACCAAATCCGCGCCGATCGCCTTCAGGTAACCAATTTCCGCCGGAGTCTCGTAGCTCGGTCCTGAAACCGCCGCGTAGACGCCTTCATGCGCGGTGATGCCAAGCCTTCGCGCCTCGGCCAGCGCCATCGCTCGATATGGCTCGCTGTACGCCTCCGTCATATCGGGGAAGCGCGGCCCGAAGCGTTCGTCGTTCGGACCAATCAGCGGATTTGCGCCCTGCAAATTGATGTGGTCGCGAATCACCACAAATTCCCCAGGGCGGAAATCCGGATGAATCGCGCCCGCGGCATTCGTCAGGATCGCGGCGTGAATTCCCAGCCGCGCGAACACGCGCATCGGGAACGCCGCTTCCGTCGCCGAATAGCCTTCATAGAGGTGCGCGCGGCCCTGCATCGCCGCAATCGCCGCGCCCTCGATTTTGCCGATTATCAGACGCCCGGCATGGCCCTCGGCCGTCGCGCGCGGAAAACCGGGAATTTTCTCGTAGGGGATGCGCACCGCGCCCGCACCAGAAAGGCCGTCCGCGAAAGCGCCCAGCCCCGAACCAAGCACCACGGCGATTTTGGGCCGCAGCTTCGTCTTCGAGAGGATGTATCTTGCGGCGCGCTCCGCCCGGTCGAATTCGCTCCCGCGTGCATCGGATTTCGCGCCGGCCGGACTCATCGCATCCTGATCCCTGCAATCGCAGCGCACACCTGGCTAATCCGCCTCCCGAGCCCCGATAATCTTCCGCACCAGCAGCGACGGACGCGGCGCCTTCGCGCCGATCTCGAAGCTGGACTCCAGAAGCTCGCGCGCGCCTTCGAGCCGCGCCTCCTCGTTGTAGTGCATGGTGCAGAGCGTCTCGCCCGCTTTCACTCGGTCGCCGGTTTTCTTTTCGAGCACGATGCCGGCAGCCGGGTCCACCGCATCCTTTGCTTTTTCGCGCCCGCCACCGAGCATCATCGCGGCCACTCCAACCTGCTCGCACCGGATTCGTGTGACGTAGCCCGTTCGCGCCGCCTTGACCGCCGTCGCGTGCCGCGCGCGCGGCAGGAGGCTCGGGTCGTCCACGATGCGCGGGTCGCCTCCCTGCAATCGTATAACTTCGCGGAATGTATCACGCGCCCGGCCGGAAGCAATCATTTCCTCCGCGAGCCCCCACCCTTGCGCAACCGTCTTCGTCCGCCCGGCCAGCACGAACATCCGCGCCGCAAGTTCCCCGCACAGCTCGCGCAGGTCCGCGGGTCCCTTGCCATGCAGCGCCTCCACGCTCTCTTCCACTTCGAGGGCATTGCCGATTTTGCGGCCCAGCGGCTGCTCCATACTGGTAATCAGCGCCACCACCTTCGTTCCCATGCGCGTGCCCGTCTTCACCATCAATCGCGCCAGATTTTCCGCGTCCTTCTGCTTCTTCATGAACGCGCCATCGCCGGTCTTCACGTCCAGCACCAGCGCGCCGATTCCTTCGGCCAGCTTCTTGCTCAGTATCGAAGCGCAGATTAGCGGGGGACTCTCCACCGTCGCGGTCACGTCGCGCAGCGCATACAGCTTCTTGTCCGCGGGCGCAATTTCCGGCGTCTGCCCGATCATCGCGCACCCGCACTTCTCGACCACGCTTCGAAAGTCTGCGAGCGAAAGATTCACGTTGAAGCCGGGGATGGATTCGAGCTTGTCGAGCGTGCCGCCCGTATGACCCAGGCCGCGCCCGCTAATCATTGGCACGTAGACCCGAGGTTCGCGCACGCCAGCCGCCGCCACCACCGGCGCGACCACCAGCGACGTCTTATCCCCCACGCCTCCCGTCGAATGTTTGTCCACCTTCGTTCCCGGCAACGTGGAAAGATCGGCTGTGCCGCCCGAACGCAGCATCGCCTCGGTCAGCGCCGCCGTCTCCGCGTCCGTCATGCCGCGCCACACCACGGCCATCAGCCAAGCCGTCAGTTGGTAATCGGGGATTGTTTGGTGATCGGAAATTGTGGCGTGCGTCGCGCCGCGAACCACAAATTCGATCTCTTCCGGGGAAAGCTCCCCGCCGTCGCGTTTCTTGCGGATGATGTCGGCCGCGCGCATGAACGAAGCATGTTACAGCTTGTTCAGGCCGTCCAGTGCCGCCACTTTGTAGGCTTCGGCCAGCGTGGGATAGTTGAACACCGTATCGCGAAAATATTCGATCGTGCCGCCATAGGCCATCACCGCCTGCCCGATGTGGATGATCTCCGTGGCGCGCTGGCCGATCGCGTGCGTGCCCAGAAGGCGCCGCGTGTTGCGGTCGAAGAGCAGCTTCAACATGCCCGTCTCGTCGCCCAGCATCATGCTCTTGGCCAGTTCCGCGTATTTCGCGATGCCCACTTCGTAGGGTATCTTTTCGGCCGTCAATTTTTCTTCGTTCGGGCCCACCATCGAAATTTCAGGAATTGTATAAATCCCGTAGGGAAATAGTTCCGGCATGCGCTCGCCGGGCAGGCCGAAGATGTGGCAACTGGCCAGCCGCCCCTGCTCCATCGAAGTGCTCGCCAGCGCCGGAAAACCGATCACGTCGCCCGCCGCGTAAATGTGCGGAACGTCCGTCTGAAAAAATTCATTCACCTTGATTTTGCCGCGCGCGTCGGGCTCGATACCCGCCGCTTCCAGGCCCAGCCTATCGCCGTTCGCCTGGCGTCCCACGGCGTAGAGCAGACAGTCGGCCCCGATTTTTTTGCCGCTTTCGAGCTCGGCGAAGACGCGGTCGCGCCCCGCATCGAAACCCACGCGCGTCACTTTTTCGCCCAGCCGGAACGTGGTCCTCATCTGCCGCAGGTGATACTCGAGCGCTTGGATGATCTCGCGGTCAACGAAATCCAACATCGTCGGCCGCTGGTCAATCAGCGTCACTTCCACGCCCAGCGCGGCCATAAACGACGTGTACTCCAGGCCCACCACGCCCGCGCCCACCACGATCATCTCCCGCGGCAGCGCGCCCATGCCCGGAAGCTCGTCCGTATCCATGATGCGCTTGCCGTCGAAGGGAATTTCGGGGTTCCGCGCCGGCCGCGTCCCGCACGCGATCAAAATATTTTCGCCGCGCAGCTTCGTTCCCCCGCTCCCGTCCGTGACCTCGATTGTGTGCGCATCCACGAATCGCGCCGTCCCCTGAAAGATCGCCACGCCGTTGCGCTTCAGTTGCGCGCGAATCACCTCCGTCTCCCGCGCGACGACGCCGTTCACGCGAAAGGCCAGGTCATCGACCGAGATATCTCCATTCCTCCCGCAGCGGTCGCCGTAGAAAGTTCGCACCGCGTTGCCCGTCAGTTGAAAAATCGCCTCGCGCAGACTTTTGCTCGGGATCGTGCCGGTGTGGACGCACACGCCGCCGAGCATCACCGTGCGGTCAATCACCGCCACGCGCTTGCGCAACTTTGCCGCGCAAATGGCGCCTTTCTGCCCGGCCGGGCCGCTACCGATTACAATCAGATCGAATTCCCTGCTGTCGGTCATCTGCGAATCACCCTGGGTCCTGTGGAATTTGAGCGCAACGCATCCGGGGCAGGCGCCGCCCGGCGGTAATCTCCTCGAACTTCATTACAGCAGTGTGAACGCGTGCGCGCAGGGAGTGCAAAACCTCCGCCGCGCCCGCCGCAAATCATCATTCAAGCCAGCGCGACCAAGTCCATCTCCACACGCGCTTCGCGCGGAAGCCGTACGGCCTCGATCGTCGAACGCGCCGGAGGATTTGTGGAAAAATAGCGCGCGTACACCTCGTTCATCGCCGCGAAATCGCTCATGTCCTTCAAATAGACCGTCACCTTCACGGCCTGCTCCAGCGACGAGCCCGCCGCCTCCACCACCGCCTTCAAATTTTCCAGCACGCGCGCCGTCTCCGCCGCCACTCCTCCTTGCGCCATCTGCCCGGTCGCGGGGTCGAGCGCCACCTGCCCAGCCGTGAATATAAACCCGTTGGCCTTCACCGCCTGCGAGTACGGCCCTATCGCTTTCGGTCCCTTCTCCGCCGTAATAATTTCCTTCATCCGGCCTCCTCAACAATCAAAAGTGCGTTGGTGCGTCAGTTTGAATTTTCTTGATCGTGACACAAAAAGCCAAACTTCAAACCGACCCATTACCAAAGTTGGTTTTTCAATTTCCCGTTTGCCCGCCCGTTTGCGTTTCGTACCGCTCACGGAACTCCTCCGGAATCCCCTTCCGGTTGAGCCACACGCGAAACATTTCCGCAAGGTCCTTCCCGCTGGAGAGTTCAAGCTCCGCCCGCAGATCCTCGTAGCCCGCTTCCTCGCCGCTAAATAGCGCGACGAGCTGCTTCAAGCCGCCCTGCATTTGCGCCGGGCCGCAGGCATCCTCGAGAGCGGCGAAGAAAAGCGCCGCCTTCGCGAGCGCCATGCGCCGCGCGTCTCCGGAATCGCTCGCCGTCGCCGCGCTCAGCGGTTTCTCGGCCGCATTTTTGCGCGCCTCGTCATACTCCTCGAGATAATGAAGAATGCGCTGGCGCCGGCCGGCCTCGCCGTTGCGCGCTTCCTCAATCTCCATCGTTGCGTATTCCGGCAATCCTTCGCCCATCACCACGGCCGCTCCGGGAGCCGGATAGATTTCCTCATCGAACCAGTCGCGCGCAAGCGCCAGCGTCACTCCGTCGAGAAAATCCTCGCTGCCGATTCCCTGCGCAAGCGCCGCGGGATTCACCAGCACGCCGCCCGGAAAGGCCGCTGCCGCGGGTCCTGCGTCCGAGCCGAAATCTCCGCGCAGTTCCGACGACTCCACCACGTGCGGCGCCCTGATATTCGCATCCAGCGCGCCGAAATCATCTTCGAGGATGCTCCACGCCGCCGTGATTCTCTCTTCCGCCGGCGCCGCATCCTCCTTCAGCGGCGCGAGCGTCCAAAAAATGGCGACGTTGCGCCGCGCGGACCACGCCTTATACCGCCCCGCCACAATGCAAGGCGTCAAATCCCTCTTCCCCAAATCGAAGCGATATTCGATTGCGCTTCCGTCCGTCTTCCGGCCCGCCGCTTTGCCCCTCGCCAACACAAGAAAATCCGCCGGGACGCGCACCGTGTACGCCGTGTTGTTCGGCCGCTTGGGATAGGGCGCCAAAAAATGTTTCGGAGGTTCGAGCTGCGGAAACCATCCGCGCGAGCCGAGATGAAAATCCTCGTCGCCGAGCGTGATCTGCCGTCCGCCATCCGCGGGCGCGCGGAATGCATATTCGATCACCACCTGGCGCATCTTTTTTTGCTTCCATGGCGGATCGACTGGAATCCGAAGCGCGTTCGGCTGCTCCTTCTGATAATCCCCGGGAAGGTTTTCAAGCGTTGTCTCCTTCCCGTCCACTTCCGCGCGCAAATTCACGCGGCCAAACTCCTTCTCGTCCGGCAGCGTCACATCCACGAACGTCAGTTCGCTGTTGCCCGTGTTCTCGAGCGTATAGTCCGTGCGAACCTTCAGTTCAGGAATGCTTCCGGGAACAAACTCCACGCTCCGCGATTCCTTCAATATTCGATAGCCCGGCGCCAGCGGAACAGCGCATGCGGACGCAAACAGCGCCAGAAAAGCAGCCAGCGTGGATGCCGAACGCGGGAAAGAGGCGGCGCGGTTCAAGATGAAGGAATTCTACCTGCGTCAAGCGAAAAGGGGAAACTTAGAAAACACCCGGTAATGGGTCGGTTTGAATTTTCTCGATCGTGACACAAAAAGCCGAAATTCAAACCGACCTATTACCAAGACAATCAAAGTTGGGATAGCGGCTCACCGACCTTCAAAGTGCCGCAGTATTTCCGCGTCGCTCGCGCCATGGTGCCGCGAAGAAAGAATTGCCGCCGCCTCGGAATCGGGCACGCTGAGCCGCGCGAGCTCCAGAAGCGTGGACTCGCGCATGGCGGTGTTTCTCATCATCGCGAGCGATGCCCCGGAAAGGACCGGCTTCGATTCGGCCCTGTGCCGCGCCACTTCGAGAATAATCGGATCCGAAAGCCCCGCCAGGCGCATGGCCTGCAACTCGCCCGCGCCGAATCCCAATTGCCCCAGCCTGGCGATTGCGAGCACGTTGTCTTCGCTCATTCCCGCGCCAAGCAGGCCCGCAACGGCGCCCCCGGCGTCGAACTTTTGCCCGCGCCCGCGAAATATTTTCTCGATTTCGACGCAACCGTCGTCGCTAAACCCGCCCTGTTTCGCCTGGGCAATTTGAGCCACTTCGGCGTCCGTGATTTCGAGCGCCTTCAATTGTTGGATGGCGTCGTAGTTGATGCCCGCATTGTCGAGCGGCCGCGTATCGGTCAGCGCCGCGCTGTGGCAACCCGCAAGCGCAAGCGCCGCCGCACCAAGCAGTAACCCAGAAGCGTGACGTACCCTGCGGAGCGCGCTTCGCCTCGGCCGGCGTGTACAGTGGTATCCGTGGTTGCCCAACATTGAATTCATTGTACCGCCCCGCCGCCGTGAGAGGGTGTAGTGGCTCATTGTGATTTCAAGTTAGGCACGGGACTGAACCCTGCCATAATTAGGCATAATCGGCGCCGGAGGCGCTCAGATCGTGGTGGAGCGGATCCTTTGAAAACCTTTCGCATTGCGGTGATCGCCGGAGACGGCATCGGAAAGGAAGTGGTCCCGGAAGGCATTCGCGCGGTGGACGCCGCCGGGCGCCGCTTTGGCTTTCAGCTCGATTGGCGTGCGTTCGATTGGAGCTGTGAAACATACGTGAAGACCGGCAAGATGATGCCCGCCGACGGTCTCAGCCAGCTTCGCCCATTCGACGCCATTTTCCTCGGCGCCGTCGGACATCCCGACGTCCCGGACCACATCTCGCTCTGGGGTCTCCTGATTCCCATTCGCCGCGGATTCCGGCAATACGTCAATCTCCGCCCGGTGCGCCTTTTCGAAGGCATTGAGACTCCGCTGAAAAATCGCAAGCCCGGCGAAATTGACCTCGCCATCGTCCGCGAGAATAACGAAGGCGAATACTCTAATATCGGCGGCCGAATTTACGAAGGCACCGACGACGAGATGGCCGTACAGGAAACCGTCTTCACCCGCCGCGGCGTGAATCGCGTCCTGCGCTTCGCTTTCGATTTGGCTCGCACGCGAAAAAGGCATCTCACGTCCGCCACCAAATCGAATGGCATCACTCACACCATGCCCTTTTGGGACGAATGCTTCCGCGCCATGTCCGCCGAATATCCCGACGTTCGCGTCGACCAGTATCACATCGACATTCTCACCGCCCATTTCGTCCAGCACCCGGACTGGTTCGACGTTGTCGTCGGCTCGAATCTTTTCGGAGATATTCTCTCGGACCTCGGTCCTGCCGTCGCCGGCTCGCTGGGCCTCGCTCCCTCTGCGAATCTCAATCCCGAACGCGAGTTTCCTTCCATGTTCGAGCCGGTGCACGGCTCCGCCCCGGACATCGCCGGGAAGGGCATCGCCAATCCCATTGGACAGATTTGGTCCGGCGCGCTCATGTTGCGCCATCTCGGCCTCGCGGAAGCAGCCGACGCCATCGAGAGCGCCATCGCCGCCACGCTGGCAAAATCCAAAGTCCGCACTCGCGACATCGGTGGCACCGCCTCCACCAGGGATTTGGGTGAGGCCATCGCCGCGGAAGTCGCCCGAAGCCAGTAGACATGCCGCTCGACGACGCAACCCCGCCCCGCTCCGCCGCCGCATCCGCGGACATCGCCCGGCGCGTTCCCCGCCACATTGCGCTTCGCCTGCTGCCATTTCTCTTTCTTCTCTACGTCATCGCCTTCGTGGACCGCATGAACGTCGGCGCCGCCGCCCTGCAGATGCCCCACGACCTGGGTTTCAGCGATCGCGCGGTGGGCCTTGGCGCCGGAATTTTTTTCCTTGGCTATTTCCTACTGCAAATTCCCGGCGCGCTGATCGCCGAGCGCTGGAGCGCGCGCCGCTGGATTAGCTGCGTCATGGTTGCCTGGGGAACCCTCACGCTGCTCATGGCCTTCATCCACACCGCGCGCGAATTTTATATTGTGCGTTTCCTCGTCGGCGCGGCCGAGGCGGGCTTCTTCCCGGCGGTGCTTGTTTACCTCTCGCACTGGGTCCGCAGGCGAGACCGCGCCAAAGCCCTCGCCGTCTTCTATGCGGCCATGCCGCTCTCTTTCGTCATCGGCTCTCCGCTCGCCGGCGTGCTGCTCGGCCTTTCCTGGCTCGGCCTGCGCGGCTGGCGATGGCTCTTCATTCTTGAAGGAGTGCCCGCGATTCTCATGGGCCTGGTCGCCCTCGTCTACCTCACCGACTGGCCGCGGCAGGCGCACTGGCTGCGCCCCGAAGAGCGCGATTGGATCGCCGCGCAACTCGATCAGGAAAAGAAAGCCATCACAAGCGTTCGCTCCTATAGCGTTTGGCAGGCGCTCCGCCACCGTGACGTCCTTCTCCTCACGCTCTGCTATTTCTGCGGGGCCACCGGAAGCTACGGAATCGGCTTCTGGCTCCCCACAATTCTCAAGCGCCTCTCCAGCAGAAGCGATTTGACCGTGACGCTCCTCGCCTCCCTCCCTTACCTCGCGGGATTCCTCACCCAGCAACTGAACGGCTGGCATTCCGACCGCGCGCAAGAGCGCCGCTGGCACGCGGCCGTGCCCACGCTGCTCGCCGGAGCTTCGCTCTTCCTCGCCATCCATTTCGGATCGAGTTTGGCGCTCTCCATTTTTTTCTTCACCCTGGTGGCCGCATCCTATTACGCCTTCCAACCCGTCTTCTGGTCCATGCCCAACGAGTTTCTCAGTGGATCGGCTGCCGCGGCCTCCATCGGCCTGATTAATTCCGTGGGCAATCTCGGCGGCTTCGTCGGCCCATTCGTTTTGGGATTCCTGGCAACGCGCACGCACTCCTTCGCCGCGGGCCTGTGGTATCTGGTCGGCAGCTTCCTCGCGTCAGGGATTCTCATGCTCGCGGTCCACACCGGACGCCGCCACACCGCGCCCGGTCCTTCCTCGTAGGAGCACGCGCCGCGGCGGGCTGTGCCCGGCCTTTGCCCTTGTAGCGGCCACCTTTCAGGTGGGCGCCTTACTCTTGCCTTTGAATTTTCGGGTGCCCCACCCTCGTTTTGTGAGGGTGGGATCTTTTTCTTCGTCTTTGCTTTGCCTTTACGTTGTCATCCCGAGCGGAGTTCCCCGTCTTCGCATTTCCCCTCGCCTTCTGAGGGGCGGGGGACGCAGCGAGGGATCTGCTTTTCGCCGTTGCCTCTCACGTCTCCGAACCCCCTTGCCGCGCCGGAGCAGCCTCACCGCGTAGGCGGGTCACGCCTCATCCCTCGCTTGCCGCGCCGAAGCAGCCTCACCGCGTAGGCACGCCCTCCCCCGCTTGACACCGCTTACCATTCGATCAACGATCCGATCCGCTTCCGGCTCTCTTGAAACTTGCGTAAAAGCACTCCAATCGCGCGCGCTCACGTCCCCGGCCCAACTGCCTCGCCGCAGCTCCCAGCTCCCATCTTCCACGACGCGCTGCGCCACATCAAAATCTATCAGGGCGATTGCCTCGAAATTCTCGCCGCCATCCCCGAATCCTGCGTGGACCTAATCTTCGCCGACCCGCCCTATTTCCTTTCGAACAACGGCATCACCTGCCATGCCGGGCGCATGGTCAGCGTCAACAAGGGCGATTGGGACCGCTCGCGCGGCCCCGCCGCCAACCACGAATTCAACAGCGCCTGGCTCGCCGCGTGCCGGCGCGTCCTGAAACCCAACGGCACGATTTGGGTCAGCGGCACCAGCCACGTGATTCATTCCGTCGGCTTCGCCATGCAGCAGCTCGGCTTCAAGCTGCTCAACGACATCTCCTGGGTCAAGCCCAACCCGCCGCCCAATCTCTCTTGCCGCTATTTCACCCACGCCACCGAAACCATCATCTGGGCCGCCAAGGACTCCAAGAGCCGCCACACCTTCAACTACGCCCGCATGAAAGAAATAAACGGTGGCCGCCAGATGAAAAGCGTCTGGGAAATCTTTCCTCCCGCCAAGGACGAAAAGCGCTTCGGCAAGCATCCTGCGCAAAAACCCATCGCCCTCCTCGAACGCATCCTCCTCGCTGCCTCGAACGAAGGCGACTTAGTCCTCGACCCCTTCCTCGGCGGCGGCACAACATTAGTCAGCGCCCTCCGCCTCCACCGCTGCGCGGTAGGCTGCGAGCTGGACATTTCATCCATCACGCTGGCAACGCGCCGCGTCTGTTCCGATCTGATACAGGTCCAAATTTCCGTCTCCTGCGTCCACATTTCACTTGATCCGCCCTCGCGATCCGTGGATCGATCCATTTGCGCCGCAACTCGCGCCTTAGGAATGTCCGCCAACGTTACGCTCGCCCGCCACGAATGCAGCTTCTATTTCGTAGGGAAAGACCGCCGTGAGGTGATTTACTCCGTAGCCGCAGACAACCTGGAAGAAGCCCTGCAGAAATTCAATTTAAGCGCGCACGCCGCCACGCCAATCCTCTTCATCATCAAAACAGAAACTGAGATTTATCTGGCTCAATGAGAACGACACACCGCGCCAATCATAGGGACTCCACACGAATACCGTGGTCGCCGAAAACCGCGTAAATGAGATGTCGCGCTTGTCTGGCGAGGGCGCGAGGAACCAAGAGCACCCCGCGGCGGTGGCGATTGCGGACAACATAAGAATGCATAATCTCGAGCTGTCCGAGCGTGTGGTGCGAGTTGAGGGTGGCCTCAATCTCAGCCTCAACGAACAGGTTCAGCGAGCGCTTCGTCGCAAAAATATCGGGTCGGTAGTCCACAAAAGGGCTGCGACCGCGGATCTTGTACCCCCGGCGCACAAGCCGAGCGCGATAATGCGCGACGAGATGATCATGCTTTTCAGCCATGGGGCTAGAGCTTCAAGTAATTCACTAGGTCGAGCGAAAGGGCCGCGTAGGCACCCTCGCCCGTGCCATACCGTTTGGCTCCCCTAAGGTTTTTGCGTTGCCAGAAGCGCGAGCCGAAACGGGAATCGGTGAGCTTTCCGAAGAGCTTCGCGTACTTTGCGGCCGAGCCTCGCGGGTATTTCCTGTAGACAATCGGAGCCAGCCTATGAAAAGGGATGAACCCAGACGTCTTCTGGATCAAATAGGACCGTGGTTGCTGAAATGCCTCTGGCATGCTCAAGCGAATGCCCTCCCAGAAGGCCGCCAAGAACCTCGCCAGAGTCGAGGCTGACTTGTGCTTGGCCTCTGGCGCGGTTAGCAGCCACCGAAGAGATGGCACAAAGGACTTTTCGGTCGCAATCTGCTGGCTAGTTCGTTCGGACTCGGGCTCCCTGATCCGCCCATACCACGGGTTGTCCTTAAGCCGAACGTTTAGGCGAATGGCAATCTGCACCGCCTTTAACTCCCACTCGCGCACGTCCGCCAAGTCCTTGATCTCGTTGTGCTCGATGAGCAGCCGACGAGTGAGGTCCACGCCCATCCGCCGTGACCGGGTATTGATGATATAGAACTGGGCCGCCTCACGAATGGACGGCAAACCCTCAGTAATCAGAACTGGAACTTGAAAGTCCTTCAAGAAACCTTCACTGTGTGCAGTCTTGATCCCTTCGAGGCGATGTTGCATGTCCACAACCCAAAGCCTAGTGTCGTCAGGGATACGGAGGATGCCGGCCGAAGCCGCATTCTGCCGGGCCCCAGTGAACTGAAGCAAATTACGCGCACGGACGTTGAGAAGGCCGGCAACAGGAAGAATCGCGTCATCGCGCTCAAGGTAACGTGCGAGGTCGCGAACCTTTTTTTGCACCAATCCTCGCTGGTACCCCTTCCAGCGCCCGATTCTCTTCGGATCCCATTCGTCGATGGAACACGCGTCGAGCTCATCTATGGGCAGTGCAGCCAAGTACATCGGCACGCCCTTCTGCTGGAAACGAATTGCCGGGATTCGTAGAGGCATGACGGTCTCCAAATTGGAACCAGTGGCCGCTCATTCGATCACTTCTGTTACGTATAGTCAAGTATTTAGAAAGATATACGGCGTGGTACCGCCCGATTTCGTCGACGAGCGGAAAATGATCTAATGAAGGGGTGCAGCCCACGCTATCGACGAAGGGTCTCCGAAAATATAAGAGCAGAGCTCGGATTGCGGGCCTTGCATCAGAAAGTTGGGGACAGAAAAACCTATACTGCCCGAACTGCGACTCTCCGCAAATCCAGGCATCCCCGGCCAATACTCCCGCGATCGATTTTGAGTGCCCACAGTGTCGCGCTCTCTTCCAGTTGAAGGCCAAGGCGTCCCCATTTATGGGGCGCATCGTGGATGCTGCCTACAGCACCATGATTCGCGCCATCCTCGAAAACCGTACGCCCAATCTTTTCGCCCTCTCCTACAACATGGACGATTGGAAGGTCACCGACGTCTTGCTAATTCCGCACTTCGCATTCCCGATTTCAGCGATTGAGAAACGCAAGCCTCTCAGTCCCACAGCCCGCCGCGCGGGGTGGGTCGGGTGCAATATCCTGCTCCACGCGATTCCCCCCGATGCCCGAATCGCAATCGTCCGCGCCGGCAAGCCAACGCCGCCAGCCGAGGTGCGCCGCGAATACGCCCGCCTCAAGCCCCTCGCACAACTCGAACCCAAGCAGCGCGGCTGGACCCTTGATGTCCTGAATGGAGTTCGTTCCCTAGGTAAAAAGGATTTCAATATTGCAGAGGCCTACACACTGGAAGCCCACCTGTCACGCCTCCACCCCGCCAATCACAACGTACAACCCAAAATCCGCCAGCAACTGCAAGTCCTTCGCGACCTCGGGCTCGTCGAGTTTTGCGGCAGCGGCAACTACCGCCTGCGCTGACGGTTTAACTTTTGTAGCGGCCGCCTCGCCTTCGATTTTCGCATTTGTAGCACAGGCACTCTTGCCTGTGTGCCGTTGCCTTTTGCTCTTGCCCTTGTAGCAGCCCCATTTCCACTCGCCCTCTACTACAATCGTCGCCGAGCCACCCTCATGTTTTTACCCGTCAAAAACGTGCAATTAAGGGCCAAAAACATGCATTTTCAGGTCATTTTAAGGCATTTGGTGAGCGTCAATTCACGCTCGCGCGGGAGCTTGAATTCCTCGATACATTCGAGCAATTGGGGAGGCGTCGAATCGCTCGATATCGAGCGAGATCGAGCGAATCCAGTGCGTCAGACGTTGTAAACGCGCTCGATGTCGAAGACGCCGGGGATGCGCTTGATGCCGGCGATGATGTGTTCGAGCTGCTTGCGGTCGCGGACGTCGAGGGCCACTTCGATGCGCGCGCGGAGGTCGTGGCCGCCGCTTTCGAAGGTGCGGATATTCGCGCCCGTGTCGCTGATGACGCTGGTGATGGCGGCGAGCATGCCCGGGCGGTCCTCGGTGAAAATCCGCAGGCGGACGGGGAAGGCGGCCTGCGTGGTTTCGGGCCATTCCACGGGGATGCGGCGCTCGGCCTCGTACAGCAGATTTTCGACGTTGGGGCACTTCTTGCTGTGGACGGCGATGCCGCGTCCGCGCGTGACGTAGCCGATGATGTCGTCGCCCGGAATCGGGTTGCAGCATTTCGAGCGGTAGACCATCAAGTCGTCGTGCCCGCGGACAAGGAACGCCGCGTCGCCCATGCCGGGCATGTGCTTCACGGTCGCGCCCGGATGGGGCTGCTTCTCTTCCGCCGCCGCGTCATCCGCGGGGAGTCCGGCGGCATTCAAAAGCACCCGCCGCGCGGACCATTTGCCGTAGCCGAGTTCGGCGAAGAGATCGTCGGCGCGCGCACAGCCGTATTCGCCGGCGACGCGCACCCAATCCTTTTCCTGAATTCTTTTCATGCTGATGCCGGCCTGGCGCGCCTCTTTTTCGAGCAGGCCGCGGCCCACGTCGGTGGCTTGGTCGCGTTCATGCAGGTGAATCCACTGGCGAATCTTGGCGCGCGCGCGGGAAGTGTTCACGAAGGAAAGCCAGTCGCGCGAGGGAGCGTGGTCCTTCTGCGTGACGATTTCGACCACGTCGCCGTTCGAAAGCGCGTGGCGCAGCGGCACCATTTCGCCGTTCACTTTGGCGCCGGCGCACTGGTGCCCCACCTCGGTGTGAACCGCATACGCGAAATCCACGGGTGTAGCCCCGCGAGGCAGCACCACTACGCGCCCCTTGGGCGTGAAGGTGTAAACCTCCTCGGGATAGAGGTCCACGCGAAGCGTGGAGAGAAATTCGCTGGGCTCCTGCATCTCCTGCACCCACTCGATTAACTGGCGCATCCACACGATGCGCTGATCGTCGGGCGAGGAACCGGCGGCCTCGCGGCCACCCTTGTATTTCCAGTGCGCCGCCACGCCCTGCTCGGCGATGCGGTGCATCTCCTGCGTGCGGATTTGGACTTCGAAGGGCTGCCCGGCGTGAATCACGCTGGTGTGCAGGGACTGATAGAGATTGGGCCGGGGCATGGCGATATAGTCCTTGAAACGCCCGGGGACCGGCCGCCAAATCTGGTGGATGACGCCGAGCGCGGCGTAGCAGTTTTTCACCGTGTCGGTCACGACGCGCACGGCCAGCAGGTCGTACACCTGGTCGAACATGCGCTGCTGCTTCTGGATTTTTGTGTGCAGGGAATAGAGGCGCTTGATGCGCACCTGCACCTCCGCCGGGATGCCGCTCTCGACCATTTTTTCGCGGATAGTCTCCTGTATTTCCGCGAGGAATTTATCGAACACCTTCTGCTTGCCGGCCACCTTCTTCTGCAATTCAAAAAACGCTTCCGGCTCGAGATAGCGGAAGGCCAGGTCTTCGAGTTCGCCGCGAATCAGGCCCATGCCCAAGCGGTTGGCGACGGGCGCGTAAATATCCAGCGTCTCGCGGGAAATGCGCTGCTGCTGTTCGGAGCTGAGGTATTCGAGCGTGCGCATGTTGTGCAGGCGGTCGGCGAGCTTCACCATCACCACGCGAACGTCGTGGACCATGGCCAGCAGCATTTTGCGGACGTTTTCCGCCTGGCGGGCCTCCGGAGCGAGCATGTCGAGCCGGCTGATCTTGGTGACGCCTTCCACCAGGCGCCCGACGTCGGCGCCGAACTGCTCGGAGATTTTCTCGATGGGAACTTTGGTGTCTTCGATAACGTCGTGGAGAAGCGCGGCGCAGAGGGAAACCACGTCGAGCTTCATGTCCGCGAGCAGGTGGGCCACTTCCACCGGATGCGAAAGATAGGGCTCGCCGGAAAGGCGCATCTGCGTCTTGTGCTGCTCGGCGGCGAATTCGTAGGCGCGGCGCAGCAGTTCGAAATCGTCGCCGGGGCGGCTGCGGCGGACCTTGTCCACCAGCTCGACGAAGCGCAAGTCCACGGAGCGGCGCGCCGCGAGACTGATGGTCGGCTTGGGTACGGCTTCCATGGATATGTCTATTGTAACGCCGGCGTGGTGGCCTTGTTAAATCCTTCGTGGTGGGTCAGTTCGAATGTTCTTGATCGTGACACAAAGAGCCAAAATTCAAACGGACCCATTACCAAATCCTTGGTCAAATCTTTGCCGGCGTGATGACCGGTGCATCACGCGCCGAGTCAACGCTTGGCGGGGACTTTCGCTCCCCTCTTGCGCGCCTCGGACAAGCCGATTGCAATGGCTTGCTTTCTACTCGTCACGCGGCCGCCCTTCCCACCCTTGCCCGAGCGGAGCTTGCCACGCTTTTCAAGACGCAATGCGCGGCTGACACTTTTGCCAGCTGCCTTCCCATATCTCGCCATGGTTTCCTCCTGAACGAGTGGTGAACCTCACAACGATTGTTGGGCCCGGCTGGTGGTAACAGCCGAGAGCACTTACAGCTCGGCCAATGCGCGGTGAACGAGATGAATGGCAATAGAGCCTTCGCCCACGGCGGAGGCCACGCGCTTCACATTTCCGGAGCGGACATCGCCCACGGCAAACACTCCGGGAAGGCTCGTTTCGAGCATTTGAGGCGGACGAGCCAGCGGCCAGACGGGCGTCTCGCTTGCGGCATCCATATCCCGCCCGGTGAGGATAAATCCTTTGTTATCGAGCGCGAGACAGCCCTTGAGCCAGGCGGTCCCGGGGGAAGCCCCGGCCATGATGAAAACATGGCGGATATCGTGCGTGGAACTCTCCCCGGTGGCGTTATCGCGCCAGGTGACATGCTCAAGGTGGTCGTCGCCGTCGAGGGCGACAATCTCCGTTTTGTAGTGCAGTTCGATAGCCGGATTTTCCTCGATACGTTGGACTAAATAACGCGACATAGTGTCCGATAACTCCCCCGACCGCACCAGCATGTAAACTTTCCGCGCCGTCTGCGACAAGAACACCGCAGCTTGCCCGGCGGAGTTTCCTCCGCCGACGACGATGACGTCTTCCTGTTCGCACAGTTGGGATTCCATGAAGGTGGCGCCGTAATAAATTCCCTGGCCCTCGAACTTCGCGAGGTTGGCGATGCGCGGCTTGTTGTACTGCGCGCCGGTGGAAATGACGATGGCGCGCGCGGCGAGGTTGCTTCCATTGTCGAGGACGACCTTGAAGGGACGCCTATCGCATTCGAGGTGCGCGACTTTGTGCGCCAGCATCATCTTGGCTCCGAATTTTTCGGCCTGCATAATGGCGCGCGTAGCGAGCTCCTGGCCGGAAACTCCCGTGGGGAAACCGAGATAATTTTCGATTTTGGAGCTCGAGCCGGCCTGGCCTCCCGGAGCGGCATTTTCGATAACGAGGACGTCGAGACCTTCGGAAGCGGCGTACACCGCGGCTGCGAGTCCCGAAGGCCCGGCTCCGACGATGATCAGGTCGCGAATCTGCGATTCGTCAATGGCGCTATTGAATCCGAGGCAATCGGCCAACTTCTGAGCGGTGGGATTGCGCATGACGGCGTTGCTGGAGCTGCAAACGACGACGGGAATTTCCTCGACCTTGACTTCGAAACGGTCGAGGAGTTCCTGCGATGTTTTGTCCGTGTCGAGATCTATGTAGTTGTAAGGATGTCCATTGCGGGTGAGAAATTCGCGGAGAGCGAGCGTCTTGGCGGAGTGGCGCGAGCCCATAAGAATCAAGCTGCCCAAGCCGCGCTTGATGAGCTCGAGACGGCGGAGAATGAAGGCGCGCATGAAGATTTCACTGAGTTCGGCGTCCCGGGCGATGAGCGAGCGCAAGCCTTCCCCGCTGAGTTCGAGAAATTCGCCCGGCTCGCTGACACGGCCGCGCACGAGGCAGCGGTGGCCGGAAATCATGGTCATTTCGCCGGTGAACCCGCCCGGGTGATCGTGGTTGGCCACAGGGCGCTCGCCATTAAGGTCCGGCTGGACGATGTCCATTTTGCCGGAGAGCAAAACGAAAAAGGGGACATTCGTGTCGCCGGGTTCAAAAAGAATTTCGCCCTTTTCGACGCGCCGCGGCTTGCTGAAGGGCCGAATCCGGTTGATTTGCGCTTCGGTCAAGGTCGGAAAAGCTTGTGTTAGAGGATCGAGTGCGCTGGGTACCAATGAAGTGGACATATCCCCTCCCAAGGTTCTCTAGGAGCAACCCTATTAGAGCATATACGCGGGCGTTCGGATGCAGGGGATGGAGGCGACCTTTGGCTCGGGTGCGCCCGCATCTTTTTCGCCGGCCGTCTAGAGGTGTGCAACATCGCACAGTATTGAGATTCGCGAAGCCGGACAATTGACGTTTACTTTCTTCCAGGGAGGTCCAACTTGAAAATCGCAGCGTTGTTCCTGCAGACCGCCTTGCGACCGCCTCCTTAGAGAGCCGTATCCGAACCCATCACCCCACTACCTGCCTGTGGAAATTTGTTGAAGAATTCAAACTACAAGGATTGCCAACGCAGGGTACAGGATTCACTTGATTGTTGGAATTGAGGGGGGACTCTTAGACTGGATTTGAATAGAGGCGATTCACAGTGCGGAAGGAAAATTGACATGAATGAGACACGCAATGTGACGGAAGAGGCAGCGGCAGAAGAAGCCCAGACACAAGCACGAGATCAAGCAACGGATGAGGATTTTGAAGATTTATTAATACGCACCTTCCTTGTTTCCACGAGCTTTGCCGCGCGGAGGAACGAGGCCAGGCGTTGTAGCGACGAATTCCGCGTTTGACGAGCGGATAGACAAAAAATCCCCGGAAAGGGACCGATGATGACAAGCTCAAGCGACTATTCCACAAGCCCGAATTCCTTCGAGCGCGAGAATGAACTTCAACTGGTAAAAGAGGCGCAAAGAGGCGACGGCGGCGCGTTCGCGCGCCTGCTGGAGCCGCATATTTTGGAGGCGTATCATATCGCGCTGCGGATCACCCGCAACCGGGAAGACGCCGAAGATGCGTCGCAGCAGAGCTTTTTGAACGCGTACGAGCACATTGATCAGTTTCGAGGGCAATCGCGTTTTTCGACGTGGCTGATGCGCATTGCCATGAACGAGGCGCTGGGGAAGGTTCGCAAGCGCCGCTCCGAGGATAATCACTTGCTGTATCAAGACGGCGAGAGCGACGAGCCGAATGCAATCGAAATGCTGCGCGCCAGCGACGCGTTGCATCCCGAGGTTCTCTATTCCCAAGCGGAAAAAGGGCGGATGCTGAGAGAGGCCATTGATACGCTGGGCGCCACATCGCGGGGAGTGGTATCGCTGCTTGGGTTGCAGGAGCATCGGTCCAAGGAAGTGGCTTCGATTCTGAATTTGTCCCAAGCGGCGGTGAAAACGCGATTCTGCCGAGCGCGACGGCAGTTGCGCGAATGTCTTGCCGAGCGCATGTGAGCTAAAGACGAGCGCTGAATATTTACGGAGAGCAGCGCGAGAAGAGCGCGGCAACGCAGAGATGCCTTCGTTGCAATCCCCCGGTAACGCCCCCCTTGCATCACGCGCATCGTGAGCGAATGTCGGCAAGCCTTGGCAGCGCGGCTCGCCTTGTGCTAACAAAGAACGGGCAGGACCGGCCCAACGAATTTGGGAGGGGCTGGGAAAGGCAAGGGTCGAGAGATGCGCGCATTCGCTGTCCGGAGCTTCGGCGAAGCTCCGGCAATCCACGACCTACCGATTTCCGCCGCGGACGGCGCTTTCCTGATACGCGTGAAGTACGCGGGAGTCAACCCCATCGACTACAAACTGGTCGACCATCTGACCGCCACTGCAACGTATCCTTTTATTCTGGGCACGGACTTCGCGGGTGTCGTCGAACGCGTTCCGGCGGGCGAACGCGATCTCCGCGCCGGCGACCGCGTCTTCGGCATGGCGCGGACGCACGGCTCGTACGCCGAATACACCGCGGTCGCTCCGGGCGTGAAGACGGAACCGCTGGCCCGCATCCCCGACGGCGTCAGCGACGAACAAGCGGCCGCGCTTCCCATCGCGGCCATAACCGCTCTCGGGTCGCTCGAGTTGCTGCGCGTCACGGTGGGCCAGCACCTTGTGGTGATGGGTGCGACAGGCGGAGTCGGCGGCTACGCGGTGCAGATGGCGCGCTCACGCGGCGCGCATGTGATCGCGACAGTTCGCGGCGACGCCG
>Ga0210397_10000876_pt1 | contig 19643 bp, 20 predicted proteins | sample IncBWH2OmetaG_FD_160126 | JGI IMG/M metagenome (GOLD analysis project Ga0210397, IMG submission 160126) | Forest soil microbial communities from Barre Woods Harvard Forest LTER site, Petersham, Massachusetts, United States - Inc-BW-H-2-O ...
GACGCGGCGGCGGGCGCGGGCGCGCTGGCGCTGTTGCCGCTCTTTGCGCGGCAGCTTGGCTTCGACGGCGGCCGCGCGTTTCTTCTGCATGGCGGTCGGCGAGGTGGAAACGGCCTTCAACGCGTCGCGCGCCCAGTTCGCCAGCTCCTCGGGATCGTCATAAAGCCGGTCGGGAATCGCGAACCAGGTGGTGACGATGATCTCGGTGCCGCGCTTCTTGAAGGTGAAGGGCTTGCAGCCTTCTTTCACGAAGCCCTTGATGGTCTCGTCGTCGGTCTTGAGATAGACGCGGTCGCCCATAACCATGCCGATCATGGCGTCGCCGGCGAAGATGCCCTCGCCGCCGAAGAAGCGGCGCAGCGCGATGGGCCCGAATTCGAAGAATAGGTCGTCGAAGCGATGCGGGTCGTTCATCCTACGCCCCCCGCCCCATACCGCAGGCCATCGATGAGCAGCGCGAGCATGCGTTTTGTATGATCCGGCGCGACATCATAGGCGGGGCGGCACAGACTGACCGCGGCGCTCAGGAGATCGCCGGGCGCGATGCCCGCGCGTATCTGACCCGCGGCGACGGCGCGGTTCAACAACGTCTCCATCGCGGGCCGGAGCCTGGCATCATAATAGGCCGGCAACGGTTCATAGGCGGGATCGCCTGAGTGCAGCGCGGTCGCCAGCCCGCGCTTGGCCGCCACGAATTCCGTGAATCGCAGCATCCAGCGCGACAGCGCTTCCGTCGGCGGATATTTCGACGCCAACGTCGCGGCGGCATCCGCGCAGGCGTCTACCTCCTGCCGGAATACCGCGACGATCAGGTCCGAGCGCTGCGGAAAATGGCGATACACCGTGCCCACACCAACGCCCGCCTTCTCTGCGATGTCGCGCACCGGCGCATCGACGCCCGATTTCGCGAACACCGCCAGTGCCGCTTTCAGCAGCGCGTCGGTGTTGCGCTGCGCATCGGCGCGCTTGGCGGACTTCGCGCGCGTTTCCAGATGCTCCGTAGGCTTCTTCACAAAGACCTCTTGCTAAACGGAACACCGTTCCGTATAAACGGAATGCCGTTCCACTTGCGCTTCTATAGCGCGGACCAGCGACCCCGGCCACCCATGCGAAAAGGATACCAGCATGCCCGACAAACGCATCGCCCTCGTCACCGGCGCCAACCAGGGCATTGGGCTTCAGATCGCCAAGGATCTGGCCGCCAAAGGGCTCACCGTGCTGGTCGGCTCCCGCAATTTCGAAAACGGCCGGAAGGCCGCACGCGAAATCGGCGCGAATACCCAGGCTGTGCAGCTCGACGTGACGGACAAGGCCTCCATCGCTGCCGCCGCAGAGCACATCGGCAGGGCGTTCGGCCGGCTCGACGTGCTGGTGAACAATGCCGGCATCTCGAAAATCGGCCAGCCGCAAGGCGCGGTGGAGGACATCGTGAAAAGCGGCCGCATCAGCACCGCGTCGCTGGACGATATCCGCGCAATCTATGAAACGAATGTCTTCGGCGTCATCGCCGTGACGCAGGCGATGCTGCCATTGCTGCGCAAGTCGAACGCGGCGCGCGTGGTGAACGTATCGAGCGGCGTTGGTTCGCTCACCCGGACACTCGGCCCGGGCGGCGAGCATCTGCGCGCGCTCTACGGCATGTATTCGGCATCGAAGACCGCGCTCAACGCGGTGACGGTCGGTCTCGCCCTCGATCTCGGGCCTGAGGGCATCAAGGTCAACGCCGCCTGCCCCGGTTACACCAAGACGGCGCTCAACAACTTCCAGGGCACGCGCACGGTGGAAGAAGGCGCGCGCGAACCGGTGCGCCTGGCGCTGCTAGACGACGACGGTCCGACCGGCAGCTATTCCAACGACGAAGGCCTGCTTCCGTGGTGACCGAAGGGGTTGTCGAAACGCTGCGCGCTCATTTTTCCAAACTCTGGTCGAGCGTGTTTACGATCGCGAACACCGGGTCCATGCTTGGCTCGCCTCTACCGCAATATCGCACCCGATCGTGATAACGGCCATCGCGCACCACCTCGACCAGGTTCATCCCATCCGGGAGGCAGGGCATGGTTTTCGGCTCTGTCGGTAACGCCCAATAGTTGGAAGCGTCGAACGCCTTGCGGAACGCGACAAGCTCGCCATCAGTCAGCATACGCGACTTGTCGAAAACGAGTGGCGGCGTTCCTCGTTCAACGAAATCGGTGCGCCGTACGGTGATCGTCGCGCGGCCGTCGGGTCCGACATCGAGCCGGAACGCATGTGCCTCGTTTCCGAAATGGAACGTATAGGAGCCGAAGCGATAAACCTCGCGCCCCTTCTCGCAGACGAGCGGCTGCAACGGCTCTTCCTTTACATAGGCGAGATATTCCCGAACCGGCACGGAAGGCGGCACGCAGGCAGGTGCCTGCGGCAGGGTAGAGCGTTGCGCGCAACCGGCGCAGTACAGCATCAGCAGGAGCGCGGCCGCCACCTTGCCCATGGCCGCTAGTGCGTATCCTTCGCCGGCGTGATCGAGACGCTTTCGCCGCAGCCGCAGGCGGCTGTCTGGTTCGGGTTGTTGAAGACGAAGCGGGTGCCAAGCTTTTCCTGCACGAAGTCCATCTCAGTGCCGATCAGGAACAGGATCGCCTTGGGCTCGATGAAGATCTTGACGCCTTTGTCCTCGACGACCTCGTCGAGCGGACGGATGTCCTCGGCATAGTCCATGGTGTAGCTCATGCCGGCGCAGCCGCCATTGCTGACGCCGACGCGCACGCCCTGATATTTGCCTTGCGCGTCCGCCATGATGTCGCGAATACGCGCCGCGGCGGCATCCGTCAGCTTGACGGCTTTGGGGCGTTCACGGCGGGGCTTCGAGGTGGTGGTCTGTGTCGTTGTCATATCAATACATGTTCAGTTCGAGTTTCGCTTCTTCGCTCATCCGCTCCGGTGTCCAGGGCGGATCGAAGGTCATGTTCACCGTGACCTCGCCGATGCCGTCGACGCCCATCAGCACATCCTTGACCATGCCGGGCATTTCGCCGGCTACCGGGCACCCGGGCGCCGTCAGCGTCATGTCCACGACGACGTCCTTGTTGTCGGCGACGTCCACCTTATAGATAAGCCCGAGTTCGTAGATGTCCACCGGGATTTCCGGGTCGTAGACGCTCTTCAGCGCCGCCACCAGCTTCTGGGTGAAATCCTCGAGTTCCTCGGCACTCAGCGCGGAACCCGTGGTCGTGATGTCGGCCTTGTTCGGTTCGGCGTTCATTCCGATTTGGCGGGGTCACCGCCCTCCAGCGCTGATTTCATGGTGTGCCAGGCGAGCGTGGCGCATTTGACGCGCATGGGAAAGGCACCGACGCCGGCCATGACGTCGAGCCGTTCGCGGTCGTCCTCGTCGAGGCCCTCGACCTCTTCGCCCTTCACAAGGTTGAGGAAGCCGCCCATCAGTTTCTCCGCCTCGGCCACGGTGCGGCCGACGATCGTGTCGGTCATCAGCGAAGCGCTGGCCTGGCTGATGGCGCAGCCCTTGCCTTCGAACTTGACGTCGGCGATGCGGTCGTCCTTGTCGACGATCAGCATGACCGTGACGCGGTCGCCGCACAGCGGATTGTGGCCCTGGCCGGAATGGGTGGCGTGCTCCAGTTTGCCGAAATGGCGCGGGTGCTTGGAGTGATCGAGGATCACGTCCTGGTAGAGCTCGCGCAGGGAATCGTCCATCGCGCTAACCCAAAATCTTTCGCGCCTTGGCGAGGGCGGCAAGCATGACGTCGACCTCCTGGCGCGTGTTGTAGAGCGCGAAGCTGGCGCGGGTGGTCGAGGCGACGCCGAAACGTTCCATCAGCGGCTGGGCGCAATGATGACCGGCGCGGACTGCGACGCCCTCGCGGTCGAGGATGGTGGCAAGATCGTGGGCATGCATGCCGTCGGCCTCGAACGACAGGATGGCCGCCTTGCCCGGCGCGTCGCCGATGACGCGCAGCCAGTTGAACTGGCGCACGCCTTCGCGGGCGTAGGCCAGCAGGTCGCGCTCATGCGCGTGCACCGCGACGCGATCGAAGGAATTCATGTAATCGAGCGCGGCGGCGAGGCCGACGCTCTCGATGATCGGCGGCGTGCCGGCTTCGAAGCGGGCCGGCGGGTCGGCATAGGTGACCATCTCGCGGGTGACTTCGCGAATCATTTCGCCGCCGCCGTTGAACGGGCGCATGACTTTCAGATGTGCCTTCTTGGCGTAGAGCGCGCCGATGCCGGTGGGGCCGTAGAGCTTGTGGCCGGTGAGGACGTAGAAGTCGACGTCGAGGCCCTGGACGTCGACGATCTCGTGGACGGCGCCCTGGCAGCCATCGGCCAGCACCGGCACGCCCTTGGCGTGCGCGCGGGCGGCGATCTCTTTCAGCGGCGTCGTGGTGCCGAGCACGTTGGAGACGTGGGTGACGGCGACGAGCTTGGTCTTCGGGCCAATGGCGGCGTCGAGGGCCTCGATATCGAGGCTGCCGTCATCGCGGACATCGACCCATTTCAGGACGGCACCGCACCGCTCGCGCAGGAAATGCCAGGGCACGATGTTGGAGTGATGTTCCATCACCGACAGCACGATCTCGTCGCCGGGCTGGATGCGCGGCATCGCCCAGGCATAGGCGACGAGGTTGATCGCCTCGGTGCCGCCCTTGGTGAAGACGATCTCGTCTTCGTGACCGGCATGGAGGAATTTCTGTACCTTGCGGCGGGCGGCCTCGTAGGCGTCGGTCGCCTTGCCCGAGAGATAGTGCACGCCGCGGTGGACGTTGGCGTATTCGTTCGACGCGAAGTCGCGCATCGCGTCGAGCACCTGGCGCGGCTTCTGTGCCGAGGCGCCATTGTCGAGATAGACCAGCGGCTTGCCGTAGATCTGCTTCGACAGGATCGGGAAATCGGCGCGCGCGGCGACGGGATCGAAGGCCGAGGCGATCTTGGATTGCGCGGTCATGGCAGCATCGCCTGCGGCAGGGCGTCTTCCACCGCCTGCCAGACGGTGGCGCGGAGCGTTTCGTCGGCGATCTCGGCGACGGCTTCTTCGAGGAAGGCACGGACCAGCATGTTGCGGGCCTCGGTTTCCGGGATGCCACGGGCGCGCAGGTAGAACAGCGAATTGGCATCGAGGTCGCCGACTGCTGCGCCATGGGCGCACTTCACGTCGTCGGCGAAGATTTCGAGCTCGGGCTTGAGATCGGCTTCGGCGCGTTCGCCCATCAGCAACGCCTTAGCAGTCTGGCGCGAATCCGATTTATCGGCGCCTTGCGCCACCGTGATGCGGCCCTGGTAGATCGCGCGCGAGCGGCCGCCCGCGATCTTCTTGAAAAGCTGCGTGCTGGCGGTATGCGCGACAGCGTGGGTGACGTGGGTCGTGTTGTCGGCATGCGCCGTGCCGCCCAGGACCGAGACGCCGGAAAGATGCGCTTGGGCATTGGCGCCGGCGAGCGCGATCTGCAGTTCGGCGCGGGATAATTTCGCGCCACCATTAAAGAAATGCGCGCGGTAGACGCCGTCGCGGGCGACGCTAACGGCATATTCTTCGACCTGAACCGCGCCGTCGGCACGGGGGGCCATGCGGATATGAGTCAATTGGGCATTGGCGCCGATCACGATCTCGACGCCGAGATTGGAGAAGCCTTCGCAGACCTGCGTTTCGCAGAGCGTGAGCGCGGCGCCCTCTTCCAGAACGATGAGCGCGCGGACACTGCCCGCGCCCGAGAATTCAAGCGTCAGCGGCGCGGCGTTCGCGCTGCGCGAAACGCGCAGTGCAAAACCGCCCCGCGCATGCGCCAGCGACGATGCGGCCATGGCGTTCTGCGGCAGCGAGCCGAGATGCGCCTTCACCCAATGCGGCGCGGATTCAGCGTTCGCAAGGTCGAAGAGTTCGACGTCCGTAGGCAATTTGCCGAGCGACCAGGCCGCGGCGGCATCGTCGTTGGCGCCGTCGAGCGCGGTCTTGAGATCGGAGTATTTCCAGTCCTCGATACGGCGGTGCGGTACGCCCAGCGCGGCGAAGCGATTGGCAGCTTCCGCGCGGCGTTCGTCGAGCCAGTGCACGTTCGCGTTCATGCCGCCTTGCCCACGATGTGCTCGTAGCCCTTGGCTTCCAGTTCGTGCGCCAGTTCCTTGCCGCCTTCGGCGACGATGCGGCCCTTGGCGAGGACGTGGATGCGATCCGGCACGATGTAGTCGAGCAGGCGCTGGTAGTGCGTGATGACCAGCATGGCGCGTTCGGGCGCACGCAACGCGTTGACGCCTTCGGCGACCAGCTTGAGCGCGTCGATGTCGAGGCCGGAATCGGTCTCGTCGAGGATCGCGAGCCTGGGCTCGAACAGCGACATCTGCAGGATTTCGAGGCGCTTCTTCTCGCCGCCGGAAAAACCGACATTGAGGGCGCGCTTGAGCATCTCTTCGCTGACTTTCAGCGCGGCGGCGCGCTTGCGCACGGTCTTGAGCACCGTCATGGCGTCGACTTCCTTCTCGCCGCGGGCGCGGCGCTGCGCGTTGAGCGCGGTCTTGAGGAAGGTCAGCGTGGTGACGCCGGGAATCTCAACGGGGTATTGCATGGCAAGGAAAATGCCCTTGGCGGCGCGCTCCTCCGGCTTCAATGCGTTCAAGTCTTCGCCGTTATAGGCGATCGAGCCCGACGTGACGTCGTAGCCGGCGCGGCCGGCCAGCACATAGGACAGCGTCGACTTGCCCGAGCCGTTGGGGCCCATAATGGCGTGCACCTGGCCCGCCGCGATCGAGAGCGTCAGGCCCTTGAGGATTTCCTTGCCGTCGACGGCGACGTGGAGGTTCTTGATTTCAAGCATGAGCGTGGCGCGCCTGTTCATGTGCCAGCCGGTCTTCTTCCGTGAAGCGGCCGACGATTTCGATTTTTCCGACGATGGCGCGGTTGAAGGCGTCCAGTTCTTCGGCGGGAATCCAGTATTCTTCGTGCTCGCGACCGCCAACGATCTTGCGTTCATATCGCGACAGATGCGCGGAATCGACGGCAAAGCGCGTGACGATGCCGATCCGTTCGCCGTGCTTGGTGTTCCAGTCACGAGCGATCTGGATCGCATAGGCTTCGTTGGTCACCGGATAAAAGATCGGCTGCTCCGGCAGGCGTGGCGGGAATGCGGTGAAGCCGGACGCCTCGATTAGTGCCAGCTCTTTGGTGCCGGTGGGGCGGTAGAGCGTGATCGTGCTCATCCCACGCTCCCCTCAAGGCTGATACCGACCAGCTTCTGCGCCTCGACGGCGAATTCCATGGGGAGTTGCTGCAGGACTTCCTTGCAGAAGCCGTTGACGATCAGGGCGACGGCCTCTTCCTGCGGGATGCCGCGTTGCAGGCAGTAGAAAAGCTGATCCTCGGCGATCTTCGAGGTCGTCGCCTCGTGCTCGATGCGTGCCGTCGGATTGCGCGCCTCGATATAGGGCACAGTGTGGGCGCCACATTTGCCGCCGATCAAGAGCGAGTCGCATTGCGTGTAGTTGCGCGCGTTCGTCGCCTTTGGATGAACGCTGACGAGGCCGCGATAGGTGTTGTTGGCGCGACCGGCGCTGATGCCCTTGGAGACGATCCGGCTCTTCGTGTTCTTGCCCAGATGGATCATCTTGGTGCCGGTGTCGGCCTGCTGGAAATTGTTGGCGATGGCGATGGAGTAGAACTCGCCGACCGTGTCGTCGCCGCGCAGGATGCAGCTGGGATATTTCCAGGTGATCGCCGAGCCGGTCTCGACCTGGGTCCAGGAAATCTTCGAGCGGTCGCCGCGGCAGTCGCCGCGCTTGGTGACGAAATTGTAGATGCCGCCGAGGCCGTTCTCGTCGCCGGGATACCAGTTCTGCACCGTCGAGTATTTGATCTCGGCGCCTTCCAGCGCCACGAGCTCGACCACGGCGGCGTGAAGCTGGTTCTCGTCGCGCTTGGGCGCCGTACAGCCTTCGAGATAGGAGACGTAGGAGCCCTCGTCGGCGACGATCAGCGTGCGCTCGAACTGGCCGGTCTCGCTCGCATTGATGCGGAAATAGGTCGACAGCTCCATCGGGCAGCGCACGCCCTTGGGCACATAGACGAAGGTGCCGTCGGAGAACACCGCCGAATTCAGCGTGGCGAAGAAATTGTCGGTCACCGGCACGACGGTGCCGAGATATTTCTTCACCAGATCGGGATAGTCGCGGATAGCCTCGGAGATCGGGCAGAAGATCACGCCCGCCTCGTTGAGTTTTGCCTTGAAGGTCGTGGCGACGCTGACGCTGTCGAACACCGCGTCGACCGCGACCCCGGCAAGCGCCATCTGCTCGTGCAGCGGGATGCCGAGCTTCTTGTAGGTCTCCAGGAGTTTGGGATCGACTTCGTCGAGGCTCTGCTTCAGCGGCGTGTTCTTGGGCGCGGCGTAGTAATAGGAATTCTGGTAGTCGATCTTCTGGTAGTGCACGCGCGCCCAGTTGGGCTCGCGCATTTCCTTCCAGCGCGCGAAGGCGGCCAGGCGCCAGTCCAGCATCCATTCCGGCTCGCCCTTCTTGGCCGAGATGTATTTGACGGTGTCCTCGGACAGGCCCTTGGGCGCCCGCTCCATCTCGATGTCGGTGACGAAGCCGTATTTGTACTTCTCGCCGATCTCGGCGACCTGTTTCTTGGTGTCGGACGCGGCGGACATCAGGCGGCCTTTCGCGCGATGCGCGCGGTGAGCTTGGCAATGGCGGCGAGCGCCGCGTCAACGTCGGCGTCGGCCGAATTCCAGCCAAAGCTGACGCGCAGCGCCGACCGGGCCAGCGTCTCGGAAACGTTCATGGCGGCGAGGACATGCGAGGGCCGCACCTTGCCGGACGAGCAGGCGGAACCCGAGCTGAGCATCACGCCGTCGAGATCGAGCGCCATGACGGCGGTCTCGGCGGCGATGCCGGGAACCGCGAAGTTCGACGTATTGGCGAGGCGCGGTGCGTCGGCGCCGAAGATGACGGCGTCGGGGCACATCGCCTTCAGGCCGGCTTCGAAGCGGTCGCGCAGGGCGGCGTCCGGCGCCGCAGTGACGGAAGCGGCCGCGCCGAAACCGGCGATGCCGGCAACATTTTCGGTACCCGCGCGCTGGCCGCGTTCCTGGCCGCCGCCGAGGATCGTCGCCGCCAGCGGCACGCCCTCGCGGACGATCAGGGCGCCGACGCCCTGCGGTCCGCCGAGCTTGTGCGCCGATAGCGAGAGGTAATCGGCCTCGCCTTCCAGCGCGATCTTGCCGGCGGCCTGTACCGCGTCGACGAACAGATAGGCTTCATATCCGGCGAGCAGCGCCCGGATCTGCGCCAGCGGCTGGACGACGCCGGTCTCGTTGTTGGCCGCCATCACGGCGACCAGCGCGCGGCCCTTGCCCTCGCGCAGCAAGACACGCAGCGATTCCAGATCGACAGTGCCGTCGGCGGTGACGGGAACGGTCTCGCGGCGGACACCGGGAACGCGCTCGGCGACGGCGGCGGCATTGGCGAGGACCGAGTCGTGCTCGATCGCCGAGACAAACAGCCGCGTGATGCGCTTGCCGGCCTCGGCCGCGCCCTGCACCGCACCCCACAGTGCCAGCGCATTGGCCTCGGTGCCGCCGCTCGTGAAAATCACATCCTGGGCGCGGGCGCCGGCGAGGGCCGCGACCTGTTCCCGGGCGTGCTCGATCCGGGCGCGCGCGGCGCGGCCTGCTCCGTGTACGGAGGAGGGGTTGCCGCCCGCCGCCAGGGCGTGCGCCATCGCGTCCCCGGCTTCGGGGCGCAACGGCGACGTCGCATTGTGATCGAGATAAGCCATGCGCAGGTGTGGTTCAGGCCGCTTCTTCGCGCGGCTCGCTGTTGGCAGCGACGGTGAAGGGCTGGCTGCGGCCGAGCACGCGCTTCTCCACCACATCGGCGAGCGAAACCGACGACAGGAAAACATGGATCTGGCGGCCGAGTTCCTCCCACAAATCGTGGGTGACGCAGCGCACGCCCTGGCCCGTGCAACCCTTGGCGCTGCCCGGCTTGCAGCGCGTCGCCGCGATCGGCTCGTCGACCGCGACGATGACGTCGGCGATGCGCAGGTCGCTCGCCGGCCGGCTGAGGCGATAGCCGCCGCCGGGCCCGCGCACGCTTTTGACGAGGCCGCTGCGGCGCAGCTTGGCGAACAACTGTTCCAGGTAGGACAGCGAAATTTCCTGGCGTTGGGCGATGTCGGCCAGCGAAACCGGCCGGTTGGCGGCCTCGTGCTGGGCGAGGTCGGCCATCGCCATGACGGCGTAACGTCCTTTGGTGCTGAGGCGCATAAAGGTTCTCCTTCGGCGAAGCGCGTTTTGCCTTGCTTTTGAGGGGCCTAGTCGGTGTAAGAACAGGCCGCCGCGCTGGGAATCTGCCAGCCGGATATAGATTTCCCGACTATGATGGTCAAGTATTAGCGTGACGCACCGGCTGCATAGCTGCAATGCCTTGAATTGCCTGTCGATTTCACAGGTTCTTCGAGCCGGAATGTCCGAGCTTTTTGCTGTCCAATTGACGCCTTTCAGCCCTGTCGACCACGGAAAGTCCTATGCCTGATATCATCCTGCCTGGCGCCGCCGGACGCATCGAAGCCCGCTATCAGCGCCAGAAGGCGCCGGGCGCGCCCATGGCGCTGGTGCTGCATCCGCACCCGCAATTCGGCGGCACGATGAACAATCCCTTGGTCTATGACCTGTTCCACATGTTCCACAAGCTGGGCTGCACCACGGTGCGGTTCAATTTCCGCGGCGTCGGGCGCAGCCAGGGAACTTTCGATTCCGGTGCGGGCGAGTTGTCCGATGCGGCGGCGATCCTCGACTGGATGAACACGCTCTATCCCAATCCCTCGAACGTCTGGGTGTGCGGCATCTCGTTCGGCGCCTGGATCGGCATGCAGCTTTTGATGCGCCGGCCGGAGATCACCGGCTTCGTCTCCATCGCGCCGCCCGCCAGCATGTACGACTTCGCGTTCCTGGCGCCCTGCCCGGCCTCGGGCCTGATCGTCCACGGCACCAAGGACCAGGTCGTGCCGGAGCCCGACGTGCAGAAGCTGGTGGATCGCCTCACCGCTCAAAAAGGCATCAAGATCACCTACGACAAGATCGAAGGCGCCAACCATTTCTTCGACAAGCACGAAGCCGACGTCGTCGAAGCCGTCGAAGGCTATGTCCACAACATGATGAGCAAGCCGCGCGAGGGCCGTTAGGCGCGTCGGGACTTCCGCGGAACCTAGCGCAGCCCCGCGCTGCGCATCGTGATCTCGATGGTGGCGGCGGCGGCGTGATGGCCGCTGAGTTGCTCGCTGTCCTTCAGGCTCTTCAGTTCGCGCACCAATTGCTGCCTGGGCGCGCCCATATCGATCATGACGTCGAGCAGCACGCGCACCATGCCGCTCAGCGCGCTTTCATATTCCGTCATCGGACGATCCGGATTTGTCATGCGAGGCACCTCCCAGCCGCCGCAGCATGACCCGCGGCCTCTGTGCAAAGCGTAACGGTCGTGCGCGCGATTTTAGCTATCGGCGCTGTAACCCCGGCGCCATGCAATCAGGTTCCGCGGGCGGAACTTCGGCTTTTAGAGTTCCCGCCTTTCGTGCTAGACACCCTGCCCTTCGAACAGAGTGCCTGCCATGCCTGCCGCGCCGAAATTCACCTCCGAATTCCTCCACACCTTCGTGGAGCGCGGCGCCTATTACGACTGCTCGGCGCCCGACGACCTCGACGCGCTGTTCAACCGCGAGCGCGTGACGGCCTATATCGGTTTCGACTGCACCGCCAAGTCGATGCATATCGGCAATCTGGTGCAGCTGATGACGCTGCGCCGGCTGCAGCAGGCCGGCCACCGCCCGATCCTGCTGATGGGCGGCGGCACGACCAAGGCCGGCGATCCCTCCGGCAAGGACGAGACGCGGCTGATCCTGACGCCCGAGCAGATCGAGGAGAACAAGCGCAGCATGGTGAGCGGGGTGAGACACCTGCTCAAATTCGGCGACGGTCCGACCGACGCGATCATGGTCGACAACGCCGACTGGCTCGACAAGCTCGAATACATCGGGTTCCTGCGCGAGGTCGGCAAGCATTTCTCGGTCAACCGCATGCTGACGATGGAGAGTGTGAAGCTGCGGCTCGACCGCGAGCAGCCGATGTCTTTCCTCGAGTTCAACTATTCGATCATGCAGGCCTACGACTATGTCGAGCTCTACAAGCGCTATGGCTGCCGGCTGCAGTCCTGCGGCTCGGACCAATGGGGCAATGTCGTGTCGGGCATAGACCTCGGCCGCCGCATGCACGGCGTGCAGCTGTTCGGCCTGACGACGCCGCTGATCACGCTGGCATCCGGCGCCAAGATGGGCAAGAGCGTCTCCGGCGCGGTGTGGCTGAACAAGGACATGCTCAGCGTCTACGACTACTGGCAGTTCTGGCGCAACGCCGAGGACGGCGACATCGGCAAATTCATGCGGCTGTTCACCGACCTTCCGGTCGCCGAGATCGCGCGGCTGGAGGCCTTGCAGGGCGCCGAACTCAACGAAGCCAAGAAGATCCTGGCGACCGAGGCGACAGCGGTGCTGCACGGCCGCGCGGCGGCGGAGGCGGCGGCGGAGACGGCGCGGCGGACGTTCGAAGAGGGCGCGCTGGCCGAGGGCCTGCCGACCATCATCGCGAAACTGCCGGATGGCATCTTGAACCTCGCAGTGGTAACCGGCCTCGCGACGTCGAATTCGGAAGCGCGAAAGCTGATCGCCAATAACGGCCTGCGCATCAACGACGTGACGGTGAGCGATCCAAGATTGCAGGTCGGCGTCGGCGACCTTACCGCGGATGGCGTGCTGAAACTCTCCAGCGGCAGGAAAAAACACGTGCTGGTAAAGCCGGCTTAAGGCTTGGGCACGTCGCCGGGCGGCTTGGCGCCGGGGTTTTCCGGCGTCACCGTCACGGCGACGGGCGGCGCGTTGGACGGGGCGTTGGCGGCATCGGGCATCCTGCCTTCGAAGATGCGGCGGAAGATGCCGGGCGTCACCATCGACAGCGGATTGACGCTGACCTTGGGCTCGTCGGCATTGCCGCTGACGCTGTAGGTCATGCCGATGATGCCCTCGCCCGGCTTGGAGATCAAAAGATCGCCGAGCAGCGGGATGTAGCCGAGCACGCTGTTGATGCCGAACAGCGGCACCAGCGTGCCCTTGAGCGCGATCTCGTTCTTGGGCCGGTCGATATAGCCTTCCGCGCTGATGCCGATGGCGGGGCCGGTGGCGCGCGCATCGTGGATGGCAAGCACGCCGTTGTTGGCGCCGAACGGCACCCGCAATTCGTCGACCGCGATGCCGCCGCCCTGCAACAGATTGCCGAAGCCGATCAACGAGCCGGCGCTGAACAGGCGCGCCAGGAACGGCTGGTTGAGCAGCTTGAAATCCTTGAGCTTGAGGACACCCTCATAGTCGTTGGCTGCATCGTCGTCGGCGGCGGGCGTCGCGGCCGCGCCGTGCAGCGTCGCCTGCAGGTCGAGCTTGCCGCCCTTCATGCTGGTGAAGCCGAACAGGCCGCGCGCCAGAGTGCCGATATCGCCGGTGGCGAGCACCAGCCGGCGGTCGCTGCCGGCCGGCGCGATGCTGCCCGAGAGCGTCGCGGTTTTTCCCATCCGGCCGGAGAGCGTCATCGTCGCCGGACGGTCGGCGACGCCGGTGACGTCGAGCGCGAACGGCGCGATGGCGACGTTGTTGCGCAGGACGACGCGGTCGAGCTTCGCATTGATATGGAAGGGCTCGTCGAAGGTGCCGCCGGAGGGGGCGCCGCCGCTCTTGGCGGTGCCGCTGCCGCGCCGTGCGATCTGGCTGCCGTCGAGCGAACGCCCGTGCACGGCGATGTCGACGCCCGCGGCGCCGCGCGTCAGGTTGAACGCGAAATCGTTGGCGGTGCCCGAGCGCACGGACGGTGCGTTCAGCGACACCAGCGTGCCCTGCTCGTTGAAATTCAGCGTCATCGCAACCTGCAGGCTGGGACCGGTGATCGTTATGCTTTCGGACTGGATGGCGCTGTGCGGTCCGAAGGCGGCGACGGCATGGGCGGAGGCGGGAAAGCCCGACGGCTTGTTGATGCCGACGAGATCGAGCGACAGCGTCGCCGGCGTCAGGTCGAGCGTCATGTCGGCGGCGGTGATCTGGCCGCGCCGGCCGCTGAGCGTGGCGACGATGCCGACCGGACCCCGCAGATAATCGTCGGCGTGAAAGCCGAGCGCCTCGCGGCCGCCCTGGTCGAGCAGGCCCCTGACGCCGATCCGCGTCGTCACCGCGCCGGTGGTCCTGAAGTCCTCGACCCAGTCGATGTTCAGGCGTGAGCTCCCCAGGCTCGCGAGGCCGCTGGCGTGCAGATGGGTGTTGTCGATGTCGAAGGTCACGGCGCCGTCGCTGATGCGCGTGTTCCGGCCCAGCGAGACGCCGAAGCCGCTGGCGACCGCCTTGATCGAGATGCCGATGTCGTCGACGCTGAGGTTGCGCTGCATCGGCACGTGGAAATCGAGGTCGACGCTGGCCTTACCGGCGGTCGCGGCCGGATCGAGACCGAAACGCGTCGCGTAGTTCAGCGGCTGCAGATCGGTGAGCTTCAGGATGTCGGTCATCGAGCCGTCGACATGCACCTGGATGTCGCCGGGCGAGCCCGGCGCGCTCAGATTGGGAATGACCGCCTGCCCCCTGCTCACCACGAGCGGTCCGATACGGCCGCGCGTCACCTCGGCGCTGAACGTGTTGCCGGTGAGCCTGGCGCTGCCGAAGACGCCGGTCAGATGCGTCAGGCCATGGACGTAGTTCATCTCGGCATTGCCGATCGGGAAGGTCATCAGCACCGCGCCGTCCGGCACCACGGCCTGGTCGAGCGCGCCGGCCGGCAGATGCGTCTCGAAGACCAGCGGTCCCAGGCTGCCGGAGAAAATGTTGCGGTCGATCCAGTCGCGGGCGCCGGCGCCGATGTCCAGCGGCCAGTAGTGCAGCAGGTCGCGCACCGCCAGCGCCTCGATCCGGCCCTTCAGCTCCATTACCGGCGAGCGGTTGTCGATCAGCGTGATCCTGCCGGAGGTCGCCAGGACCAGGGCGCCGCCGCTGGTGGTCAGACCATCGATCAGGATGTCATGGGTCGCCGGCACATAGCTGCCGTGCAGCGAGGCCAGCGGCACGAAGACCGGCTGGACGAAGGTGCCCGGCACGGCGAGCGCCGTCTTGTCGGCCGTCAGGTCGACGCCGAGGCGCGAGATGGCGCCGCCGGAACCGTAGATCAGGTTCATGCCGCCGACGACATGGGCCCGCAGCTGGTCGGAATCGAGCGTGGCGTCGGCTAGCGAGATCCGCGCCGTCGAACGGTCATAGCGGCCGGACAGATGCAGCATCGCCACCCGCACGGCCTTGCGGATGCCGACCAGCGTCGCCGAGCCCTTGGCGCTGACGGCGAAATCGGCGCTCAGCAGATGCGTTCCATCGATCGCGAAGTTGGAGGAGAAGTCGGCGACCATCGCCACGCTGCGCAGGAAGGCGAACATTTTCGCGTTGCGTCCCAGCGCCGCGATGTCGAGGCCGTGCACTTCGATGCGGCCGCTGACGGGTCCTTGTTTCGGCGGCAACGACATCTCGCCGGCAATATGGGCGGCGTGGCCGGTGACTTCGATGTCGGCCTCCAGCGTGGCGACGAGATTTTGGCCCGAGGTCGCGATGCGGACATCCGCTTTCGGCGCCACCAGGAACAGGCCCGTGGTCTCATCGAGGAAGGCGACGCGGGCATCGCGGATGGCGAAGCTCTGCAGCGACGACGCGCTGGAGCTGTTCTTGTTGATGGCGTCGGTAATGCGGCTGATGATGTCGCGCTGGCTTTCGTCGTGCTCGACGCCGAGGCGCAGGCTGCCGTCGACGGTGCGCACCATGGTGAGCTGGACGCCGACCAGGGTGACGCGCGTCACCACGATCCTGCCCTGGATGAAGGGCCGGGCGGCGAGGTCGATGTCGGCCTCCGGCGCCTGGGCGATGATGCGGCCGCGGGAATCGAAAACGCGGGCGCCCAGGACGACGATATTCACCCGCCCCTGGTTGCGCGACCATTCGACGGCGGCTTGGTCGTACTTGATCGTGATGCCGGGCAGCGCCTGGGCCAGGGCGTCGGAAATCTGGCCCGACAGCGGACCGAGCGAGATCGGCCCGACCAGCAAACGCAGGGCGGCGCCGACCACGAAGAACAGAGCGGCAACACCCAGCGCCGCGCCGACCAGCGCCGTGCGGCTGATATGGTGCGACTTTACGTAACGGCCCACGAAGGACGCATTCCAGGCGTCGGCGAGGCTCGTCCTCGCCGCCCTGCGCCCGCGGCGGATGGGGCCGTCTATGGGGTCGTGAGCCAACGGAACTGCACCTCTAACCCCCTCAAAATTGCGGACAAAAACGGCAACAGCTTGGCGCGCGAAGCCGGATCGGCTATCAGCTTATGGCGCATAGTTAAGGCCCGGGTAAACGCCCAAATCGCCCCTTCGGAGAGCCAATGGAACTCAAGCCTGGCGACAAGGCCCCCAAGTTCCGTCTTGCGACCGACGGCAATGGTGAAGTATCGAGCGCCGCGCTTAAGGGAAATCCCTACGTTGTCTACTTCTATCCGAAGGACGACACGTCGGGTTGTACCAAGGAAGCGATCGGTTTTTCCGAAAACCGAAAAAAATTCGAGGCGCTGGGCATTCCCGTCATCGGCGTCTCGAAGGACAGCGTGGCCGCGCACGACAGGTTCAAGGCCAAATACAAGCTGAAGATCGTCCTGGCCTCCGATCCGGAAACGCAAACGGCCGACGAATACGGGATTTGGTTGGAGAAAAGCATGTACGGCCGGAAATATATGGGCATGGAGCGCGCCACCTTCCTGGTGGATGCCAAGGGCGTCATCCACAGCATATGGCGTAAAGTGAAGGTCGCCGGCCATGCCGAGGCCGTGCTGGCGGCGGCGAAAACCCTCAAATGAAGCCGCATCTGCCGAAAAAGACCACCGGACCGCGATTAACCTCAGGGTCGTTTTTCTGGGGTAAGAGCTTGATTCGACGCCCACAAGTAAGTGAAATGCGCGTTGGTGGGATTGGCGCGCAAGACGCAAACAAGGGAAATGTTGGCATGGCAGGGACGCTCATCGAGCGCGTCTGGGCTTGGCTCCATGAAACGTTTCCGGAGCGCCAGATCTACATTCGCAGCGACGGCCGGGTGCAGTTCTTCACCTTCGGCGCGACGTTGCAGGCGACACTCGCCGGCCTGTCGCTGATCTTCCTGGGCTGGGTGGCGTTTGCCACCGTCAACGTCATCTTCAAGGACCGCATCATCTCGGCGAAGGACCGCCGCTATCAGCAGATGCAGTCGGCTTATGAGAATCGCGTCGCCGACCTGCAGATGTCCTACGACGAACTGAACGGGGCCCTGGTCTCGGCCGAAGATCGCTTCAAGGCAACGGCCGACGAGCTTCAGACCAAGCAGGGCACGATCATGAAATTCCTCGACCGCAAGCGTCAGGTCGACGCGACGCTGGCCGGCCTTGCCAACACGGGCGTGCGGACCGGCGCCGACACGGGCGCCGCGGAGCCGGCAGACGCCGCCGACGCCGGCACCCCCAGCGACGGCATCGAGGGCGGCCCGCCGCCCGCCGGCGCCGCCCCGATCGACGCCGCCGGCACCTCTGAATTGTCGGTCCTGCCGCAGCCGCCGGCGCCCCAGCCGCGCACCGCCAAGCCGACCAAGGCGAGCTTCCTCGACATTGGCGGCGCCGTCGGCCACCTCGCCGGCCTGTTGTTCGGCGCACCGCGCGAGGCGCCGCCTGCCTCGCTGGCCTTCGCGCAGCATCCCGCCTTGCGCGTGCTGGCGGACCAGACCGTCCGCGTCGCCAAGATCGGCCTGATCGAAACCCAGCTCATGGCGCGCACCCAGACCGAGGTCGCCGAGGGCGTCGCGAACATCCAGAACGTCATCCGCTACACCGGCATCAATCCCGACGACTACACCCGCCGGCTGTCCGCCGTCGAAGGCGTTGGCGGCCCGGAATGGCCGCTGCAATCCGTGCATATCGACGGCATCGCGGACGGCGCCTTCTCGAACGCCTTCCTGCGCGCCTCGGCGGTGCTCGACCAGATGAACACGCTGCTCTCGGCAATGCGGCACATCCCGCTGACGACGCCGGTGTGGGGCTCGCAGTTCGAGCGCACCAGCGGCTTCGGCGCCCGCATCGATCCCTTCACGGGACGCTATTCCTTCCATCCGGGCGTGGATTTCGCCGGTCCCTGGGGCTCGACCATCGCCGCGACAGCGCCCGGCACGGTGGTTTTCGCGGGCGACCGCGGCGGCTACGGCAATATGGTCGAAATTGACCATGGTTTCGGAATCCATACGCGCTACGGCCATATGTCATCGATTCTTGTCCGGGTAGGGTCTAAGGTCGCCAAAGGCTCGCCCATCGGGAGACTCGGATCGACGGGGCGCAGCACCGGACCGCACGTCCACTACGAGGTCTGGTACGACGACGTCGTGAGAAATCCGAGCACCTTTATCGAGGCAGGCCGCCATGTTTTCGAGTAAGAAAGACGCAGCTCCCGCGGCCGCCGCCGCCATGAACGTCCCGCCGGCCAAGCGCGCCTCGCGCTCCTCGGCCCCATCCATCATCAGCGCCGACCTGGTCGTCACGGGCATGCTGACCTCGACCGGCGACATCCAGATCGACGGCCGTGTCGACGGCGACGTGCACAGCGCCGGCCTCGTGATCGGCGACAAGGCTTATATCAACGGCGAGATCATGGCCGAGGAAGTGACCATCCGCGGCCGCGTCCAGGGCAGCATCCGGGCACGCAAGGTCCTGCTCTGCTCCACCAGCCACGTCGAGGGCAACATCCTGCACGAAGCCTTCGCGGTCGAGACCGGCGCCTTCTTCGAGGGCAATTGCCGTCACGCCGACAATCCCCTGGCCGAAGCGCCGCCGGCGAAGACCAGCGAAATGCGCGCGGCGCCGGCCGCACCGGCGCCCGCGCCCAGCGCGCCGTCCAACACACCCTCCGCGATCTCCTCGATGGTGACGCGGCCGCTCGCCACCGACACCAGCCGTCCGGCGGTCGCCGCCGGCTTCGCGCCGCTCAAGTCGAACGGCTGAACGAATCGCCAGCGAATGGAAAAACCCCGCGCCGGGAAACCGGCGCGGGGTTTTCGTTTCAGGCGTGGCCGGTGACCAGCCACAGAATGATGATGATCGGAATCGGAATGCCGATCAGCCAAAGCAATGCGGAGCGCATGGAAATCCCCGTGAAAGCGTCGGCGTGATAAGCCGCAAGGACGTAGAATAGTTCCCGCACCCCTCGTCTGCCCAATCTTGCAGCAGCGGCGGAACAACACCGGTGGCCAAACGTTTGACGGCTAGCCCAATTGCGGGCGTGATTTTTCCTTGGGGGATTCGATGCCCGTCACCGTCGTCAACGAAGGCGCAGAAAGCGCAACCATCGTCACGGACGAGAACGACTCGCCGCGCCGTTTTTCATGGAGCGCGGCGTTCGCCGGCGCCTTCGTGGCGACGGCCGTCACCCTTTTCCTGCTGACACTCGGCTCGGGCGTCGGCCTTTCGCTGGTCAGTGTTCGTCACGCCACGGCGGGCAGTGCGACGACGTTCTTCACGCTGGGCGCGATCTACTTCCTCGCGGCGCAG
>Ga0210397_10000877_pt1 | contig 19638 bp, 12 predicted proteins | sample IncBWH2OmetaG_FD_160126 | JGI IMG/M metagenome (GOLD analysis project Ga0210397, IMG submission 160126) | Forest soil microbial communities from Barre Woods Harvard Forest LTER site, Petersham, Massachusetts, United States - Inc-BW-H-2-O ...
CACCGACAACGGTCGTTGTGCCTGGTGTGATCGTAGTAGCTGAACCGCCGCTTGCTGTCAGCACACCTGCACTAATTGTGATCGTCGTACCATCGGGACGCGAGCAACCAATCACCGATGCCGTTGCTGTCGTGCAGCTCAACGTCCCGGCTGAATTCGTCAGCGTAGCGCCGATTGCTGTGACAGCCGTTGCAGTCCAATTGTTGGAGGTTACAGCAGCAACGCCGTTGATGAACAACCCTGTCGCATTAACGGTGCCAGCTCCCTGCGCCCCGCCTGTTGGCGACCCGACCGTAACCCCCGCCCCAGCGTCCGTGATCGTCGAGGCGGCTGCTGCACCGCTGCCATCGAGAAACTTCATGACAGCATTGGTCGTGATCGTGCCAAACCCGGGGAATCCATACGCATCCCACGACGTTCCGTTGAATGTGTATGAGTAGAACCCATTGGTATGCAGTGACGTTGACAACGCCAGTCCATTGACGGTCACGCTGTTGTTCGCGATCGTCAGCACTGTCGCGTTCTGATTGGTAATCAACTGCGTTGCGTTAGCGACTGGCGACGCGGGACCTGTTGCTGTGATGCTGGTCCCATTGTAGTTGTCTTGCCCGCCAGGGTTGGCAACAGCAGCACTGACAGTATGCGTTGAATCCGTGACGAGCGACGCAAGCGTGCCGCCGCTAATGCTGAAGGCTGAGCTCAATGCAACGCACTGCATCACCGTCGTCGCTGAGTTCGCAATCAAGCAAGGAGCTGTTGCACCGCTGACTGTCGTTGTCCCTGGCGTGATTGTAGTCGCAGACCCGCCGCTTGCTGTGATGACGCCTCCCGACGCCGTGATCGTTGTGCCGTCTACCTTGACCAACCCAAAGGTCGACGCAGACCCCAAGGCAACGGCGGGTGATGCATCAGACCGCATGAACGTTGTTGCGGTACCATTGTTGGCGGTCGATCCTGCAGTCGCTGTCGGATTTGCAGCAGCAGCAGTGCTGACAGCTGTGCCACCGACCTGCAAGCCTGTGCAATTCCAATTCGTTGTGCCAGTAGCGACCGTGCAAACACTTGTGCCGCTCTTGTTGAACACGCTGATGTCATTCGTTGAGCCTTGCCCAATCAATGCTAGCCCACCAGTTGTGCTCAGCAGGTAGACATCACCCTCGCCATTCGCAGCAAGCGTAGGTGTCGTGATGCCGCCTGCAAGACCAAGCGTGCCAGCCGCTTGCGTTGGTGCAGCGCCCGTGATCGCAAGCGTTGCGCCACTACCGACGACCATAGCTGCTGCAGTATTGGTGCCGCTCGTGATTGAGCTAAACGCTGGCGCACCCCCGCTTGCGGCCAGGGGACCGACAGTCGCTCCCGCAATGCGCACAAACAACCCAGACGCTGTCGTCCACAGATCACCATTGACAGGGGCCGTTGGTGCTGCGCCTTGCGGTAGATTCAGCCCAGCCGTTCCAGTAGCGGACGCGACAGTCGTCAATTCGCCAGTCATTGTGCACGCTGCGAGCGCGCAGTCTGCTGACGCATGGCCTGTCAACGCACCGGTGATCGTCGCTACTGTGAAGCTTGGCACCGTACCAGTGAATGTCGGCGTAGCAATGGATGGGCTCGTCGCCTCGACAATCGTTCCGCTAGAACCTGTCACAGTGTTACCAAGGACCGTGACAGTACCACTCGTTGAGGGTAGCGTGATGGTCGGGGACGAGGCGCTGGATGTTGGCACAAGCGTTGTAACGCCGCCTCCCAACGTTGCAAACGTGATAGTGCCTGTGGCTGTACCAGAGATACCTATGCTAATGATCGACGTGCCATCGAAGTTGAAGCCTGGCGAACCGCTAAGTGCGCCGCTCCCATTGAACAGCACGTTGTGGTTGGAGCCTGCTATCGTCAGCGCAGTAGCGCCGTTGATGAACAATCCCGTCGCATTGAGCGTACCTGCGCCTTGCGCACCGCCAGTCGGGGATCCAATAGTAACGCCTGCGCCTGCATCGGTGATGGTGGACGCTGTCGCAGCACCGCTACCATCGGCAAACTTCATGAGCGCGTTCGTCGTGATCGTCCCGAAGCCCGGGAAGCCGTATGCATCCCATGAGGTCCCATTGGACGTGTAGACATAGAACCCATTGGTACGGAGCGTTGTCGACAAGGCGAGGCCGTTCACAGTCACGCTGTTGTTAGCAATCGTCAACGCGGACGCATTCTGATTGACGATCAACTGCGTGCTGTTTGCTGGCGGCGCTGCCAGGCCGGTCGCTGTGATGCTTGAGCCGTTGTAGTTGTCCTGACCACCCGCATTCGCGACTGACGCACTGACGGTATGCGTCGTGTCTGGCACAAGCGATGCAAGCGCACCACCGCTCATTGAGAACGTTGTGCCAAGCGTGATGCACGCGGACGTTGAGCCAGTCGAATTTGCGAGCAAGCAAGGCGACAGTCCACCTGAGATCGTGGTCGTACCTGGCGTGATGGATGTCGCTGATCCGCCAACGGCTGAAATGACGCCAGCCGATGCTGTGATTGTCGTACCATCGACTTTCACAACGCCAAACGTCGAAGCGCTACCCAGCGCAACAGCAGGAGCAGCGTCAGACCGCATGAACGTTGTTGCACTGCCGTTCACTGCTGCTGAACCAGCCGTTGCAGTCGGGTTGGCTGCAGTTGCTGTGCTGACTGCAACGCCTCCCACCTGCAAGCCTGTGCAATTGAAGGTCGTTGTACCCGTCGGAACAACGCACACGTTGCTGCCCGCTTTGTTCAGGAGGGTCAGGTCATTCGTTGACCCCTGCCCAATAAGCGCAAGGCCGCCTGTTGTCGACAGCAGGTAGACATCACCTTCACCATTCGCGGCGAGTGTTGGCGATGTTACATTGCCTGCAATACCAAGCGTCCCCGCAGCTTGCGTTGGCAACGCGCCTGTATGCGAAACGGCACCACTGAAAATTGACGTCCCGCTGTACGTGTTGTTACCATTTAGCAGCGGGACTGTAGCGCCGCTTGTACCGATGATGGAGAAGGTCAGCAAACCTGACGCTGCGTTGACAGCATTGGCCATAGCTGTGATCACGCTCGCGCTGATCGCATCGCAAGCCATGACCGTCGTGGCTGAGTTCACAATCGCGCAAGGTGCCGTTGCACCGGTGATCGTTGTCGTACCGGGAATGATCGTTGTCGCTGATCCGCCGCTTGCGCTGATCACGCCTGCTGATGCAGTGATCGTCGTACCATCGACCTTGACCAACCCGAACTGGCTAGCACTGCCAAGCTGGATAGCAGGCGCGGCATCGGACCGCATGAATGTCGTAGCAACGCCATTGACCGCCGTGTTGCTCGCCGTTGCGCTAGGATTCGCGCCTGCGGGAGCGGCTGCTGGCGTTTGCCAATTAGCTGCGGTCCCGCTCGTCGCTGTCAGAACCTGCCCGGCACCAGGAGCCGTCGCCCCATTGACAACGATTGTCGTTGTCGCGGAGTTCAGCGCATTTGCTGTCGTCGCGATCCCCGCAGTCAAGCTCGCAGCCGTTCCAGTCGCATTTGTCAGCACGATTGAGCTTGGCGTGCCGCCTGCCCCATTGAAGGTGACAAATGCGCCTGCATTCCCAACTGCAACTGCCAGCGCTGTCGCGACGTTTGCCCCCAAGCCTGTGAGCCCGCCCAACGCCATTGAGGCTGCTGTGATGGATGTGTTGCAGCTAAAGCCTGTGCCGCTTGTCCAGTTGAGCGCGCTGCCCGCAGTACTGCACGATGGGACTGCCAAGCCGCTTGGCGTTGTCGCAGTCAATGCACCGAGGAGCTGGTTCGCTGCGAGCGCTGGAAGCTGGCTGTAGGTCAAGCCTGTCAAGCCGCTGCCATTGCCATTGATCGCAAGGAGCGTTGCTGCGCCAGCGGGGAATGTGATCGCACCGCCGCCCGTTGCCGGCGCATGCAACACGACCTGTCCACTTGTCGACCCATTGAGCGCAAGCGAGCCATCGTTATGCGCTTGCGTACCAGCCCACGTGTTGTTGCCGTTGAGCACGGGAACAAGCGCACCGCTTGTGCCAATGATGCTGAACGTCAGCAGTCCGCTTGCCGCATTGACTGCATTCGCCATGGCCGTGATGACGCCTGCATTGATTGCGTCGCAGACCATCGTTGTGCCAGCGCTATTAACGATTGCGCAGGGCGGCGTGCCTCCGCCAATCGTTGTCGTACCTGGGACAATGGATGTCGCTGAGCCGCCCACCGCTGTGATCACGCCGCCAGTAATGGTGATCGTCGCCCCGTCAGGACGCACGCAACCCAATTGCCCTGTCGTCGCTGTCGTGCAGGAGATCACGCCTGCTGCATTGCTGATGGTCGACCCATCAGTCTCAACGAGACCGAACTGAATGGCGCTAGCCTTCTGAATGGCTGGTGCACCGTCTGACCGCATATAGGTCGTGGCTGTGCCATTGATTGCAGTCGGTCCGGCCGTTGCCGTCGGGTTGGCTGCTGTCGGTGCCGTTGCAGGCGTCTGCCAGGTTGCTGCTGTGCTGCTCGTAGCCGTCAACACCTGCCCTGGACTGGGGGCTGTTGCAGCGCTGACGTTCACGATGGTCGTCGCTGAGTTCAGCGCATTCGTTGACGTTGAAACGAGGTTGCCGGTGATGTTGGGACTGGGGATTGTCAACCCAGATGGCAAGGTCGTTGAAATCGTCGGGGCGCCTGACCCATTCGTCACCAGCACGCCATTGTTGGCAGTCGCTAGGTTAGCGACAACGCCAGCAAGGTTGTATAGCAGCCCATTGGTCGCACCGCCGCTGATCGTCGTTGTGCCGATGATGATTGCAGAGCTCCCGCTGCTCGAGCACGTCGGGCAGGAGATCTTGCGCAAGCCATACCCGGGGCCTGATGGCGTCACGACTATCGGCGCGACGCCAACGATGTCAGGCGGTGGGGGGTTGGCTGCTACTGCGTTGTGCGCAATGACCAGCGCAAGCAGTATGGTAGCAATGGCTACAATGCGGCGCATGTAAATTAGCCTCCGATTGCGGAGATCTGAGCGGTACCGTTGTCGCAGATGGCGTTGATGACGGCTCCCGGTGCTGGCGGGGGGTCGACAGTGAACGAACCACCACCTGGATAGATCGGCGCACCGACACCTACCTGCGCAGCACTACCATCGACGGTGATCCACACGGTTCCCGGCGGATCACCAGCCCCAGGGGACGTTGAAGTCGTTGTATTGAATATGGTCACAAGACGCGTGATCACGCCAGCAGCAACGATAGCGGTCGTCACGCCGCCAACTGTCGTTGCCTCCAGTATGGAGCCTTGCGGCAGGTAGGCGAGCGTGCCGTGCGATGTCGGTAGCGGGTTGGTCGGACCGACTGGCGCGCCATTGACGCGCTGCGCTGTCTGAAACGCAAGGTTACCGCTACTGTCTGCGACTGCTTGGAATGGACGCTCGTCTCCAAGGCCATCGATGACTTGAACCGTTGTGGTTGTATCAGCCATGATGCAAACACCTCATATGAATTTAGATTTGCGAGCTGCGCGTCATGGTGCAGCGTCCGCCAATATCCCATGTGTTCACGGTCGGCGTGATCTCGAGATCAATTGCGCCAAGCGTTGTGTCAGCAGCAGGTGCCGCAATGGAGATACGCCCGCCTGCACTCGATGTCGCGTAGTCCTGCGTCCATGATGTGGGGAGCCCTATGATTTGCGTTGTCGATGCTGTCGCACCCATCTGCGCACCAAATGCGACATGCCAACCAATCGCATCGCTACCACCGTGATTCAAGCTTGTAGCTGCGACAGTGCAGACAACGTTCACAGTCGAGTGCGGCGGGAAGTTAAGCGTGTTGCCTGCAATCTGCAGTGTGACCGTCGCGCCTGATCCCCCACCACCTGACACGGCTGCAGTCGCCTCTGCAACGCAACCCGTTCCTGGATTGTTGACGCCAATGTTGCCAAGCGTACCGCCAGCACCGAGATCACCATTGACGATGGCACCCGTGCAGCCAGTAACTGTGATCGTCGGTAACGACGTGTAGCCAGTACCGCCCAAAGGTCGGTAGACGTTATAGATGTAGGAGCTCGCTGCCTGCCCATTGCTTGTCAGGCGCGTGTTGCCCGTGATGCCTGTCGCCTGGATCGTGCAAGCGACTATATGCGGTGCGCGATAGTCACAATTGCTGAAGGTCGTCGATGCGACATCAACAGCCGACCCAAGCGAGCTACCAGGGCCACCCTGCGACTGAATGATTGCGCCGAATGCATTGTTGGGGAACCCGCCATACTCCTGCCCCAAGCACATGATGCACTTGTAGCCTGTGACGACTACGCCCGACTGCTCCCCCCATACCAACCCAAGGTCTGGTCCCAAAGCACCGAGTGCAGCGTTTGGCGTTGAGCCGCCAATGTGAACGTATAGTCCTTGCGTGTTGCGCATGTAGGTGACGCCAGACACCGCAAGCAAGTCGTTCTCGTAGTTTGCGCAACCATGCACAAACGATGTACCAGCTAACTCTTCGCAATAGGATCCATAGGTCGTGTGCGCTCCCTGGTAGACGGTTGCTGAACCGCCCTCATTGCTTTGGATCCAAATCGCCGTGTTGATCGCTTGGTCAATCCCAGGGTTGGTGTGCGTGCCAACTGCTGTCATGCTTTGCGAGCTAGCGCTGATTGACTGGCTTAGGTTGTAGGTGCCGTTCCCACCGGTGCCTGTACCAAATGACACGATCGTCAGCGGAACAGGTGCACCTGAATAGGTGATCGTCTGACCAATGAGGAGCGGTGACCCAGAGTATGCGCTGACGGTCAAGAGACCGCTTGCTATGACGCCAGTAAACGTGCCGCGCGTCTGCGCATTGCCGAGGATGTTGACGAATGCATTGAGGCCAATGCGATTGCCGACCGCGACCGAACCATTCGGCGCGATATCGTCCTCAAGGTTGAAGAGCTGCGGGGCGTTCGTTGAGGTCGACGTGAACGAATCGCTGATCCGCGCATTCCATGCGAATGCAGTGCCTGACGTGATCGATCCTGTCACAAAGCCTGTCTCGCTCAACCATGCGGTGGGATTGGCATTGGACAGCACAGCCCCATTTCCCGTACGCGCGATGGTCGGACCAGCCGCAATGTGCGCCCAGGTGCTCTCGCCAGCAAAGTTGGTTACCGCACTAGCGTTGCCGATGTTGGTCGCAGTCGCGCTGGTCGTGCCGACGCCAATGGCATTTGCAATTGCATAGGCAAAGTTTACCTGTGCGCCAGTGCCTGTGCCGCCAAGGAGCGTGACAGGATTGGTCGGCGCTGCGCTTGCGTAGTGACCAGGCGTGACGATTGTGTACCCAACGATCTGATTGCTGCCGTTCACTGAGATCGACAGTATCGTGCCTGTCGATGGGTCATACAGGTGATCCGTCGATCGGTAGTTGGTCCCGGTGACACCGCTCGGTACTGTCGCAGCGTTGACCTCTCCCCCACCAACATCGATCGTCGCAGTCGAACCGGACGTCGATATCTTCATAGACTGTACGAGGAGCTGCCCAAGGTTGCTGACCTTGAACCCGCCAGTCAAACGGAACGCTGAGTCCGTGAACTCAACGCCGGACAAGTCGATACCGCGGCCTGTCTGCGGATTCACATAGCTACCAAAGCCTGAGAACTGATCAGGCGCTCCCGGGTTGTACCCAAAGAGCGTGCCACCTGCAGTCGCTGCGAAGGTGTTTCCCCCGCCTACTGCGTACACAAGGTTGAAAGGAGCAGTGCCTCCCGTAACGGAGATAGCTTGGTCTATTTCGTTCCCTTGCAAGTTGCCGTACCCGACGACATGCAGACCATAGCGCGTCGCAGCCGATGCGCCTGTGTAAATGCCGACGTCAATCTCGCGCCCCGCGCATCCGGACAAGTTGGTAGCGCCAGCGAAGCACCACATCTGGTCGCCGCCAGCATATACGAAGCCGGCTGACGATCCGCCATTAGGTGCTGTGCCGCCTTGGTTAGCTGAGATCGCAGTCGTCAAAACCTGCGCTTGCCACTGACGACCAGTATCGGATGTGCTGCCGATGAACGACTGAATGTTGAGCGATACGTTCTGCGCAGAGCGCGAACCGCTACCATTCAAGCTGACGTAGTTCCAAGTGCAGGTACCGTCGGCAATGCCAGTACCGGTGCCTGTAGGACCTGTGCCGCTGCTGCTTGATGTGCAGGAGGCAGCAGTCTCTGTGTAGTAATTCCCATTGGCTGCGCGATTGTTCCCCGTCACATAAGCCGTGCTCTGCTGCCAGGGTGCGCCGCCATATGCACCGCCGATCAAAAACCACGTCGCACCTTGCGATGCATTCGGGATAGCAGAGATGTCCTGATTGATGACTATCTTGTTGGCTGCGATCGTGCCAGATGACACAGACCCCGCAAGATTAAGCGATTCGAGGAACCCATACTGCGTGCCGATACCAGCTTGCGTGCCAGAGAAGGTCAACGTCCCACCAACGCCTGCGTACAGCGAGTTCGTCTGGATCTGGCTGCTGCCGCCTGTGACTACGAACGTGCTCCCCGCATTGCTAAAGTTCATGACAGCAATGCTGCCGATACCATAGCTTGGGTCACCGAACGTGATGTGCGTCCCGTTGCCGCCAGGCGACACGATTAAGTTCGTCGTATTAGCTGACTCAAATGCTGGTGCAAACGTCTTGTTCGCAATGGATATGACAGCGCTGCTGTTGCCAATGTTGATTGCAGTCGCAACGCCAGTACCAAGGTTCAACGTTGTAGGCGCACTCCAGGTCTCAGCAATCGTCAGCCCCGATCCATGCCCATTGGATGCCGCATAGGTGCCTGAAGTCGTCGCACCATAACCAACATTCTTAAGCGCTATGCCGCCTGCTTGCACCACACCGCCAATGACGTTGGTCAGGTTCCAGCTGTTGCCATTCGCGTCATACACATCCTCACCTTGGATGTAGTTGTTGCCGCCTGCGGCAACTGACGATGCAGTTAGCTGATTGCGCGTGACGTCAATCGTAGCGCCATTGGATAGCAGCGCGATGGTGAGCGCGCCCGATGACAACGCCCCTGTACCTGCGACATTGAACCCGGCTGATTGCAGGAAGTTACCCGTGAAGTGCACATCAGGCTGGCAATACCCGCAGGCGGATGCCATCGGCTTGAAGGGCACAGTGTTGTCAGAAGCGTTGGCCGTCTGGCGATACTCGCCGATTTGCGTGCCGCCGGAATCACCGGGGTACTGTCCGTCCGGACGCCCAAACGCGACAAGATTCAAACCGCCGACAGTGCTACTCGCTGCGACGTTGTTCTGACTTGAGATGCCGATGAAGGTGTCATACAGGCCGCCTTGAACCGCATCACCAGTCTCATTGATGAACGTCCTGATTGCCTTGTAGCTGAGCACTGATCCGCCAAGGACCTTGATATTGTCCTCGGCACCAAACGCGCCATAAGCTGTTGTGTTCGCAGCGACAACTGTCTGCACACCGCCTGCATAGTACTTCGCTAATGGATTCGTGCATCCAGCACATCCAGCGAATAGCCAAGATGCTTGCGCGTTGATCGATGCGCCGCTGGCCATATTGCCGTTCTGGTTCATCTGTGAAAGGTTGCCGATGCGAGCACCAGCAAATGCACTGCCACCAAAGTTTGCATAGACAGCAGTATCGGCAATCGCTTGCACAGTTGAGTTCACGTTGTCTGTGGGGACCGTAAACTTCATGAAGGCATCCTGACCACCGCTATAGGTGCCTGTGAAGCTTGCGGAGAATAGCGCGGGGTAAGGAATGGTCGTGCTGCTCAGCGTATAGGTCGAGCCGGGCGAACGATAGAACTGCGCATTCAGTAGGTTGTTGACAGTAAGGACATGGCCGGTTGTACCATTGACGGGCAACCCAGCGGACGAGAAGGTCATCGTCGCTATGGAGCCAACGCCGAAGGACCCCGCGCCAAATTGAATGTTCTGATTCGTGCTACCAGGACTAATGATGAGCGCTTGACCGCTTCCGCCTAGGATCGAGCCGTTAGACCCTGTCGCATTGAACGTCGCAACGCCGTTGAACGTGGCACCATTCGTTACGGTCAGCCCTGTGCCTGACCCCGTGAAGGATGCAGCACCATTCGCGGACAACGTAGTGAATGCGCCAGTCCCTGGCGCTACATTGCCGATCGGCAGGGGTGACGAGAAGAGCGCTGTAATCCCAGTGCCTGTTACAGCGCCGCTTGCAGTCAACGTTGTGACGTTCGCGGCTGCTGGTACGCTCCCGCCTAGCACTGCGTTGTCGATTGTGCCGCCAGACATTGTTGGCACGCTAAGCGTGAGACCTGCGATCGTTGTCGTCGTCGCGCCCAGCGTCAATGCAGTGCTGCCAAGCGTCAACCCCGCATTCGCCAACCCTGCATTCGCTAGCGACCCATTGGTCACATGCGATAGATTGCTCACTGTCAGGGCGCCTGCATTATTGAGCGATGCGTCACCCGTGACAGCAACAGGCGTTGCTATACCGAAGTTGTTTCCGATGAGGATGTCCGCATTGGCAAGGGCGCTCCCTTGCGGCGTGTACCCCAATGCCCCTGTGACATCACCGGACGTCAGCGTCACAGCTCCCATGCGGCCAAACACGCTGACGACGTTAGCTGCAAGGTTGCCAAGCGAGCTTGTAAGCCCAGCACCGACACTGAGTGTCGCAAGCGCGCCCAACCCCGACACGTCGGCGGCAGTCGGTTGCGTCAAATGCGCGTTACCGGCCGTGTCAATGTACGCGACAAATTGATGGGTGACGGGCGCGATTGCTTCGATCCCGCCCAAGCTCGACAATGTCGGGAGCGGCAAGTCTGCGCCAACGAGCAAGCGGAAGCTAGGCGCGCCGCCAGACCCCGCCGGCGCTCCATAAAAGCTGTTCTGCGATTGCGCAGCGGACAGCGTCAATGATTGCGCTGTGATCGTCGTCGCTTTGATGGTGTTTGGCGTTGTGATGCCAAGGGGCGGCGGCGTTGCGAAATAGTTGATAAAGCCTGCTCCGCTGACAACACCTGACGCGGACAGCAGCGTGAACAACCCTTGATTGGGAACTGATCCGCCGATGACGCCAGGCGATCCCCAGGTGCCGCCCTGCAATGTCGCAGCGTCAAATGATCCGCCAGCTATCGCGTCAGCGATTTGCTGCACCGTGAATGCGACTGTCAGCCCGTTCTGCGCCCCTTGGATCAAATCCTGCGGGTTCACAGTCGTGACACGCTGACACGTCTGCGGCCATGCGCCAGTGCACGAGGCTTCCGCCCCATGCGCCGCGCACAAGCCTGCTAGCACGATCAATGCTGCTCGCAACCAACGCATGAAGCGCTGCCCCTTTAAGAAGAAAAGCTCAAACGATGAAGAACCCGGCTGCTAGTCCGCCAGGTTGAATTTGAATTGCACCTGCATCACCACCAAGCTGCCAACCACCAGCTCCCGCCATGCGCGCAAAGCGAATGAAACGGCGACCGAATGAGGTTGTGTTCCAATGCCCAGCGTTCGTTTCCATCGCGTCAGCGGAGAACGACACGGACGCACCCCCTAGCGACTTGCTTGAGATCGGCCCCGCATTAGTGTTCTGTCCGCGTTCGACACGCTCTGCATCGAGTTCATCGATCAGGAGGAAGTGCGCAGCGAACAGCTCCTGCCCCAATGTCCAGTAGTCCGCCCACACGTTTGCAGGCAGCACGTTACCGGCGAGTGTCAGGTACATGGAGAGCGTTGAGTCCTGATACTTCTCCGGATCCTTGAATGCAGGGAAGTCCTGGCGGAAGCGCGCGTTGCTTATGTATGGTGAGCTCGGCGTCGCTGGATTCTGCAGCACCATTGCAGTCGGACTGGCAATCGTCTGCGCGATCGTGACGTGATAGGTGCCGGTCTCACCATCAGCTGTCAAAAAGCCATCGATCTTTGTCGACGCTGCTGCACCTGACGTGATGGTCGCGCCGGCATAGATCTGACTGTCAGTCGCTGTGACAGTCAGCACATACTCTTGGATCGTGCCAGTGATGTTCGGCATTTAGGTAGCTCCGGCTGTCCAACCAGGCGCTGATCCAGGGGGCGGCGTACCACTCGGTTCTGCCCCCGCACCGCTTTCCATGTCGTCATCCTGTGCCTGGCGATGCCTGCGGATGGTATCGCGAATGCGCGCTACAGCATCAGCATTGATCGCGTAGCCCGTCGAGTTCTTCTTGTTGCCGAACCACGACTCAGCCCCAACGCTACTGGACTCACTACCCGCTGCATCCCACTCAGCATTATGCGTCGCGGGAATGCTGCCCCAGGTGCCGCCCTTCATGCTGCCGAGCGCATCACGAATGCGATCACGTCCCTTACTGCGGCGCAACCGATCACGCAGTAGCTTGATGCCGCTACCCTTCGTGAACACGTCGAGTAGTCCTGTGCGATAGAAAATTGGACCTTCGCGTCCCCCTTCCCATGACATCTCGAGCGCGGGATTTGATCCCCAGTTGCTACCTTCCCTTATCATCGGCGGGTCGATATCACGCGTACGACGGTCGCCAGTACCAAATGCCGCTTGCGGGTTGTCTTCGCGCGAACCCTCCTGCATATCATCCTGCATACGCTTCGCACGCTTCAGGAATGCATCACACATTGCTGCTGTCGACGCGGACGGGGGAGGACCTGCGACGAGATCACCAAGCAAGCTCTGCCACAGCGCCCAAGGACCGCCCTGCGAGTCGACGCCAGTGATCGTCCCCTTGTTCTTCGATGCGTAGAACACGGACGTGCCTTCCTTCTCGCCATACTGGCTGCGCATGGATCGAAGTATCTTACGTCCCTTGGCTGACAATGGCATCGCTCTATTCCCTCAAAGGAAAAACTGCGCCAGTCTCCCAGCGCAGTTGTACTCAGGTGTTGGTGAAGTTGGAGTCGCTCTCCTCCAACGCCACGCGCGTTCGCTTTTGACGATTGCGCTTCAGGTCGTCAGCGGCCTGAATCTCCTCTTGATCAAGCGCTGCCTGAATGCGCTGCCGTCGCGTCGCCTCATGCCGCTTCTCTTCCTGGTCCTTGATCGTGCCAGGCGCGGGAGGAATTGGCGGGGGAGGGTTGTCGGTATGCGCGAGTAGGTAGAAGTGACTCGCGTCCTTCTCCGACACGTCATAGTAACCCGGCAACCCGCAGTTCGTTCCCTTGGGATCGAACAACTCCTGCGTATGGTCCTCCCTGTTCAGCATGAAGCGCGAGACAATATGCACGCGCGTCATGCCCTCTGGCGTTGGGACCTGATCAGCAGGCACCTCCTGCTCCTGCGCAGCGTCTTGCGCGCTCTCAGAGGCGGTAGCGGCAGCGTTTGCCGCATTGCCTGCACCAGCCTGGGGGTCCGGCTGCGTCTGCACCGCGGGATCACCTCCCCCCTCATTGGGCGGCGCTCCACCCTGACCTGCGCCGCCCTGCGGTTCGTCTGCCATGCTCGTTACTCCTTTCGCAGTTTGACCCCTCAGATGCCGTCCGCGTACTGCATCGTCTCAGGGTACACGAGCTCGATGACGCCCAAGCGGCCCCAGTACTCAACGACCTGATGAAGGCCGCGGAACTGAATGGGGGTACGCTGTAGCGGCACGAGCGGATAGCGCACACGGTCCTTGTCCTTCGTGTACGCGACCATGCGGTTGGTACCGCCAGCCCCTAGGCCCGGCAGCCATTTGACTGGCTGAATGTCCAGCTCGCGCCCATAAGAAGAGTTGGTGATGCTGTTCTTCTTGATGTACTCGATGATGGAGATATTGCCGGCGTTCGACACCTTCTGCGACGACAAGGTGCTGAAGTGGATCGGCGGCAGTCGCAGGTGCGTGGGGATCAACGCATATCCAGCGTTCGTCCAAGCCTGCGTCAACAGGAAGTTTACGTCGGCGACGATTTCGTCTGGCGACTTTGTGATCACACCAGTCGCTGTCACCCACGTCGTTACGCCTTGTGTGCCAAGCGGCACGTTGTAGGGCGTCACGAGCGCGCTGTTGAACATGCCCGTCTTGTTGTAGTCGGTATCACCGACATACACCATCTGGTCGATGTCCATCTGGTACTTGAGCTTCATGCCCGCGTACTTCTGCTGATCAACCGGACGACCGGTCTTCTCAGCCGACTGCAGTTCGGGCAACGTCCACTTCAGTTCGGTGCCCCACAGCAGCAGCGGGTTGACGACCTTGCCGATGTCCAGCGAGATGCCGGAGATCGCAGTCGACTCCTTGCCGATCCAGTTCTTACCGGCCGGGTTGATACCACCAGGCGCGGCGAAGGTCGAGATCGTGTAGGACGAAAACTCGTCCGCTGCTGTCACGTCTTCCCGCAGATCGATGTCACGACCCCAGGAGACCTGAACGAGGGGCTCATGCAGAGTCTGGTCGAGCCGCTCAAGTTCGCCGATGAGAAACGCACCCGTACTGTCGATCGTCATCTGGGTGGCTGCATCGTAAGTCATCATCTGGTCCTTCGTGAACTGTCGCACACGAGGACGGATGATTGCTGGGCGTGAAAGCATGGTCGTATCCGCATACTCAATGCGGCGGAGATTGCTCATAACCTTTACCTCTCAATGACTGTTGGACGAAACGACTGCCGCTCAAGCAGCCAAGGTTGAATTACGGGATACGACCGTTGAAGCTGATCTCCGTGAAGCCGCTTGCATCAGCCGGCCCCATGAAGGTGCAGCCATCGACTGCGAAACCACTGCCGCCAGGGTTCGCAGCCTCCCAACCGCCGGTGATATGCGTACCAGACGGCGCAGCGGTCCAGACATAGACCTGACCGCCTTTCACGGCGGCTGTCGACCCTGACAGCAGCACGCTGATGTACCCCTCGCGCAGAATGTCGCAGGGACCCTGCAAGCCAGGCGGCGACCCACCACCGAAGCCATCCTGCGGCCATGCCGACGACTGCGTCGGATAGGGACGCGCAAGAATGCCATAGACATGCGTGTCAGCAGCCTGCAGCGTGCGCATGTTGCCGACATTGCCTGCCGTCGCGTCGACAACCATTGGTACGCCATAGCCCGTCGGCGCACCAGTCGTACCTGCTGGCGTGATGACCTGCGCCTCAATCGTCGCAGCCCAAACGCGATTCACTTCGCCAACGATGCCCGCTGGCATGCGAGTCAAAAATGCAGTCATGATCCTTACCTACTCTCCAATGAATGTGAAGACTCGTAGCCGCGGTAGTCTCAGGCGGTGCCGTATGCCTTTCTGTTCATCTCGTTGATGGATGCGACAGTCTTGGCAGCAGTGTCAGCAGTACGACCGCCGCCGAACGTGTGCGCTGAGTTCTGCATGCCAGCCATCGTTGACGCTGCATTGAATGCGATCGAAATCGCGTCACACGTCCATGCAGTGTCATTGAACGCCGGACGGCGCGTGCCGATGACATCCTTGACGACCTGCTGCGTCTTCTCCGCCTTGTAGGCAGCATCGAGCACGCGACGCTTGAAGCTGCACATTGCGTCGAATGTCTTGTTGGCAGCCGCGTCCGCAACAAACGTCGGGAACGTCATGCCTGGCACAAGCTTCTCCGCTTTGGAGACCATGTCATCGAATGGTGCGCGCAGGTTGGTCGAATCACCGACCGCTGCCCGGCGACGGCGATCGCTTGTACCGCTTGCACGCGGCAAGCTTGGTATATGGCGACCATAGGCTTCGCTGACATCGATCTCGGTCCAACCTTCGGAGTCTTCCGCCTCCTCCTTGTTGCGCTCACGCCGACGACCGGACTCTTCTTCGCCCTCGAGCTCGCTCTCCGACTCGTCACGCATGCGCGCATCGCGGCTGCGACGGTCACGCGTGCGCCGACTGCGATCACGCGTACGCCGGCGATCGCCCATCTCTTCGCGATCGCCGTCCTCGTCATCGTCGTCGTCGGGTTCCGCCCCTTCCTCCTGCGCGAGCATCGTCAGGATCTTCTCGATCGCATCGAGACGCTGCAAGACATTCGCCATGGGGTCACCGCCAGCAGCAGCGCCGCCTGCGGCAGCACCGCCACCTTCCTCGGCATCGTCAGCAGGACGCTCAACAGCACCCCCGCCATTATGCAGGTGCACGTGAACCCCGCCCCCGCTCTCGCCGCCCATCATCTCATCCGAGATGATCTCACCAAGCATCTCAGGGTCGTGCTCAGCCTCTGTCACGGCAGCGAGGGCGTCGACAACGCTACCCCGCTTGACAGCCCTGCGAAACCGATCCATGAAACGCGCACGCTGAACAGACTTTGGAAGTGCCATAGCTTGATCTCCAATTGCACAATGAGGACCGCACCGCCCCCTGTCGACGAGTGCGACGTGGTTGCCGACAATGTTGAGGCAGCGTGCGCGGCCGGGCCCAAGCTGCTCATACTCTGCGTCGTATCCGGCCGAAATCTCCTTCTTGCCTGAGTTGATTGCCTCAATCGCCTTCTTGTTGGTGACCAGGATGTCACCGAACATGAAGTCGTTGTCATACTGCAGCCCATCGCCACGACGGGGATTGAGGATGGTCCCCATTTGATAGTCGTGGCAGTTGTCGGGCGTCAGCATACCAATGGGAGGGTGGTCGTCAACGAACGGTTTCCCATTGTAGCTCGCAAGCGTCTGAGGCGCGAACACCTCCTCCGCATCGCGTTCGACTATAATCAGCCCATCCTTCCCAGCCTCGACTGCCGGGAGTTCATTTGCTGCATAGACTTGTGTGCCAATGCGCGCGATTGGCACATCCGTGATCAGCAAGAACCCCTCAGGCGTCAGAGCCCTATGGTCGGAGAGCGTCGAGGTTACATAGAACCTCTGCGTTGGCCCTGCCATCTCAGCTATTCGCTACGACAGCAATGGGATTCGTCAGGTTGGCAACGCTCGCCGCACCATTGACGATTGAAATCTTGAGGCTCTGCGCAACGACAGTCAGCTTCGTGTCGCTGATGAATGCTGTCGCCGCTACGAGCGCTGCTGTGATTGCTGCGCCGTTGTTGATGTTGCCCAACACATCTAAGCACGGCTGGATGGTAAGCGTCCCCGCATTCGACAGCGTGCCGCCAATCGCAATGTGCGGGTTGCCGCCAGTAGCAACGACAACAGGGCCGAAGGTGCCGCTCGCCGCAATCGTCGCTGGCCAGGGGATGACGCCGGGTGCCGCGACAGTACCGCTATTCAATTGAATAGCAGCAGCGCTCGCGATCAAGCGCGCTGAAACCGATTCGCTCATGGAATGCTCACCCTATGGTGAAAAGAGGAGGGGTAGCGTGACGGGTGCCGCTAACCCGCACTACCCCTCAGAAGCGGCGTGGCAACCCCCGAGTATCGATCGGGGTAGTCGAGGAAGGAGAAAACAGGACGCCAGCAGCATGCAGGTGCCGTGCAACCCACTGCTGACTAAGACCACGGCTTCAGCGTAGGATGCGTTAGGTCGGACGCTCTGTCCAGACGACCTCGCACCCAATGGACGACCCAGCTGGAACGACGTGGCTGCGCCGTTGATCGCAAGGAAGTTGCCGGGCTTGATGATGATGTCCTTGTCGGTCGCTGAGTCCCGCGCCATGTCGAAGATTGCTGCATTGGACGGGCCGGACGACGCGAGCACAGTTGTGCCAAGCAGACCAGCGCGCACGATGCCGAGTGATGTGCCAAGCGACGCAGGGTTGGCCGTGTACTTCGCGACGGTTGCAGTCGATGTCGGATCACGCGAGTCATAAGGCGTTGGCGTGACGGCAGCCGATGTACCACCGGTATTTGCCGTGCTGCGCAGGATGAGCTCAACGAGGTCCGCGCCGTTTGCCGTCGACGCACCAAAGCATGACACATGCCGCACATGCACGAACAACGACGGGTTGGACGATCCGGACAATGTCAGGATGTCAGTCGGGGACGCAGCAGGCGTCAAGCCGGTGAAGATCGCCGAGTATGTCGGGTAGGACGATGGGATGGTGACGACGTTGTCATACGCCATTGCTGGCAGCGCAACAGCGACTGCCAATGCAGCAACGGCTCCGAGGAGGAAACGCCTCATGATCAAAGCTCCTTATGAAAGTTGGTAGTCAACGTGAGATCAGAGGGATCTCCCCTCGTAGTTCTGCAAGCGCCCCCGCGATACCCGTCCCTGTCGAATAGCCATCGGACGGACCAAGAGGCGGCACAGCAGCACCAAACCCCTCCCATGTCTTGATGACCTTAGGAGGGAGTAACGATGAATCGACTGGATAGTCGCCGAGCTCCTTGACTGCCTCAAGGGCAGTCATCGGCTCAATGCGACCATCCTGGATCAGGCGCATGATTGAATCGACTGTCATCTGCAGTCGATTAGCTTGCACAAGCGCGACTACCTGCGCCGGACCGATGAACTCAAGGACCCACACCCGCCGCGCTTGCTCTACTGTCAGCTCCATCAGAAGTTCGTCCATGCTATCCCCCTATGTTCCGCGAAAGATACCGTCTGTCAGCCACCCATGCCATTTGCATCCATGCGTACGCAAAATAGATGGTGTAGTCGTTGGCTTGTCTTCACTTCCGTTCCATGCCCATGCCTTCCCATATGCAGGATTGACTGTGACCGCTGCGATAGCGCCGCACCCGCATGGACATGTGAACCACAACGACGCAATCTTACCATCCGATCCGCGCATCCAGACGCCTGTGCCAGGTTCTAAGTCGCGACGGTAGTATACGCCATCTTCATAGTGCCGCTCCTCGTACTCGAGAAACAGCACTCGATAGTCGACAAGCTTGAGCGGCACATCCGCCATCACACACCCTTGTGAAAGTGAATGTGTATGCCGCGCTTTGGCTTGAGCTTTTTGACTGCAGGCGCAGCAGTCGCTGCTTCATCATCATCAGCAGCAAGCGGATCAAAGCCAAGCAACGCGACTACATCGTCTGGCGTCTTCGCTAGCGGCTCATCATCATCCGAACTGTCATCTTCGGACGGCATCACCTGCTGCTCGCTGATTGCGCCAACATGCACGTCAGGTAGGTCGTCAGACATTTGCATTGCCCCACGGCGCAAACACGACAGGCGAGATGTAGCTTTGCAGCGCGACGGTTGGCGTGTTGCCAAGCTTCGCTGCGACGACTTTCGCTACCTGCATGACAGCCTTCTTGTAGCCCGTCGCATTTGCAGGCGGTGCGACCTTCGTGACTTCCTTCATCGCAGTCTTGGTGCCAACGAGTGTGCGAAAGTCTTTCGTCTTGAACCCGCCGCCGAATGAGTGCACGTAGTCGAGCAAGCTCTTCTGATTGACGTTACCAAACAGGCGGCCGTTGTTTCCCGCTGCCTGCTTACGCTCGCGCAGCATCTTGCTGAGCGATGGGTCTTCAACTGGTAGGTCCAACGCAACGCCCTTCTTACCAACAAACTTGAGCGACACCTTATTACCCATGACGACTACATGCTGCCCCTCAAGTGTCGTCGCACCATATGCCTTCACCTTCGCCTGCGTGTCCGTGTCCGACCCAGGACGCACGCCCATATCCATGATGAGCGCTGTAACATCGCCCAATGCACGATGCGTCGGGTTGCTGGACTTACGCATCTTCTCATTCTGCAAGCGAATGGTAGACAGCTTCGCGTCAAGTGTCTTGATGCGTGCGAACTTAGCAGCCGCCTGCTTCGCTGCATGCGACTCGGAGTAGACGTATTGCGTGCGTCCCGCCGCATCCTTGCCCGTCACCTGCAACGGCGCCTGGG
>Ga0210397_10000879_pt1 | contig 19631 bp, 19 predicted proteins | sample IncBWH2OmetaG_FD_160126 | JGI IMG/M metagenome (GOLD analysis project Ga0210397, IMG submission 160126) | Forest soil microbial communities from Barre Woods Harvard Forest LTER site, Petersham, Massachusetts, United States - Inc-BW-H-2-O ...
ATTTGGCGCAAGGCGATGAGGTCCGTCAGATCATTACACGAATAACGCGCCAGCGGCCCTCAGAAATTTTGCATATCCTGCAAAACGACTTTTGCAACACTATCGGACCCAAGCCGACATGCCGCGTCCTGATCGAGGCAGCGATCGTCGCAGCGAGACGGAGCGTGGCAGGCAAGGCGAGTAAGAGATATCCGGTGCACATGCCGATCGTCGTGAGAAGCGCCCTTGGAAAGCGCAGCTATTTCCTGGCTCGACACGTACAGGATCGATCTTAGGCCGGGCGTACAGATATTAATGGCTCGGTTCAGCGACTCCTTCGCCCACTTGTGGCGAAATATCTGCGCAGTACGCACGCCGTTGAGGCGCATCGAAAGGAATCGCTCGAGTATTTGAGCGCGGAACTGGCGCAACATTCTTTAGAGTACAAAGGCATGCGGGTGTCGCTGCTCAAGCCTCGGCGAAAATCCAAAGCCGTATCGAACCTCAAGAAGTCGGATCACGGCGCGCACGAGAGTTGATGGCGTCGGCCACAGGCCGAATATTCCGTAACAGCTATTTTCCGACTCCAGACCGAACTTCGAGATCGCGCGCCCGGCTGCAGCTCGGTCCCGCGATGGCAGGCGGCAATCCTGTCAGAATGTCTCGGTAATCTTGTTCAGGCGAGGGGGACGATCCGGGTCAAATCCGTAACTGCGCGCCGTCTGCTCTATCATCCGATAGGCCGGAATGAGCATTGTGATCGGGTCGGTGGCGGGATCGTCTTCCCCAAGCCACGGCAGCGAGCCGTGCGGTCCGCCACACAAATGAAGGGTGATCTTTTGCTCTCGCAGCTCGTTTGCCAACGCATCCACCGTGGCAGCCGTTTCATCCCTCACGCGCATCATGACCACCGGAGTCCTAGCTGATAGCGCCGCACGCGGACCATGCTGCAACTCGGCAGCGCTGAGACCAATGGCCGGCAAGCGAAGGATCTCGGAAAGTTTTAGTGCGATCTCTCGCGCGGAGCCCAGACCAGGTCCCCGCGCGGCCACAAACACGGCTGACGCCTCGGCAATATCTTCGGAAATCTCGGACCAATCGAGCGCTAGGGCGCGATTAAGGCGCTCGGGGAGTCTGCCGAGCGCCGACCTCAGCGTGTCGTCGTCTCCCAGTTCCGCAATGAGTTCGCTACCAGCGGTCATCGAGCCGATAACAGTCTTTGTCGCCGCGACGGAGTGCTCGGCGGCCGCCTCGATGGGGATGACGAACTCCGCAGCGGTGGCGACCGGCGACGACGTCGTATTAACGATCGCGATGGTGCGGGCGCCCGCAGCGCGCGCTGAAATGGTTGCCGCGACAAGATCCGGGCTGCGCCCGGATTGCGAGATGACGATGAACAGCGCATTGCGAAGCTTCAAGGGCGTGCGAAATGCCGTGATGACCGAGGGAGCGCTGGCTGAAACGGGAAGTCGAAGCCGCGTCTCGACAAGATATCTCAGGAAAACGCCGGCATGCCCGGAACTTCCCCGGCCGCACAGCACGCATAGGGGCGCGGAGCCAATGCCAACTCGTCGTGCAATTTCGTGTGTGGCCCGGCGGTTGCCAACGATCCGGGAGACGACATCAGCGCTTTCCCCGATTTCGCTTGCCATAGCGGACGTCGTCACGGCTCAACCGCCTTACCTCGACTGCGTGCCGCTTCTGCTTTCGGATGCCGATCACTGCCCCTGTTGAGCTCGGCAAAGACGCGGCGAAGATTGCCGTCATATCGCGTCAAGAGCGTCTCGGCCTCGGTTTTGTCGATGCCCAAGGCCAGAAGGACTGCTGTCTTAATGTCTCCTTCCGCCTGCTCAAGCAAGTTCGCCGCCTGCGAGGGATCGCAGTGCGCGATTTGCGCAACCATGGCTTCGGCGCGCCGCTTCAGCTTGGCATTGGTCGGAGGCATATTCACCATCATGCCGCGGTAGACCCGGCCGAGGCGCAGCATGATGCCTGAGGAGATCAGGTTGAGGACGACTTTTTGCGCCGTGCCCGCCTTCATCCGCGTCGAGCCGGCGATCAGCTCGCGACCGGTCTCGATCAATACCGGAAACTTTGCCGATGCCAGCAATGCGGTGCCAGCATTGTTGGAGACACCGATCGTCACGGCACCCGACACGCTGGCCTGCTGAAGCGCGGTGACGGTGAATGGCGTTGTCCCGCTGGCCGCGACTGCGATCACAACGTCTTGTGGTGTGAGGCATGCGGCATTGATCTGGTGCACCGCGTCGTCGGTATCGTCCTCGGCGCCCTCAATGCTGGTGACAAACGCGCTGTCACCGCCGGCGACGATGAAGCGGACCCGCTCCTTGGGCCAGGCGAAGGTCGGCATCAGTTCGGCGCCGTCCTGGACCGCAACCCGGCCTGAGGTGCCGGCGCCGACATACACAATCCGTCCGCGATCGCCGAGGGAAGTACTGGCCGCTTCCGTAGCTGCGGTGATGGCCGAAAGCGCATGGCCGATCGCCGCGACAGCCGCAAGCTGGCCCTCCCACATGGCCTCCATTGCTGATGTCAGCGACCATCCGTCGAGATCGGTAAAGCGGGGGTCGACTTCTTCGGTGGCCATCTGGTTGATCCATGCGTCCTTAAACGTGGAATCGCGGACCCTGTTCATGATCACATTCCCTCTCAGGCTAGATGAGCCGCCGTCGCGCGACCAGCAACGCGCCGGCCGCCGCATCGGCGTCAGGACCCTTCAGGCGGGCGCGCAAGTCGGGCGCCAGCCAGGGCGCAATGGCATCCGACAGCCCGCCCACCAGCGAGAGCCGGTCAATTCCTCTAGCCAGGAACAGATCGAGCAGATCGCCGATGGCATCGGCCGCTCGTTCGACAATACGGCGGCCGACCGGATCACTGTGATCGGCATGCCGCATAACGATTGGCGCCAAAGCATGCCGTCGCTTATTAACACAACGGACGCAAAGGGATGCGCGATCTTCTTGAGCGCCGCTTCCGCCCCCCGGCGACCAAGACCGGCGAGGCCGATTCCGGCATGCATCCGTGAGAAATCCTCCCGCTTCAATCCAGCCTGCGCTGCTGCCGCCTCAGAGGCTTCCATGACGGACCGCCAGGCCCTCTCGACACCGATCCGCGTCGTGGCCGGCCCCGAGCTCGCTTCACCGAGCAACCGGCCGTTTTCGTCTTCAATCCGGGCGCGGCAGCGAGTTCCGCCGCCGTCAATTCCGAGATACGTGATACCTTTTGTTCCCATCGAAAGTTAACGCCAGGACTTCGGTCCAGGTCCTCTCAATCCCGCAATTGGGGGGGAACGTTAAAGGGTTCTGCACGGCACTGATCTCACGGGTCCGTGACAGCCAACGCGGATGAGGGCTGATGGGCAACTCCGGGTCTTCCGACTTTCTCACGATTGCTGCGTCGCACGTCTTTGACGGAGCCGCCATGCGCGGGCCGGGGTCGGTCCGGATTTCGAATGGTCGGATTGAAAACATCTGTTTCGGCAAGCTCGACACGAGCGCGTCGATCCGCCTTCCTGACGATGCGCTCCTTGCCCCAGGATTCATAGACGTCCAGGTAAATGGGGGCGGGGGCGTTCTCCTCAATGACCAGCCAACGGAAGTCGGCGTACGACGCATCGTCGAGGCGCACCGCAAGGCGGGGACCACGGGCTGCTTACCGACACTCATCACCGATCGAAGTGAGTTGATTGAGCAATTGGCTGCTGTGGCTCAGGCCTGCCTGAAGGTTCCCGGGGTGCTCGGTTTCCATCTCGAAGGGCCGGCGCTCAATAGATCTCGCAAGGGTATTCATCCGGAATCGGAGATACGCCTGCCGAACGGCCGTGATCTCGCCGCCATCAGGAGTTTCGGGAGCTGCGGCCGCTCGATGATAACGTTGGCCCCGGAATGCGTGCCCACGTCCATGATCGACGAATTGATCGACGCCGGATTGCGTATTTCGGCCGGCCATAGCGAGGCGACTGCCGCCGAAGCAGAGCAGGCGGCCGATCGCGGGGTGTCCGGCGTGACCCATCTATTCAATGCCATGTCGCAGCTGAGCGCGCGGGAGCCCGGGTTGGTGGGCGCCGCGCTGCAGGACGACCGGCTGTTTGCAGGGATCATCTGCGACTCTGTCCACGTGGATCGCACCAGTTTACGCGTTGCTTTCCGCTGCAAGGGACGCGATCGATTGATGCTGATCACCGATGCCATGCCACTGGTTGGCACAAACGAGCGGCAATTCATGCTGCATGGAAGGCAAATAACGTTGCTTGAAAATCGCCTGACCGGACCCGACGGCACACTCGCTGGCGCTCTCCTCACCATGATCGAGGCTGTGCGGAACGCCGTCGCGCTTCTCGAAGTCCCCCTTGCAGATGCTCTCATCATGGCGTCTCGGACGCCCGCTGTATTTCTGGGCCTTCAATCCGAGCTTGGAATGATCGCCCCCGGATATCGAGCAGACCTCGTCGCCTTCAACCCGAACTTTGAAGTTGTCGGCACATGGGTGGCCGGTCAAAGTTCATGGGGCGAGACGAGCAGGATTTCGCACTGAGGTTAGATGTCCAACCATCCCATCATCGTGCAAAAATATGGCGGTGTCTGTCTTGAAACACCGGCAAGAATCCGCGCGGTGGCGAGCAGTCTCGCTGATTTGCATAATCAGGGTCATCGTGTCGTGGCAATCGTCTCCGCAATGGGCAGGACCACCGATGAATTGATTGAGATGGCTCATCAAGTAAGCCCGCATCCAAACCGCCGTGAACTCGACATGTTATTGACGACCGGTGAGCGCATCAGCATGTCCCTGATGAGCATGGCGTTATCCGATCTCGGAGTGCCGGCGATCAGCTTTACCGGCAGCCAGGCCGGAGTGATGACCGACGAATCCCACTCGTCGGCGCGAATTCTGGATGTGCGTCCCATTCGCGTTCGTGAGGAGCTTGATCGCGGGCGCATTGTGGTCTTGGCAGGATTTCAGGGCGTAAGTCCTGCGACCAGGGAAATCACTACGCTTGGCCGAGGCGGCAGCGACACAACCGCGGTAGCAATGGCCGCTGCGCTACGAGCCGAGCGCTGTGAAATTATCAAAGAGGTAGACGGAATTTGCTCAGCCGATCCGCGCATCGTGCCGGACGCAAGGCCATTTCGTCAATTGGATTTCGCTTCGCTGTCGGAAATGTGCTTCTGGGGCGCAAAGGTCTTGCATTTTCGCAGCGTAGAGCTGGCGCAAAGTCAAAACGTGCCTCTTTTTCTAAAGAAGTGGGGTTGCATTCAACACAGCACCCAAGTGCAGAAGGACGTTGCAGGCATGGAAAATGGAAAGGTCTTGGCCGTCAACTCGATCGCTCGCATTGAGCATGTGGAAATTGATTCTAAAGATCTCAACCAGGGCTTTGAGAAATTCGCACAGCATCTTAACCAAAACGCCCTGTCCTGGCCGCAGCTCCTTGGCTCGGCCTTCGCCGCAGGAAAAACCAGCATGATCGTGGCTTGCGATCCAGAATGGCTCGACGCTTTGTTACGTACGCTGGAACGGAGCGGGGATTTACGCAGGCAGCGAGAAACTTCAAGTTCGGTCAGTCTTGCTTGCTATGGCAGCGTTTCTTCGGACTTGCCGTTCAAGGCGTTGCAGACGCTGCATCAGCACGGGATCGTCGCTGACAAATGCGTCTTGTCACCGCATTCGGTGAATCTGTTTGTTCCCGTGAAAAATCGCGAGGCCGCAGTCAAGGCGTTGCATTCGCTGATTCATTGAGCAACCGCGATCGGCTTGCTCCACTCCGGCGTCGCTACGCCAACATTGGATTGCGCAGGACCTGGTCGTGCAGCCCGCGCACAAAGCGGTCACTGGCCGAGTTATGCCATAACGACTGGTTTGCGAACGTCCTACTGAGACGATGCGAGTCCCGGGGTAATGGTGTCGGCCAGCACTCGGCGGATCGGCCGAGTAAGGAGGGGCCGGTCCCAGTTCTTCTCCCTCAACTGAAATTCCAAGCGGCTGTCCATGAACAATGGGAGGAAGGCCGCCTTCAAAAGAGCGTAGAGGACAGGTACGAACCGGTTCGCCGATGCGAGAGCCGCCGCCGGGCGCGTCTCCGGCCATGACCGCGCGCAACGGTCGCGAGCAGATGGCGATCAGAGGTGCCGGCTGGCGAAAGGCCTTACGCAGCCACTCGATTAGCACGCTGTGTTTCGTGGCCAAGCTTTTCGAACTCCTGCTCAGCTTGCGCCTTGGCCGTCTTCAATATCCGAACTGCATCACTGATATTCTGCTCGGTATGGTTTGCCATGACCTGCATGCGAATACGTGCAGCGCCCTTCGGAACTGCCGGAAACTCGACCAGGTTGGCCACCAGGCCGAGACCAGGTAGACGACGAGACACAAGTCGGGCGAGACCTTCCGACCCCACTTTGACGCAAACGATTGCCGAGGGATCGCCATAAAATTCCAAGCCGGCCTGGGTCAGTTCACGACGAAGCGATATGACGTTGGCAAGCAGTTCGAGCCGCAGCAGCCGACCTTCGGGCGAGTCGACGATATCGAACGCTTTCAAGATGGTCGCGGCCTGCACCGGCGACAGCGCATTGGAGAATGTCGCTGGCGCGCTGTAAAAGCGTAGATATTCCTTCACGGCGCGGCTGTTGGTAGCGACAAATCCGCCATTTGAGGCGAACGTCTTGGAAAAGCTGCCCATCACTACATCGACTTTGCCCAGCATGTTCTGCATGCCGACATGACCGCTACCATCCTTGCCGAGACAGCCGAGATCGTGCGCGACGTCGACAACGAGTGTCGCATTGTATTCGCGGCACAGGGCTTGAAGCTCGAAGAGCTTGGGCGTATCCGAGTCCATGGAGAACAGGCCTTCGGTGATCACCAGAATGCCGTTTTCTTTGTCCTTGGAGCGGATCTTGGCGAGGACGTCGCGACAGTAATCGTTGTCGAGATGCCGGAACAGATGAACATTGTTGGTTGCGGCGTTCGCGCCTTCCTGAAGGCAGGAATGCGCGAGCATGTCCATGACCACATGATCGGCGGACCTGACAAGTCCCTTCACAACGCCGAAACCTGCGCCCCATCCCGTGGGATACAGGACGACATGGTCCATGTTGATAAATTCGGCAATCTTGTGTTCAAGCGCAAGCGAATGCGATGTGTTGCCGACGAGCGCAGGCGAACCCGCACTGTGAACGCCGCAGCGTTCGATCGTCTCGATTGCGGTAGCCTTGATTTCGGGGTGTGAAGACAGGCTCAAATAGTCCTGCGATGCAAAGTTGACTCCCTGCATCTTGTAGCCGCGATCGTCTTGCGCGGCGCAAATCGTTCTTGGTCCCTCCTCTGTCGCACGGGAAAATGGCCAAAGACCATTCTGCCGGCGGAGGTCCTGCCAGCGGTAGAAGCCTTCGGTGCGACCCAGGAGGTCAGCTCCACCTGGCACGCGAAAATCACGCATGCTGCCTGTCAACGCGGCAGAAGGAACCTGAGCGGAGGTGTTGTTGCTCATCGTCATCCCTGTCCGGCCAATTGGTTTTTTGCTTTTGCCGATGCGGGCACGATGCCAGCTTGAGATTAATATCCCGTCGTGTTTGGTTCCGCTTAGCTGATTCTATTAGGATTTTTCGCGACTTTGTGAATTCTTGGTTTGCAGAAGACTGAACTTTCTCAAGTCATTCGGTATCCACGCTTAAGGGATCCTTCACCGGGGCGGAATATTCATTCACGCGACGGCTGCGCTTGCCTGTTCTGTCTCGGGCAACAGCGCCCGGATCTTGCCAAGCAACCGCTGCATATCGACAGGCTTGGTGTCGAAATCCGAACAGCCCACTTCCACGCTCTTGGCCCGATCGCTGGCCAGCGCGTGAGCCGTCAGAGCGATGATCGGGATTGCGGACGTCACCGGATTGGCCTTAATCAACAGCGTTGCTTCCCAGCCGTCCATTTCGCCCAGAGCTACATCCATCAGGATAAGGCCTGGGTGTTCGCTGGCGGCCATTGCTACACCTGCCGCTCCGTCATGGGCACAGCACACCGAAAAGCCATAGCGTTGCAGGCGCCGGGTCAGCATATCCCGGTTCATTTCATTGTCCTCGACGAGCAGGATCTTATGCACGTTGGATTTCCACGGCGAGTTGAAGCAAGTTGCCTGAAGCCTCTGGCACAAGCGTGGCGGCAGCGTATGCGTCGGTCCGCCGCCGGCCCGTCATCAATGGCATCCGGATGGTGAAACGGCTGCCCGTTCCGAGTTTGCTTTCGACGGAAATTTCGCCGCCCATCAGCCGGCAAAGCTTCTGGCTGAGAGCGAGCCCCAGCCCCGTCCCGCCATATTTGCTGGTGCTGGAATCGTCGGCGACGGTAAATTTTTCGAAAAGATGCGTGATCTGGTCGGGCGAAATACCAATGCCGGTATCGATGATGTTGACTACCAGCTCGTCGCCGCTTTCCTCCGGCACGCGATTGGCGATGACCTCGATCTTTCCGTTTTGCGTGAATTTGGCGGCATTATCGAGCAGTTGCCCGGCCATGTTGCGGAATTTTCCTGCATCGCAGAGCACCGTACCGAGGCAGGACGAGATCATGCAGTTGAACTCGTTTCCATTGCCCAATGCGGCGGGCCTTGCGCTCTCCGCGATCTCTTCAAGCAATTCGCAAATATCGATCTCTTCCAAATCCAGCTCCATCTTACCTGCCTCGATCTTCGACAGGTCGAGAATCTCATTGACGAGCTTCAGAAGATGCTGGCCGGCCATGTGAATCTTGGTCAAGTCGGCAACGCTGGCGCTGTCGCCCTCGATCTCGGCATCCTCTAGCAGGATCTGGCTGTAGCCGATGACAGCATTGAGGGGGGTGCGCAATTCGTGGCTCATCTTGGCCAGAAAATCCGCCTTCGCTGCGCTCGCCCGCTCGGCTTCCTCGGTGGCGGCCCGCAGTGCTGTAGCGGTCGCCATGTGCTCGTGCATCTCGCTTTCCAACTCGCTTTGCGACACCTGTATCTTGGCGTAGTAGAGTGCCATCATGGCGACGTAGAGTGCTGCCGCTGTCGTCGACACGAGGCCGAGGCCCTGCATCGCGGCAACCGGTAGGTCTTTATTCACTTGGAAACCAAGAAAATAAAAGAAACCGAAGATCGCAACGTTCATCACGAACATCGCCTGGACGATCAATCGCAGCTTGACTGACGAACCAAGATAAAAGAATGCCAGTAGCGGGATGACGAGCACCCAAGCCAGCGTGGGCGAGGTGACGCCACCGTAGAAATAGCAGCTCCAGAAAATGCAGAAGATCAGGTTCTCGATCGATACCAGCGCAAGCGGGTTGTAGGGCACGCCCGCTCGCAAAACGAATGGAAACGCCCAGAACGCGATGATCGATATTGCGAGCACGGCGACGTCATATCCGGGTGCGGGATCAAGCACATAGATAGTGGCTGGCACGACGCTTCCGATGAACGGGCCGAGAATGTGGCTGACCAGAAATACGTGTGCTCGGTTTCTTGCATCCCGATCAGCCGCGAGGTCGGCGGGGATGAAATAGTTAACCAGACGGTCGAGGGCGACAATCGCTGTTGCGAGTTTGGCTTTCATGAATGTCCTGCCACCTTCTGCAACTGACTTATCGAATTACCGATGCGCCGCGATTTTTATCGGCACGTTGTAGGCGCCCGCGCAAATTTGCCCGCAGCTAACATTTTCAGGCTCGCCTTAAAACAGCGTTAAAGGCCTCGCTAAACCGAATTTTAAAGGCGGGCGCGCTAGGTTCCGGCTGCAGAAGTCCAGTGGGGCGCAAAAGAATGCAGATCTGGGGCAGGCTCGTCAGATATATCGACTGGTTCATTCCAGCTGCGGCCAAGCTGGAGCGCTCCGAGCGCGGCCTTGCGCAGAACTTCGTGTTTACGCATCTGTTTGGCCCTGCGCTCTCGCAATCTATTAGTGTCTTTCTGTACCTTAGCGATCCGCATCCCGGAGTCGCTTGCTGGACGGTCATTGTCTGCATCTGGCTCTTCTGGGCCTTCCCATTCGTCTACAAACGCACAGGCAACCTGCAACTCTCCGCCATTATGTCAGTCGAGCTCTTGGCCTTCACATCGCTGTTTGGCGCTTATTTCTATGGCGGCGTCAGCTCGCCGTTCCTGCCGTGGATACTCGTCAGTCTCTTGCTTGGATTTTTCTATCTGTCAGACAGGCCGTTACTGGTGGTGTGCCTTTTCACGCTCAACATTGCAGGCTTCGTAGCAGCCTATCTGGCGTACGGCTTCCCGGATCTGCTTTCTCATGCGCAGCTTTCGATGGTCGGTTGGATCTCGATCCTCTCTGCAACCACCTATATGTCATGGATGGCGATCTACTACGCCAATATGATTTCGATGAGATCAGACCTCGAACGCGAAGCAGAGCGGCACCGCGAAACCGCGATCCGTCTGCGCGAGGCCAAGGACATGGCCGATGAAGCGAACCGGGCGAAGTCGATTTTCCTCGCCAAGATGAGTCACGAGCTTCGCACGCCGCTCAATGCAGTGATCGGATTTAGCGAAATCCTGCTCGACGACGTCGAACTTGATGGCAAGGACAGCCGAAGAACGGCGGATCTCAAGCGCATAAATTCCGCGGGAAAGCATTTGTTATCGCTGGTCACCGACGTCCTCGACCTCTCGAAGATTGAGTCCAACCATGTCGAACTGAAGATCGAGAAGTTCGATCTAAGCACTGTGGTGCGTGAGGTCGTCGCCACCGTCGAGCCCATGGTCGGCGAAAACAATAACAAGCTTGTCGTCAAGTGCCCGCAGGATCTTGGTATTGTCTCGACAGATCAAACCAAGCTACGGCAGGCAACGCTCAACTTGCTCAGCAACGCCGCGAAATTCACCCATGACGGAACGATCACCCTCACCGTCCAACGCAGGAAACGTCAGGCAGGAGATTGGATCGAGATCCAGGTGGAGGACACCGGCATCGGCATCGCGGACGCGGACGTCAGCCGGCTGTTTCAGAATTTCGGTCAGGTCAGCCGCTCTACCTCCAGCAAGTTCGGTGGGACTGGCCTCGGCTTGGCGCTGAGCCAGAAGCTGTGCGCACTGATGGGCGGCGGCATTTCCGTCAAAAGTGGAATTGGGCAGGGCTCGTGCTTCTCGATACGCGTGCTTGCCTGGATGACTGAGCAGCAGAACACCGAAGAGGCGGATGGCGCCGCATTAAGTTTTTCAAATTTAGTAACGGTATAAAGATGTCCAATTCGCATACTAATCTGCGTGAGGCTCTTTTGTCTCCCGATCAAATGGCCGACTTGGCTGATTGTCGGCAACAGGTGCCGCGTCTTTTGATCGTGGATGACATCAGCGACAATCGCAGCATACTGAAGCGGCGTTTTGAGCGCCGGGGTTTTGACGTCGCGGAGGCAGAATCCGGGCTGGTCGCAATCGACCTGATCGAGAAGTTTCCTTTTGATCTCGTTCTCCTCGACGTGATGATGCCGGAAATCGACGGAATGGAGACCCTCAAGCGCATTCGCAGCCGAAGATCTGCGTCCGACTTGCCGGTCATCATGGTTACAGCCAAATCGGAGAGCGACAACATCGTCGATGCGCTCGAACAGGGCGCAAACGACTACGTGACAAAGCCGGTGGATTTTGCGGTGGCGCTGGCGCGTGTAAATACGCAGCTCAGCCGCCGACGTGCGGAATTGCAGGTGGCCTTAGCAAATCAGGAATTGCGCAGGGCCAACGAGGACCTTGAGCGCCGTGTTGAAGAACGGACAAGCCGCCTGATCGACGCCAATCAGAGGCTTAAGGAAGAAATCGCGGATCGCGAAGAACTCCAGGCAAAATCGCAATATCTTGCCTATCACGACTCTTTGACCGGGCTTGGCAACCGTCTGCTATTCAAGGAACAGCTCGATGAGGCTCTCAAGGATGTTTCGGTAACGCCTCACCCGCTAGCGGTCCTGTTTCTCGATCTCGACGGTTTCAAGGCGGTCAACGATACTCTCGGACATTCCGTCGGCGACCTGCTCTTGAAGTCTATTGCGGCGAAATTGCGCGACCTGCTTCCTTCAACGGATCGGATTGCGCGACTCGGCGGCGACGAATTTGCCATTCTCCAAATATCAAGCGCGCAGCCAATATCCTCGACACAGATTGCCGAGCGGATCATAGAAATCGTTAGCCAGCCGCATGACATTGACGGTCACGACGTTACAGTCGGAGCCAGCATCGGGGTCGCGATCGCGCGCCCCGGCGAAATAAGCACGGAGAACCTGCTCAAGAGTGCCGACCTCGCCATGTACAGCGCCAAGTCGGAGGGCCGCGGCACTTACCGCATCTTTGACCCGCAGATGGACGCTATGGTTCAAACGCGCCGCTCGCTTGAGCGCGACATGCGGACCGCGCTGGCGCAGGGCGGGTTCGAACTCTATTACCAGCCGCTGGTCAATTTACAGACCAAGCGGGTAACGGCCTTTGAAGCTTTGATGCGCTGGAATCACAAAGAGCGAGGGGCTGTCCCCCCGTCGGAATTTATCCCAGTCGCGGAAGACATGGGCCTTATCGTCCAGCTTGGCGAGTGGGCTCTGCGGCATGCTTGTATGGAGGCTGTCGCATGGCCGGATGATATCCGTGTATGCGTCAACCTATCGCCGCTGCAATTTTCCAAAGGCAACCTGGTATCCACTGTTGTGAGTGCACTGGCTTCCTCCGGGCTTCCGGCTTCGAGGATGGAACTGGAGATCACTGAGTCCGTCTTACTGGAGAAGTCTGAGCGCAATATTGCGATTTTGAACCAGTTGCGCAAACTGGGCGTCCGCATCTCGATGGATGATTTTGGCACAGGCTATTCGAGTATCGGATATTTGCGCAGCTTTCCGTTCGACAAGATCAAGATCGACCAGTCGTTCGTACGTGACCTGCTTGTCGACAAAGGCAGTCTTGCTATCGTTCGCGCGATCGCCAGCCTCGGGGTCAGCTTCGGAATGATAACCACCGCTGAAGGCGTCGAGACGGAAGAGCAGATGCGCTGCCTCAATCTCGAAGGCTGCATCGAGGTTCAGGGATATCTTTACAGTAAGCCAATTGAAGCTAACCAGGTCACTAGCGTTCTGGCTAGGCTGAACGAACAGCGTTCGGCATGCATAAATATATGATGATGGTCGTGGGAATTACCCTGATGAAAATTTGGTTGTTTGCAAAGCGGGCGTTTATGACCTTCTGGTATCCTTACGTGCGGATGCTGAATTCAATCTGGCCGTCGATAACCATCCAAGGAAAACGGCTGGTCGTATTTCCCGATGTCTACAAGCCGTTGGAGAACGAACATGCTTGTGCCGAATACTGTCGAGAGGGGGACAAGGTACTGGACCTCGGCTGCGGTAGCGGTGTGGCTGCGGTATTCTGTGCGCCCAAAGTTCGCGAATTGTTAGCCGTCGATATCAGTCCGTCGGCGGTTAGGAATACCGAGGAGAATTGCAGGCTCAACAAGCTTAGCAACGTTGCGGTCAAGCAAAGTGACATGTTCTCTTGCGTCGAGGGCAAGTTCGACCTTATCTTGGCAAACCCGCCTTATATCGAGGCAGAATTCGAAAAAGAAGAGGAGCAATTCGCAACTTCGACACGCTATCTTCCCATTCTTTTCTCCCAGGTCGGCAAACATCTCGCGGGAGATGGCCGGCTCCTAATTCAATATCCGATATGGTTCCGGGGGATGATCGAAAGACTTGCATCGGCGCACGGTATGAAACTATTGGCAGTTCGCCGTTTGCCCTTGAAATCTCCTGCCCTCTTCCTCTTAAGCTTACTTTATATGCAGGTTGGATTTCGGTCGGCCTATTACCTGCTGCAGCCAACGCTAGGAAGTGGACAAGACGTCTAGCCACTTTTTTCTGTTCGGCCGACCGGTGCGCGTTGCACAGCAATCTTGCCGATCTGTTGGACTTCCGCGTTTATAACTACCACGTGTCGCGGGTCCATATCGACTGAACCGTCCGCTTCAATCTGGCGGGCCAGGGTTTCGCCTTGGAGATCATTATCGTCAAGGCAATCGAGCCCCAAAGGGTCCACAATTCTACGGCCGTCCTTTTCATCGCGTCAACCGCTACCACGTCGATAAGCTGGTCACCGCGACCGCGTCAATGAATTGGATGTCTTCCGGGCTGCGAGCGGCACATTGGGGCGTGCGTTTTACTATTCTGTGATGATCGAAGATCAGGAGTTTTCACCGATCCCACCGGTGATCGACTGGCTCGATTACAACGGCTACACCGTCATCACGAAACCCGGCAAAGAATTTGACGACGGTGAAGGGCGGCGCAGATTCAAACGCAAGATGCACATCGAAATCGCAGTCGATGCGATGGAGCTTGCCGAAAAAGTCGATCAGATTTTCCGGCGACGGCGATTTCCGCCCACTTGTTGAAGCGATTCAGCGCCGCGGCGGGCTCCAGTCCGGACGAAAAAGGTTCCAGCTTCGGCGGGTTTTTTCGCTCGCCATTATTCCGAAAGTGAGAAATCAAACCCAAAATTTCATTGAAAAGCCCACCGGAAAACCCATATCCGTTCACGCAGGGCGGCATTAAAAAAACCGGGATTTTTAAGGTGCAATGCAGCGCCCCGCCCCGACGATCAAACGCCCATTTAGTACGCCGATGGTGAAACTAAGCAGAGTTAAAACGATGAAGCGTGATGATTTTAATTCGATGTCCGTCGACGAGCTATGGGCTCTGCGTTCGGAGATCAGTTCTCTTCTCAGAAGCAAAATAGCTGCGGAAAAAACCGAACTTGAAAAGCGGCTGCGGCAGCTCCGGTCAAACAGTCTGCCAAGCGAGGCCCCTCAGCGCGAACGACGGCCTTACCCGCGGGTTTTCCCCAAGTATCGAAATCCCGCCGATCCTGCTGAGACCTGGGCGGGCCGCGGGAGGCAACCACGCTGGGTGACTGAGCAGCTTAGGTCCGGGAGGAAGCTCGAGGATTTGCGGATTCGGTCGGGGTCTAACGCGCGGCGGTCGGACGGCGGACGTAACTCGAAACGCGCGCAAGGCCGAGCCTAGGTCTTTTAATCCGACCAGTGATCCGAGGTTCGGTCCTTAAGGCCGACAACATTCGATCAAGAACAGCGAGCCGCTTGGATAATAGTTCCGCTTCATGCGGAAACGATGCGCGTCCTCTCCGTGAAACTTTTCGTGCGTTTTTTCTGACCGTCAATCTGCCTGTCATTTGACACCCCCAAACCCTGGAAGCGAGTTGGCTAACGCAATCCCAACGGTAGGTCGGTTCACCACTGCACATAGGAACTGGCCGTCCGGCAATTGATGATGACCAATACACGAGTGCCGAAGACGATTGCGACCAAAAAGTATATTTTTATTTTTTACCGAGACATAAAACTATTGTCGTTCATCGATCTCTCGCCAACCTGGGCCGACATGACGGCACCGAACTGACTGCTAAATTCCGACTGCCGTCCGTGACTGGGAAAGTCGATGGTGCCGCCACCGTTGTCGCAACGATTTCTAAATTGTTCACTGGATAAAGGGCAAACCGCAGCCTCAGTGATCGGGGTGCTATCCATCGGTCGAAGGCCCCCGCTTGAGGGTGGACAGAGCCGTCGCCGACTGGCTCGGCTCCTTGCCTTGGATGGCCAGTATCCTTGCACCGGATTCCGCTGGATGAGGGAGAAGCAATGCAACGAAGGAAGATCCCTCGCCTAGGGAGCGGGCCTGGGGTCCAAATCGAGCAAATCTTTTTCTAGTTTCTCTCCCTTCCCGCTAAAACCCCCGGGAAAACCTCGGCAATCGTTTGGGCTCGCCGGGTGCAGGCGTACTCGGCCGGATTGATCGATAGGGCGCAGACAGCAGCAGTAGGAAGAGTGCCCTGTTAGCGTTGTAATTGGCAGCGGGTCGGCTGCTTTCCGAACCCTCAATGGAGGTGTCGCCGTTGGTCGTGGAAACGCGCCACAGCCATCTTCGGCGACGCTTCTTCAAGACCACTTCAAAAACTTGAAACTGATCAGACGTCACGACCTCGGAATCCAATTCCCAGCAGCGCCGGCGGCATTTTCATGGCGACTTTGTAGCACATATTAGGTCACCACTTAAGACTAATATCTCCGCGACGCCGCAGCACCATTGAGTGTTGTTTTTCTCATGCAGTTTCGCGAAAATTATTTAAAACTTAAAATATTGCGTGCACTCGTTCGAGACGCTCTACGACGCAACCGCGGGCACGATTAGTCTGCCTGGTTGCGGACTCCATTGCCTCTTCCAAGCACAGGTTGGATCAAGCCTGCTCGTTGGCTTGTCTGACGTTTATAGAGGTCACTACTTAATGTCATCTTCCCCAAACAACATTGCCCTGTTCATCGATGGGGCTAATCTCCACGCGACGGCCAAGACCCTGGGGTTCGACATCGATTACAGGCGCCTACTCAAGGAATTCCAAAGCCGCGGAACGCTAGTGCGCGCCTTCTACTACACCGCAGTGGTCGAAGATTCGGACTTTTCGTCGATCCGCCCGCTGATCGACTGGCTCGATTATAATGGCTATACGGCAGTCACCAAGCCGACCAAGGAATTCATCGACGCCACCGGCCGACGCAAGGTGAAGGGCAACATGGACATCGAGCTTGCGGTCAATGCCTTGGAGCTCGCTCAACATCTTGACGAGATGGTCCTGTTCTCCGGCGACGGCGATTTCCGCTCGCTGGTCGAAGCAGTGCAGCGTCGAGGTGTCCACGTCACTGTGGTCTCGACCATTTCCAGCCATCCGCCGATGATTGCTGACGAACTCCGGCGCCAGGCCGATGTCTTCACCGACCTAATGGAATTGAAATCCAAGATAGGCCGCGATCCGTCCGAGCGACCAGCTCGCCGCGAACCGCCCTAGCACTACATACAATGGGTCGGTGATCTCGCTAATAAACAGACAGTCCCGAACACCATCCGCACCGCGCGACTCGCACCCGGTCGATGAGTTCGAGTTGGACACAGGCCTGACGCGATTGTCGCGGTCTAAGGCGCTACTTCGCGAGCAATTCGGTCAGGTCATTCGCGCTCGAACACCAAATTTCATCAATCTGCCGCGCCAGTGCGAGTGCGCCTACCCTTAGGGCATCGATCTTCGATGCTTCGGGATGCTGCCTTTCAAGCTCCTGGATACGCTCGTTGAATGAGGCTAGCTCAAGGTAAAGGCGTTCGATTTCCGCATTCTTCCTGAACAGCCCAACCGGCTTCCAAACCCTTTGTCCTCGCATGGTGCGCCCCCGCTATGGTCACACTTTGATGGACCCGATTCGTGGCCAGAAATGGAAGCTCTCTTGGCGAGGATATGACCGGCCGTAGTCGCGTCTGTCACTCCCGCTCCTGGTGGCTTACCCTCGCGCTTTTTGAGGAAGTCCACGATTAGGTTTCTCATGCGTGGTGTCGGATTGCTCTTAGGCAAGCCCGATGAGGAAGGCCCACAGCATCGGTTCCGTATCACAATGAACGCCCGACGGTGAACGAGGTTGGTTCACGCCGTCTCCCTCAAAGGTGTCATCGGTTGGATCGGCTCGATGATCGTTAACTCGTACAAACAGAATAGGTGACGCTGCCGCAGCTATCGTGGTGATCGCGCGACGACTGATGCCGTTAACAGAATATTAACGGCGCGGGATGGGCGGAAATATGCAACCGAAACTGCTCATTACCGTTATTGCAACTGTGACATGGTCCAGAAGGACAGCTGGCCTTTGATCTAGCTCAAATACAGACGTCGCTACCGGGGGTCTGCTTACAATTGGTAGATCGTAGAGGCGCAGGTCATGACGCGCAGTCAGTTTTGGCGGCTTAATCTCCTGATCTGGATGGCGGCTGCGCTTGGCGTGGCTTCAATAGCATCCCTGATATGGTAAGGCTGCTCGACGCGATGAGCGCGACAGCAGGCGAAGGTTGACTGTCGAAGGATGATGATCCTCCGCCATCGGTCGCCAAGGTACTTCCGACCGCGCCGGAGGGTGCCGGGGCATCGTGTCAAAGCCGTGCACAGACGCATCAGCGGGGCTTTGCCGTGATGCTCATCGGATTTTTACCGCTGCGCAGAACTGTTCCGTGACCGCCGTCGTTTCCTCGGTGACGTTCCAGCCGTTCCTCTCGGCGTTTTCCTTGGCCAACTTATGCTCGATCTGAAGCATCTCTTTGGTGAGCGCGTACGGCTTCCAATCGTCCTTGGACAGCTTGGCGGAGGTGTTCGCTCCACAAACGTTGTAGGCAATCGCTTTCTGCACACTAATGCTGACGTGGCTCATGTGGTCTTCGACCACGGTGGTGATGCGCGCCTTGGCGTATTGGCTGTTGGCTGCGATGAAGTCCTTGCAGAAGGCGACCCGTTGACCTCCGTCGCGGGCCTTGATGTAGGCCGTCTGCGTTTCGTAATGGAGGCGGAAGGCGAGTTTGTCGGCGTTCGGGTCGGATTTCACCGCTTCGAGTATGGCCCGGTGGTCATCCGAGGCGGCGTCATTGATCCTGAGGTCACATACTTTGGCGAGGGAGAAGACCGGAACGTAGGCCCGCACCTTGGTTTCCAAGGCATCATCGGCGTGCGCAACGGGTGCGAACTGACTGGCGGCGATTGCGAAAGCAGCGAGACAGCGTTTCATTGGTGCCATGCTCCCGATCACCCAACAGCAAGCGGCGGCCTCGGCGCACTCCGGCCTTCAGGGTGTTGCCCAAATGGCAAACAAGACACTGGCGATTACAAGCAAGCTGACAACGATCGTCGCCAGCGCGGCCATTTCGATCATGGAAAATCGTCGGTCCATGCGCGAGTGTTTTTGGAACTCGCGCGCTATCTGATTTCTGCGCTCCGTCCAACTTTCGCTGCCAGTCATGGTGATGTCCCCCATGCTCTGACCCCCAGCGCTGCTACATTGGGTCCCCGAATTAAGGAATTATTGCGGCGCAGCAACGATTTCGGCATACCGATTTCGGCGGCGCCGGCTCCCGCTATCCGGCCTTGCACGCCGAACGGCCCGGATTTTCCGAACCGCGGGGGCTTTCGTGGAGAAGGTTCGAGCCCAGTTGCTCTCCCTCCGCCAACGCTACGCCACAGCTCTCCCCCGTATCCGATTGTTCGAATCTACCGCAAAGCCACCGAAGAATTCCGTGATGTTGCGCTAATTCTACGCGCAAGTTGTAGTTTTTCGCCGTGGGTTCGGAGGATGCATTTTGTGAGGGAAAACACATGGCCAGCAAGCTCAAGCCGCTCGACGTCAAAAAAATCGGCCCGGCAAATTCTGCGCTTCATGGTAGCGCTCAGCGCGGGCCCATGTCTCCGAGCGAAATGTGGCGAAGCCGACTTTCGCCCGGACGACGACGTCCGAAAAGCGCCAACCCCCCAATCCTGCTCCTCACCGTGACTCGAGAAGCGCCGGTCCGGCTATTTCCAGCCTGAGCTTTCCGCGACCCGTTCTTAGCAGTCGGATTGGAGCAGCCTTCTCCTCCAGCCGCCGTCGGAGCAGGAGCAGGCGGGTCTCCAGATTGTCTTTGAAATCGGGTAATCGCAATTCGTTAGAGAGGCGCATCTCGCGATTGGTAAAGTCCGCCCGACCCTCTTGCAGATGCAACCCCAGCAGATGAACCAGGAGCCGACCCGAAACGCCTTTGATCAAGTATTCGCCGTCAATGAACACGCTGTC
>Ga0210397_10000881_pt1 | contig 19621 bp, 18 predicted proteins | sample IncBWH2OmetaG_FD_160126 | JGI IMG/M metagenome (GOLD analysis project Ga0210397, IMG submission 160126) | Forest soil microbial communities from Barre Woods Harvard Forest LTER site, Petersham, Massachusetts, United States - Inc-BW-H-2-O ...
GCCGCGCGCCACGCCGAGAACCTCATAGAGGTCTTGTCGTGCCGGCACGAATCAGGCCACCGCGTTCCTTCGCAGCGTCACTCGAGCGACTCGCCTTCGAATAACGTATGCAGACTGGTCGCCATGCAATTCATGAGCGCGATGAGACGCGCGTACTGCATCCGGCGCGGTCCGAGAACGCCGACGGCGCCGACGTTCCGGTCGCCCACGCGATACGGCACCGCGACGACGCTGCACTCGTTCATATCGACGTTGCCGAGCTCGTGGCCGATGCTGACGGTTGCGCCGTCGCTGTCGAGCGAATGTTGCAAAAGATCATACAGTGTGCGCTGTTCCTCGAGCAGATCGAGGATCGCGCGCAACTTCCGCAGGTCGCGGAATTCTTGCTGATCGAGCAGATTGTGCGCACCGCCGGCGAAGAGCCGTCGCTCCATCGGCGCTTCGCTCTTGACCGTGAAGAGCTCTGCGAGGACGCGCGTCACTTCCGGCGGCACTGGTGCCTCGGCGTTCAGGGACCGCAAGTTGCCGATCGTGATGTCGGAGAGCATGCGGCCCGCGAGATGCCGGTTGAGGACATTGCATGCGTGCGTCAGCTGATCTGCGGTCACGTCCGATTCGGTTTCGATCGTGGTCTGCGCGGCAAGCCCTAGATCGGTCACGAGTACGATATGGACGGTGCGGGAGCCGACCCAGATGAGTTGGACGTGCTTGAACAGCTGGCTCTTGAGGCGCGGCGCGATCGCGAACGCGATATTGCGCGTGACGCTTGAGAGCACGTGCGACGCATTTTCGACCACGGTGTCCAGTTGGCGGCTCGCACGCCGCACTTCCACATTGATGCGTTCGGCGTCTTCGGGCGTGAGCGCCTCGGGAAGCATCAGCCGGTCGACATAGTAACGATAGCCGAGGTCCGACGGCACGCGCCCGGCCGACGTGTGCGGCTGATCGAGATAGCCTTCTTCTTCAAGACTCGCCATCTCGGCACGCACGGTGGCCGGGCTCACGCCGAGGTTGTATTTCTGCGTCAGCGTCGCCGAGCCGACCGGTTCGCCGGTCGCGATGTACTCGTAGACGATCGTGCCGAGAATTGAAGTCTTGCGGCGATCGAGCGGCGCGCTTTCGTCGACTGCGAATTGCGCGCTCGGCCCCAATGGGGCCGCGCCTTTCAAGGACTTCGCAGCGCGTTCTCCAGATCGTGTCATTAGCAGTCTTCTAGTTCGAGTGCCAAACGCGCGCGCCCTCTTGCTTCGCAGGGCGGCTTGTTGTCCCGCCTGAACCCCGGCGCGTGGAATCTTCCTTAGATATATCGACAGTAGTATCGACCGCGCCGACAGCTCTCGTGACTGGCAGCGCCGCCGGCCTGATGCGCGGCGTTTGCGTGTCGCTCGGTCAGCGCGGCTATCGCATCGCCTGCAACTATCGACCCGAGCGCGGTGACGCCGACGACACGCTGGCATTTCTTCGTGGATTCGGCATCGAAGCGGTTGCGTTTCTGGCGGACGTAGCCGATCCCGAGCAAGCCGAAGGGCTGATCCAATCGGTCATCGATCGTCTGGGGCGGCTCGACGTGCTTGTATGCGGTGCCGGACCGATGCTCGTGCGCGACCTGCACGCGACTGGTGTCGCCGACTTTCGCGCGATGATCGACGGCAATCTCACGTCAGTGTATGCTTGCACGCGCGCGGCGTTGACGCCGATGCGTTCGCAGCATCACGGCCGCATCATCACATTCGGGATGACCGGCAGCGAATCGACCCAAGGCTTCCGCCACCTCAGCGCGTATGCGGCGGCGAAAGCGGCGGTCGTCGCATTCACAAAGTCGATCGCGCTCGAAGAAGGCCCGTTCGGGATCACATGCAACGCGATCTGCATCGGCGACATCCGCGACAAGACCGCAGACCGCGCCACCGCGCTCGAACGCCGCGAGTACCGAAATCCGACGACGCGCCCCGGCAGCTGGCAAGACATCGGCGACGCGGTCGCTTATCTCGCGAGCGATGAAGCATCGTTCGTCAACGGCGCGGTGCTCACGGTCGGCGGGGGCTGGCAAGGATTTTTCGCGGACTACTCGCGCTGGCCGTGACTTAGTCGAAGGGGCCGATTTTATATCGGCCCACGTTTCGGTCGCCGGGCCGACATAAAGTCGTTCCCTTCGACAATTCCTGATCGTCCGACGTCTACGTGCCTTTGTCCGCGCCGAAGTAGTGCACGAACTTCACGATGAGCGCCGGCAGCGTCGCAAGTTGATTGGGGTCGCCGTACACGACGTACAATTCGTCCGCGCCGACGCGCTTGTGAAAGGCCACCGAAACGTTTGACGCATCCGTGTATCCGCATGCGGACTTCAGCGGTGCGGCAATGCACGACGGCGGCGGAAACAAAAGCTCCGGCGCCGTTCCGATGATCCGCCGCAAGCCGACCGCTAACGACGAACTCGAATTGAACTGATAGGTGAAAGTCGCGCGCTGGAGCCATTGGACGTTCTTCACACTAGGGTAGAGCGTCGAACCGACTCTGACGAGATCCGTCGTGTCGTTCGTATTGTCGGCCTCCAGCGCGAGCGTGCCGCGCGGCGTCGCCCGCAGCGTCGCCAAGCGCGTGGTTGACCGCAGAAAACCTGGTCCGAAGCGGCCGATGTTGTAGCTGATCGAGGTCGGCGTCGACGTCTGACTTCCATGACTGAAGGCCGCCCCGTTTTGATCGATCATCGAGCCGTAGCCGTTGGGCAGCAACAGAAATTGGTAGCCCGACGAGGTCGCAAGCGTGTACTGCGTCTTCGTGTTGATCGTCAGACTCGTGAACGCGTCGGCCAGCTGCAATGCGCCCGCGCTGTTCTTGAAATGTTCGATGTCCTGAGACAGCGTGTAGCTTTGGATAAAGCTTGTCGGCGCGTTGTCGAATTCATGCGTGACGAAGAGCGTCGGACCATGGATGTCGTTGATCTGCGAAAGTCCGTCCGGAGGAGCATACTCTGGGCCGATGTCGTGATAGGCTGGAAAGAAGCCGCTCTTCTGCGAGAACAGATTCAAACCCCATTCGTTGTAGTGGCCGAGTGTCGGTGCCGTGACGCCGCTTCCGGTCTCGCCCCCCGCGGTGGCATACACGCTGAAGTTATGATGGTTGCCGACGGTGAGCTGGTAGATGGAAGTCGTGTCGGTGAGGCCTGGCGCTACCGTTGCGAACCGTAGCACGTTGAGGATGTCGCGCCGGTCGGCTGTCGTGTAGATCATGGTCTGCGCGTTGTCGCTGCGTCCGTCCACACCGAGCGCGTCAAAGCCTGCGAATTGCGCTTGGCCTTGCACGCCTTCCACCGCGTAGCCCTGTTGCGGAGTTGGAATCGACGGCGTGTAGAGGAACGGCACGTCGTAGCAGTCGTTGCAGTTGAAGTTGTTGTAGAAATTCAGACCCTGCGTGAAGAACGGCCGCACTTCAGCGAACTGGCGCGAGAACGCGGTGGGCGATATCGTCTGCTGATCCTGATCGACGTTGGAATAGTCCGGATAAAGCGAACTGAAGAATGACGCGGTGTTGGTGATCGGCAAGGAGATGTCGGCGCCGACGCGCGCGCGGTTGCCGTTTGCGCCGGCGGATCCCACTTGGCCGAGCGTATACAGGCCAAGTCGCGGTTTCGTGCGGGTGCTCCCCGTCGCGACGTTCATCCCCGTCAGAAAGCCAGTGAAACTGACGTTGTCGGTGCTGCGCTGCGCGCCGTCATGCGCCCATTCAAACGTCTGCCCGGTCGCATGCAGCGTGCGATCGAATTGCAGGCGCCACGTGGAGCGGCCGTCGCCGCGCATGACGTTCATCGGGATCTGCTCGGTGACGATGTAGCCATCTTTGGTTCGGCTCGCGACGGCTATCCAGTGCGGCGCGAACGAAGAATTCTCGCCCGAGTATTCATTGCGCGTACCGATGGGGTTCGCCGCGAAGAAATATTCAAAGCCGTTCTCGCCGCTGGGCCATAGGTAAACGCGCACGGCGTCGTCCGCGCTCAGCGAGCTGTCGTTGGTATGATTTGTCGCCGTGATCTGCTCGGACTGTTTGGCGACGAACGCGACGTAGAGGCTCGTCTTGTCGGCTAAAAGATATACGTCGGTCGGTTCCGACGACGGCCGGCGGAATTGATAGTCCCACGTCATCTGGACGTGGGTCGCTTTGCTCCACAGTGGATCGTTGAGGGTGCCGTCGATCTTTGGCGCTGCGTCCGCGCGGCTCACCGCGACCGCAAAAGTTGGTGGGCTGTCTGCAAAGGCCGTGCTCGGGTAGCCGAGATACGCGACGGCGAGCGTCAGGCACGCCACAAGGCTGAGGCGGATTTGATGCATAGAAGCAACTCCGAGCGACAGCGGCATTATAACTAATGAATTAGTTACTAAATCCCGCAGCTCCTTTTTTCTACTGGCTGAAGGGGCCGACGCTAGTCGGCCCCTTCAGATCGATCCTAAAGGTCAGGTCGGTCTTAGACCGAACGGCCGCGCGAGGGGCACTCACACATGAACGATTTCAAACAGTTCCTGTTGCGCGGCAACGTCGTGGATCTGGCAGTGGGCGTGGTCATCGGCGCGGCATTCGGCACGGTAGTCACCGCGCTCGTGAAAGATTTCATCACGCCGCTTGTCGCGGCGTTCGCGGGAAAACCGGATTTTTCGGCGATCCACTTCACGGTCAACAACAGCGTCTTCGGGGTCGGCGATTTCCTGAACGCGGTCATCTCGTTCGTTTTGGTCGCGCTGGCGGTCTTCTTCTTCGTCATCAAACCGATCAACTATCTCGTGGCCCGCTCGCGCAAAGAGCCGCCGCCCGATCCGACAACGATGAAATGCGCAGAATGCTTGAGCGAAATCCCTGTCGGTGCGAAGCGTTGCGCGTTCTGCACGTCGACGGTGACCGCGCGCTAAGCGCTCAGTCGCGCGCGCACGGCCGCAAGATCGTGCACGCGGGTGGCCGGCGGCAACGCGCTCACGATGCGCCGTCCGTACGACATCGTCTCGAGCCGGCCGTCCAACACGCACATCAAGCCGGTGTCTGTGGCGCTGCGGATGAGCCGGCCCAATCCCTGCTTCAAGCGTAGCACGGCCGCCGGTACCATCAGCTCGTCGAACGCATCGCCGCCCGCTTCGCGGACTGCGATGCCGCGCGCTTGCAGCACGGGATCATCGGGCGGCGGAAACGGGATACGGTCGACGATCACGCACGACAGCGCCTCGCCCACGACGTCGACGCCCTCCCAGAACGACGCGGTCGCGAACAGCACCGGATGACGTTGCGCGCGGAACCACTCAAGTATCCGTCCTTTGGGCATGTCGCCCTGCGTCAGCGACGGATAGGGAATGGCGGGTGCGACGGCCGCTGCGACCGCCCGCATCACCGCATGCGACGTGAAGAGGACGAACGCTCGTCCAGCCGTCGCATGCAGCACGTCGATCACAACCGGCACCGCGTCGCGCGCGAAATCCGCGCTCTTCGGATTAAGCCGCTCGGGCGGCAAGTAGAGCATCGCTTGGCGGGCGTGATCGAACGGCGAATCGACGACGACTTCATCGACGAGCGCGTCTGTGAGTCCGAGTTGACGGCGCAAATACGTGAAATCTTGACCGGTCGCGATCGTAGCCGACGTCAGCACCACGCACGCCGTCTTGTCGAACAGACGCTCGCGCAGTATGGGCGCGACGGTGAACGGCGCTGAGATTGCCGCGAAGTCGCCGCCGCGCGCGTCGCCGACCCGCTCGGCCCACGAGATCCACTCGTTTCCGACGAGCCGCATGCGCTCGATCGCAAGCGTTTGCGAGACGACTGCCTGCACGAGCAGATCGCGGCGCCGCTCGAGCGCCTCTTCATCCATGTTCGGAAAGCGCGACGCGCTATGCCAGTTCGACGCCAACCAGTTCTCGGTCCGGTAGAGCGCGCGCTGCAGCGGGTCGAGCAGTTCCATCGCGAGATCGTTGTCGTGCAGCGCGTAGCGCGACCGCGATCCGGCCGCAAGCGCCGCGGTGAATTCCTCGATCGCGTGCGCGAGCTCTGCGTCAAGCGATTCATCGATATGATAGTGACGCGTCATCTTGCGCCGCAGACGTCCGACCGACGCGCGCGAGATGGATGCGGAAAACGCCGCCGTCGCCCAGTCGTCGATCTGGTGAGCTTCGTCCAAGATCGCGTGGTCGAATGGCGGAATAAGGCCGCCGCCCATCGCGAGATTCGCGAAGAAGAGCGCGTGATTGACCACCACGATATCCGCGTAGCGCGCCGCTTCGCGTGCGTGCATGTGGAAGCAGCGTTCTGGGCCGAAGAACTCGCACGCCTCCATGATGCAATCGTCGACGTCGGTGTCGAGTTCGCTCCACAGCCTGTATGGCGGCTCAAAATCCAGTTCAGCTTTGTCGCCTGTGTCCGTGCGCGCAGCCCAGCGGAAGATGCGTCGTTCGTCATCGGATCGCGCAAGCGTCAACTGGCGCTGGAGCTGGCCGGCTTTGTCCTTGCAGAGATAGTTCGTCCGGCCTTTGAGCTGCACCACGCGCGCCGAACTTCGCAGCGCGCGCAACACGAGCGGGATGTCTTTAGTCACGAGCTGCTCTTGCAGAGCGATCGTCGCTGTGGAGATCACGACGCGCTGCTCGCCGAGCACCGCGGGAATGAGGTAGCCGACCGATTTGCCGGTCCCAGTGCCGGCTTCGGCCATGACGTGGACGTTTTCCAACATGCCGCGCTGCACGCGTTTAGCGTAGGTGATCTGCGCTGGCCGATGCTCGTAGCCCGGCAGAGCGCGCGCGATCAGACCACCCGGACCGAGCGCGTCCTCGATGGTGTAGGATCCCGCATCGCGGTTACCCAGATCATCAATGCTCAAAGCCGACTGCTACGCCCGGTCAAATACCACGACAGGGTTTCGGTGGGAGTGAATAGATGCGGCTCTATCGGACACGCGACGATGTGGGCGATCGTCGTAGGTTCTGTCTTAGTATGGACGTTGACGTAGGTCGTCGATCCGGACTCGACGCGCGCAGCGGCGCAGCCCCACTGGCCGCCGCCCGAGATGCGGATGTGATATATCCCCGGCTCTAGGGATAGAAACTCAAAGTGTCCGGAGCGATCGGAGGTCGCGCCTGCCTGCGCCGTGATGGGTCCGCCGTCGCCGAAATACCACCACTGCGGACCGAAGTTATCGCCGGGCATAGCCTCGTCCAGATAGGACGGCGATGACACTATCGATACCTTCAATCCGGCCTCCTTTTGGTCGTTCGCGAGGCTCAGGACGTAACCGCTTAAGACGCCGTTTGTGTCTGCAACCGAAAGGATCGGGCAGCCCACAAGCGTCGTTACTATGATAAGCGCGCACCAGATACGGGTTTTCATCCGCCTTCGTCTTCCCATGCTTTGCGCTGCGCGCGTTTGCGCGCGGCTGCTCGCTCTTGCTCGAGCCGCGATTTTGACACCTGGGCATGACTATTCACGGGCAGCGACGGCCGCTGCGCGCGTCTGCGTTGGACCTCGATCTTCTCCTGTATCGCGCGCAGCCGGCCGGGCGTCGCGATCTTCTTCTTGCGGGGCATCTCGTTCTTTCTTACGTCGCGCAGCGGACGACTCCCGCGGCCACGCGCGGTGCCGCTTGCTCTCTCTCCATCATTACCGAGCGATCGCGCCTTAGCCTTACGCAAGGCGTGAAACTGTGCCTGCGAGAACTCTGGCCGCCCGCAGTGAATCCACGGCGTCAACTGCATGGGTATTTTTCTTCTATTCGACCGATCGGCGGACACCTCATGACTGACCACACGGACGTCAACCTCGATCTCGTCAGCGTCACGAAGAGCGTGGCGGAGACCGATCGACGACGGGCGCTCGTCGAAGACGAACTCACGCAGGCGCAGACCGTCGTCGAATCGTTAAAAGCCCGCAGCACTGCGCTCAGTGAGTCGGTGTTAGAACTGCAGAAAAACCTCGATGCGACGAAAGCTCTGAAGGCGCGCGAAGATTCCGAACTTTCCAAGATCGCCGAAGCGCGGGGGCGCGCGGTCACCGAGCTCACCGCGCTGACGCGCAGCGTCGACGAGTTGCGCGACGCGAGCGAACGCGACGCTTCGAAGATCGGTGCGAGCTTGGAAGACGCGAGAGCCCAGATCGCCACGATCGAATCCAACGTTGTCGCCGCGCGTGACGGGGCGCTCTCTGCTCAAGACACGATCGCATCGCTGCGGAACAATGTCATCGACGCGCGCGCTCAAGCCGACGCACTGGCCACGCTCATCACGAAGTCGGAAGAGACCGCTGCCGCGGTGTTCGCCGCAGCGAAAGAATCGCTCGATCACCTCGCGGCAGCGCGTTCAGCGCTGGACATCGCGTCCGGCCGGAAGGCAGAAACCGAAGCCAGCTGCTCGGCGCTTGCCGCGATCAGCAACGCACTGCACGCAAAGACGAATGACGCGGCGATGTCCATGAAGGCCATCGATCAGCTGATCGCCGAGCAGAACGCGCAAACCACATCGCTTGCCGAACACGTCGCCGCGATCGGCAAGCTCGTCGGCCAGCCCGACGCTTCCAACGGAACTGCCAAGGCGGAGCCGCCGGTCGAGGCGCCAAGAGACAGTGAGGCAAGCAGCAGGTTCGCAGACGCGCTTTATTCCCTCGCCGTTCTCGCGCACGCTCGGTTGGTCGCGCAAGACGAAGCGGATCATCTCAGCCTCGAGTTGCGCTCCGACCTCGGCACTGCGGTGCTGCGAGAATCCTGGTCGAAGACGGTCGCCAAACCGCAGTCGGTCGCACATCGGCTTATCTTCGCGGAAGTGCTCAGAGCGGTCGGCGACGTCAAAGCGGCGGTGGTCTACTACGAGCAAGCCGCGTTTGCGAAGAATTCGCATCCGGTCGTCCGCTACTTGGTCGCGATCGCATACATCAAAATGGATCTGCTCGACCGAGGCATGCGCGTCATGCAGGCGCTCGCGCGCGATCGAGGGGGCCGGACGTTGAGCTATATCCTCGAGGCGCTTCGATTGGAGCAGTCCGGTCGAGCGGACGAAGCGATCGTCGCGCTAACGGACGTCGTGTCGACCAAAGGTCTGCCGAAATGGGAGTACGACGAGACGCTGCGTCAGCTCGGCGGATTGCACGAACGCATGCACAACGAACACGCTGCACGCTCGTGCTATGAACAGGTAGACGCGAACGGGCCGGGCTTAGTGGACGCGCGCGGACTCATCCGAGCGCTGCAACGCCAACCGGTCTGACATTGCCGGAGCTGACCTTGGTCAGCGAACCCGCATGGGCTTACGGCCCTCCCAAGTCGTCGTCCGCCGGCACGTTCGGATCAGGCACGGACGGTCTTGGAGCTTGGATCGGCGCGAACATGCGCGGCTGCTGGCTGAAATTGAAACAGTCGGAAAGATCATCGGCGCGGAAATCCGTCTGATTGAGCGTCCCTACACCAAACGTCTCCTCCGCGAATCGCAGGATGCTGCCGAATTCATGTTGCGTGTGCGACACGTATCCCATTTTGGCATACGGCGATATCACGAGAAGCGGTACGCGGAATCCGAGTCCGTACTGATCGACCTGCGGCGGAGTGACGTGATCGTACCAGCCGCCCCAGTCATCCCAGACGACGAAGATCGCGGTGCTGCTCCAGTTCGGACCTTCACCGATCGCGTTGACGAGTGAAGCCACCCAAGCGGGGCCGCTATCGCCGACGGAATTCGGATGATCGCTCATATTGCCGGCCGGCGTGACCCACGAGACGCTCGCCATGTTATTCGAGCCGAAGTCTATCGCGGTGAGGTTGCTCTTGTAATACGGATCCATCCTCGGCCGGTTCCAATCGGGTCCGAAGCGGATGTGGCGGATCGCATCGTATCCGTTCCACTGATCTTTGGGCGCGGGCGAATAATCGCGCCACGTTATGTGAGCGAAATCGAGCTCGTCGGCTAACGTCGGATAGTCGAAGCAAGGGAATCCGTATGTGTATTCCTGGCCGAACGAATTGAGCGCGAGCACGGTCGCCCCAGCGTTCGAGTCGCAGCCCCACGGACTGCCGCTCTTGCTCGGATTCTCTGCCGCATACGGCGATTCGGCCGCTATGAGGTACTGGTGCGCCGGGAATGACGGACCGCTATTGCTCTGAAACATTCGGTCGGCCAGCACGTATTGCGACGCCATCGACCAGAGCGGTGCGGTATCGCTCCGCTGCACGTAGGAGAATGAATAGTTCGGTATCTTGCTCTTGGTGCCCGGAGTCGAATTGCTGACGAGATTGAAGCCGTCCATCTTGCCATTGTCATACGCGTTCAACCAGTCGCCGTGGCTGTGACCCGGGTCGGTCACGCTCCAAAGCGGGATGGCTTTGAGCGTATGAAACTTGCCATGCGAATCATAGCCGCCTTGAGCGGTGTCGGCGCCTGGGAATCCGTTGAACAAGTTGTCCAGGGTTCTGTTCTCTTGAATGATGATGACGATGTGTTTGATCAGCGGCCCGGGCGTCGGCGTGGGTGACGGCGTCGGTGTTGGCGGTGGAGTTGGCGACGGGCTCGGCGACGGCGTCGGAGTCGGCGACGGGCTCGGCGACGGCGTCGGAGTCGGCGACGGGGTCGGCGACGGCGTTGGAGTCGGCGACGGCGTCGGCGTCGGTGTCGGAGTCGGCGATGGCGTCGGTGTCGGTGTTGGAGTCGGCGACGGCGTCGGTGTCGGTGGCGGCGACGGGGTATCAGTCGGCGACGGCGTCGGCGATGGCGTATCTGTCGGCGACGGGCTCGGAGTTGGGGACGGTGTGTCTGTCGCTGAAGCGGATGGCGTCGGTGACGGAGTATCTGTCGCTGAGGAAGATGGAGCCGGCGACGGCGTATCTGTTGGACCCGGCGAAGGCGTGTCCGTGGGACCCGGCGACGGAGTATCGGTCGGACTCCCCGACGGCGTATCCGTCGGGCCAGGAGACGGAGTATCCGTTGGGCCAGGCGACGGCGTATCGAGCGGACCTGGAAGCGGGCCGCCAAACGTCACGCTGATCTTCGCCGTCGCGCGATCGATCGCGATGACGACGTTCGTCGGCCCGTTCGACGTGGCCGAAACCGAGAATCGCGACGTCCGAAGCGGGCGGAACGTCTTCCCCGAAGCGATCGCGAGCACGGCTTTGCCGGCGAGCTTTGTCTGGCCAACAGACACAACTGTCGTGCAGTCGACGACTTGTCCGCGATTGAGTGTGCCGCAGCCGGATGCGTCAGGCGAGAGGCGCACGTTGAAGCTCTCGTTGCCAAACGAAAGGAAAAGCAAGAGATTCGCAGATGACGCCGACTGGTGGAATCGCGCGCGATGCGAAGACGGAGTCGTCTTCGACGCGCTGGCCGGCGTGGGTGTTGGGCTCGGTGACGCGACGGCGTCGATGGTGATCGCGACGTCTAGCGAGGCGCTTGTTCCCGTCGAGACCGACATCGGCTTCGCGTGCGATTTTGTGGAGGGAACCGAAGGAATCACACCTCCGCCACCGCCGCACGCGGAAATCACCGCCGCACATACGAAGACTGCCGTGTAAATACACGCGGAAACGTGACGCTTCAATATACTGTTGAACGCTCTACCCCGCGAAGTCGGCGCCATTGCACGAGATGCGCTTTTCCGGGGATTATCGCGTTTTGAGAATCCGCGGCGCATGACCTGCCGTTATGGCTCAGCCATAACTGCAGTCAGTTTCACAGGCGAGACCGAACTGCTAGTCGTAGACTTCCGTATGGGACCGACGAATAGTATGCGAGCACTCATGAAGCAGCGACCGGGACCCGGCATGGAGCTTGTCGCGGCGCCGATCCCGAAAATCGGACCGACCGATGTTCTGATCCGCGTGCGCAAAGCCGGAATTTGCGGCACAGATTTTCATATTTGGTCCTGGGATAAATGGTCGCAGGGCCGCATCAAGCCGCCGCTGATCGTGGGCCACGAATTCATGGGAGTGGTTGAAGACGTCGGCAACGCCGTACGCAGCATCAAGCCTGGCGACCGCGTCTCCGCGGAAGGGCACATCTCGTGCGGCACGTGCCTGCTCTGCCGCACCGGCCAAGAGTACATCTGCGAACACGTGCAGATCATCGGCGTGGATCGCGACGGCTGCTTTGCCGACTACATCTCGATGCCGGTGCACAATGTTTGGAAACTCGATCCCGCCGTGCCCGATGAGTGGGCAGCGGTCTTCGACCCCCTCGGCAATGCGGTGCACACGGTCATGGCGGCTGGCGTCAGCGCGAAGTCGGTCGTGATCACGGGTGTCGGCTCGATCGGCTTGATGGCCATACCGGTCGCCCGCGCCGCCGGCGCTGCAAAGGTGATCGCTGTCGATCTCAATCCGCAGAAACTCGAGCTCGCGAAATCGCTTGGCGCCGACGACGTCTTCGATGCTCGCGATAAAGACGTTCTCGAGAAGATTCTCGCGCTCACCAACGGCGACGGCGCCGATGTACTGCTTGAGATGAGCGGCAGCGGCGCCGCTATCAATCTTGGCCTGAGCGCGGTGAGGAATGGCGGGCGTGCGGCGCTTCTCGGCTTACCATCGGACAATGTCAGTCTTAACCTCGCCGAACACATAATCTTCAAAGGTCTCACTGTCCTCGGCATCAACGGCCGGAATATGTTCGAGACCTGGTACCAGACGCAAGCCATGGTCGTCGCCGGGCGCATCGACCTGACGAAGATCATCACGCACGTCATGCCGTTCGAAAAGTTCGCCGAGTGCTTCGATCTTCTCAAAGAGGGCAAGGCCGCGAAGATCGTCATGAACATCGCTGACGCATGAGGAACCGATGAACCAGACCTACGACCGCAAACTCAAGACCGATCTCGATTTATTGCGCGCCGCCGGAACTTTCAAATCGCTGCGCCACATCACCACGCCGATGTCGGCGCACGTCAACATGGTCGAGGCCGGCGACGCCATCGTGCTTTCGAGCAACAACTATCTCGGCTTGGCCGCCAATCCGCGCGTCGTCGCGGCCGGCATCGAAGGCTTGCACAAGTACGGCGCGGGAACGGCCAGCGTCCGGTTCATCTGCGGCACGCTCGACATCCACAGCCGGCTCGAAGAGAAGATCGCAGCGTTTCTCGGCACAGAAGGCGCGATCACCTATGTCTCGTGCTGGGCCGCAAATACCGGGCTCATCCCGACGATTGGAATCGAAGGCACGGCTGTTATCTCCGACGAGCTGAATCACGCATCGATCATCGACGGCTGCCGGATGGCCACGCAAGCGCAGCGCCTGCGCTACAAACATTCCGACATGGCCGACCTCGAGGCAAAACTGGCTTCGCTGGCTCCCGACATGACGAAATTCATCGTCTCCGACGGCGTCTTTTCGATGGAAGGCGATCTCGCCAAACTCCCGGAGCTCGTCGCTCTCGCGAAGCGATACAACGGCGTCACGATTGTCGACGACAGCCATGGCACCGGCGTGATGGGTACGACGGGACGAGGCACGATCGAACATTTCGGCTTGACCGGCCAAGTCGACATCATCACAGGCACGCTCGGCAAAGCGCTCGGCGGCGCGGCGGGCGGCTTCGTCGCCGGGTCGTCGGCACTGATCGAGACGCTCGTGCAGAAATCCCGGCCGCAACTTTTCTCCAACGCCCTGCCGGCGACGGTCGCGTGCAGCGCACTAGCTGCGATCGAGGAGCTCGAAGAACATCCGGAACTCCTGGCGAGCCAGCGCGAGAATGTCGCGTTCTTCCGGGCCGGTCTGACGAAGCTTGGCTTCAAACCGCTCGACGGTCCGAGCGCGATCATCCCGATCATCGTCGGAGAGACCGCATTTGCGATCAAGATGAGCGATGCGCTCCTGAAGCAAGGCGTGTTTGTCACCGGCTTCGGGTTCCCGGTCGTGCCGGAAGGGTCGGCACGCATTCGCGTGCAGATGAGTTCGGCGCTCTCGCGCGCCGATCTCGAAAAGGCGCTCACCGCATTCGGCAAGGTCGGCCGCGAACTCGGACTCATCCGTTAATTCGTAGTAGGGCAAGCATCGCTTGCCCTAAAAACACATCCTCATGGACCTTACGAGAGCATTTCCACGCAGTCCGCGCGATCGACTCGGCGGCATCCCGATGTTGCCGCGCACCATCGACAAAGCCCGAGCCGCGATCGCGGGCACACTCGGCGAATACAAATACGGCGAGTCGAGCGATTTCGATATGTATCTTTTTGAGACGCTCGGCGTCGATGCCGAGTCGTTCCTCGACGGAGTCAGACGATCGCCCGACGACGACGCCGTGCTGGACTGGCTGCACGCGAACGCGCGCACGGTTGCCTCTCGCGACGATGAGCGCCTCCTCGAAACGCTCGAAACCGATGGCCTCGATTCGGACGCAGGCCGCGGTCAGTTGAACACGTGGACAGAGAAGAACGTGCCGACGGCTTTACGCAGCCGCATTCAATCCTGGGTCGACATGCTCGATTTCGTTGAAGGACGGATACATTAAGATGGACCTGACCAAGGGGATCCCGCGCAGTCCAAACGACCTCCTCGGCGGCATGGCAATGCTTCCGCGCACGATCGACAAAGCGCGCGCTACGATCGCCGGCACGCTCGGCGAATATATCTACGGACCAAAAAGTTCTTTCGATGCGACGCTGCTCGAGTTTCTCGGCGTCAGCGACACCGATTTACTTGAGGCGGTGCGCTCGTCGCCCGACGACGCCGCGGTCCTTGCGTGGATTCGGAAGAACGGCCGCAAGCATTCGCCTGCGGAGATCGCGGACTTCACGGCGGGATTCCTCAACGACGGCGACGATGATGAGGACCGCGCGCGTTTTGCCGTGCGCAGAGCCGAGCTTCCAGCGCATATCCAGCCGAAGGTCAAAGGCTGGGCCGATCTGCTCGACGCGCGCGAAGGACGGATTTCGTAACGTCATGCCAAAGCCAGCGCGTATCTACACGCGCACGGGCGACGACGGCACGACGGGACTTGTCGGTGGTCAGCGCGTCGAGAAATCTTCGGGGCGCATCGAATGTTTTGGCGCCGTGGATGAATGCTCCACCGTCATCGGCCTCGCGCGCCGCGCGCTGAAAGACGAGCCCGCCCGAATCGAGCGCACGCGCGTGCTCGATGCGTGGCTAGCGTGGGTTCAAGATCTTCTTTTTAATGTCGGCAGCGATCTCGCGACGCTTCCTGCGGATCGGCGCGCGGGTGCCCCGACGGTGTCTGCCGTCGACGCCAAAGCGCTCGAAGACGCGATCGATACAGCGCAAGACGAGCTCGAACCGCTCACCAACTTCATTCATCCCGGCGGTTCGTGGCCAGGCGCATTCTTGCATCAAGCGCGCACCGTGTGCCGCCGCGCCGAGCGTCTGATGGTAGGTCTCGCGAAATCAGAGAGCGTGTCATCGGACGCGCTGATATTCGTGAACCGGCTTTCCGACGCGCTGTTCGTCTGGGCGCGCTGGATCAATGCCGGCTTGGGTGAACCCGAACACCGCTGGAATCAGAAGTCCACGCCTCCCCCGACCTAACGATCCAGCGGCAGCAGTTGGGCAGTGCGCATCACCTGAGCCGCATACAGCCAAGACGCGAACGGCGAGTTCAAGATCGGCGTCGGCGCACTGCCAGGCTCCGCTTCCAAGCCGCCGAAAGTCCGAAACCGAAGTTCGGCGTCGAAAGCGTTGACCCAGCCGAACGACGCGCGCGTGAATTGCGACGGGTCGTCCGGATTCACACTCTCGTGAATAGCGCCGTCGGAACCGCGCGTTGCGTCGATCTGGGCGATCATCGAGCGCACCTCGGCCGCATCGGTGGCCGTCAGCGCCTGCACGATCAGACCCATCGGCCAGACCCACCCTGTCGGGGTGTGAGGACTCCCCTCGCCTTCGGCGTAGCTCCCGGCGTAATAGTAAGGATTGGCGCTCGACAAGACCCACGCGCGAGTCCTGCGGTACGTGCCATCGTATTGAAATGTCTCATCTATAAGTGGAAGCGACAGAAGACTCGGCGCGTTCGCGTCGTCCATGAGTTCGTAGCCGCCCCGGCCATCGACTTCGTAGGCGTATACGCGGCCGTAGCGGATGTCGGACACCCTGCCATAGCGTTCAATCCCAACCCGCACCTGCGCGGCGAGTTGGTTCGCCCGCTGCCCGGCGCCGCTGTCGTGATAGCCGATGTTCTCGAGCTGGGCGAGATCGTCGAGCGCGCCCGCCGCGATGACTTCCTGCGGGATGTTGTATGGAAATCGAACTGGATCGTCTGAAGGGCGGAATGCGCCCCAGATCATCCCCGTATATGCGAAGGGCGCGCCTTCTCCGTCGTTTGCCAAGAACCGCGTTCGATAAGACGAGCACGTCGCGTGCTTCTGTTCGCAATCATAGGTCTGAAGCGCGTGTTCGAGCGCCCAATGGAAGCGCGGCGTGAAGATCTGACGATCCGCCGTCGTGCTCCAGTACAGCCAAGCGAGCCGGATCGGGTACGCGAGCGAATCCACCTCCCACTTCTCTTCCCAGACCTTATAGCCGGCAGTGAAAGCATTGGCGCGCGAATCCGTGAGGATATTCTTGGCATCGCGAGCGATCACGCCGCGGATCGCGCGGTCGAGATGCGGCGAGAACGGAATGAAACGCACGTACGGACTCGACTGACCGGCGGAATCGCGCAGCCACATCGCCGGAATGTCGCCGGTTTGGACGTATGTCGTGCCGTCATCCTCAGTGAAGAAGTCATCTTGAAGCGTGCGGAAGAGCCCAAAAACGGAATCGCCGGGCAGCCATGCTCCCGGATCGCCTGCGGGCGCGGCATTTGCCGCACATGGCAATGAAGCGCAGAATGTCAGGCATACCGCGAATGTCGCGATTCGAATGGTTGCTAAAGGGCCGGCGTCGCGCCGGCCCACTTCGTCATCTTCCGTAGCCTGCTTCGCCATACCACCGCATATAGAGCGTGCGCGCCAACTCGCCCAGTTCGCTCATTTCCGGAATCAGCGCCTGTGCCGCGTGGTCGTCGATGACGCCCTGTGCCGTCGTCGCGTGGCGGAGCGTTCGGTTCACGCGATCGGCGGAGGTCTTGATGCGTTGGCAATCGCGCAGTGTCTCGTCGGACGGAGCCGACACGCGGCCTCCCGTGACGTAACGCGGGGGCGAGATCGCGCGCCCTATCTCCGCCATGCAATCGCTCAGGGTCAGCGCGCGGCGAACGTGATCTAGTGTCCGCGATTTCGAGAAGAGCAATGCGATCAATTCGCTGGCGCGCCAACGAACCTCGTCGGCGATCAGCATGATATCGAGCACATCGTATTCCGGCGAGTGCGCCTGATCGTAATCCATCCACCGCGCGGTGATGTTCCACTCGGACGGCGAATTATAGATCGGCTCAAAGGTCCATGTCACGTCGGACCCACCGAGATGCACGCGTTCGTGCGAGCGGCGCGCGGGAGAGCTGTGCTTGTCGTCCGACATGGCGACTCCAATCCGAGGTGTCAATCGGCTTTTGCTCGTTCGGCGGCGCTGCCTCCTCCGTGCGGGGAGCTGGGCGAGCACGTGCTGAACGCTGCGAACACAATGAAGAAGCGACCGCGCACCGACAAGCCGGTCTTTCGCGGCCTCGATCACGAACGCCGCAGCTGCACCGCCAAGAAACGATTCTCCAATCCGGGCGCTGCGCGAACGCACGCAGCGTATCTGCGCAGCGCATATCCCGACACGCCGCCGATGACGGAATACGGTTGCGAATTCTGCGGCGGCTGGCATTTGGCGAAATCTCACTAGGTCGGACGGCGGGGGCCGCCGAATCGCCCGTGCGCGCCATGCAGCTCTTCTCTCGCCTCCTGCCCATCTTGGGCGTCACATTCGTCGATATTCTCGGCTTCAGCATCATCCTGCCGATCCTGCCGTACTTCATCACGCACTTCGGGGCGTCGGATGTCGTGGTCGGCCTGCTCTTCTCGACATTTGCGGGCTGTCAGCTCTTGGCAGGGCCGATCTGGGGCCGCGTCAGCGACAAGATCGGGCGCAAAAGCGTCTTGATCGTCAGCCAGATCGGCGCGACGATCGGCTGGGCGATGCTCGCCTTTGCCGGGAATATCTTCTGGGTCTTCGTCGCACGTATCGTCGAGGGCGTCTCGGGCGGGAACATCAGCGTGACGAACTCGTACGTCGCCGATCTTGTCGAGCCGAAACAGCGGACGCGCGCCTTCGCGTATGTGCAGGCGGCGTTCAGCGCCGGCATCGTCTTCGGCCCGGCCTTCGGCGGATTCCTGATGAAGAGCTTCACGCAATCCCACGGCGCGGCGGCTGGGTTCGCCGCGCCGTTTCTTGCGGCCGCGGCGCTGCAGTTCGTGACGTTGCTGCTCACGATCTTCATGTTGCCCGAATCTCGCCATCGCGATAAGACGCAAGCCATCTCCACGCTCGCCGACGTCGGTCATTCGCTCGCCGACAAGCGCATCGCTCCGATACTCTGGCAGATGTGGGCGTATTCGCTCGCGCTGTACGGCTGGTTCGCGATATATTCGCTCATGTTCAAGGAAGCGCTCGGATTCACGCCTTGGCAAGCCAGCTATGTATTCTCGGGGTTCGGCGCGTTCAGCGTCCTGCTGCAGATCTTCGTCGTGGGCCAGATATCCGATCGGACGAGCGACCGCGTCTGCTCCAATATCGGCATCGCGTGTTCCGTCGCGGGCTTTGCTTGTGTACCTCTCATCCATAGTCTGCCGACGATGCTGCCAACGATGGTCTTTTTCGCGATCGGCATGGCGTTGTCGCGGCCTGGACTCAACTCTCTGCTCACCAATGCGATTCCGGACGATCAGCGCGGCGTTATTCTCGGCGTCGGCTCCTCGCTCGACAACGTATCGGGCATAGTCATGCCGCCGATTTCGACCTCGGTCTTGGGGCGCTTCGGACCGGGCTGGAGCGGCGTCGCATCGCTCGGCTGCTCCGCGATCGCGCTCGCGATCGGACTCGCTCGCCAAGCGCGCGAACACGCGCAGGCCTCGACCGCAACCGCCGGCGATTAAAGAGGGCCGGCTGAAGGGGCCGACTTTATGTCGGCCCTGGCGAACGCAACGTGGGCCGACATAAAGTCGGCCCCTTCAGAGCGGCCCCTTCATTTTGTCAGGACCCGAGGGACGGGAAGATCAGCTGCGCGGTGGACACGAGCGTCAGCAAACCTACGATCACGACCGTCGCCCAGGCTATCGCGTTGAACGCAAAATTGTTGACGTATTTCCCCATGAGGCGTCTGTTGTTGATCAAGAGCAGCATCAAGATGAGCACGACTGGGAGGAGCGCGCCGTTCAGGACCTGCGAATAGAAAATGATGGCGAGCAGCGGCGCACCCGGCAGAATGACGACGCCGGCGCCGACGACAATCAGCGCGAGATAAAATCCGTAGAAGAACGGCGCTTCCGACAGTCGCTTCTGAACGCCAGACTCGAAGCCGAACGCTTCGCAGACATAGTACGCCGTCGACAGCGGCAAGATCGACGCCGTGAAGATCGCCGCGTTGAGCAGGCCGAGCGCGAAAAGCAGCGACGCGAACTTGCCGGCGAGCGGCGCCAGAGCCGACGCGACATCGCCCGCATCGTTGATCGCGATCACTTGACCGGCCGGCGCATGCTGATTGTGCACGAAGATCGTGGCCGCCGATGCCACGATGATGAAGAACGCGATCACATCCGTGCAGA
>Ga0210397_10000882_pt1 | contig 19598 bp, 20 predicted proteins | sample IncBWH2OmetaG_FD_160126 | JGI IMG/M metagenome (GOLD analysis project Ga0210397, IMG submission 160126) | Forest soil microbial communities from Barre Woods Harvard Forest LTER site, Petersham, Massachusetts, United States - Inc-BW-H-2-O ...
CGTTTCTCGCTTAATGTCGAACCCGCGGGCCCCGTGCATGCGCTGGTCTCGCTGAACGGCGATCGCACCTCGGTGCGGATGTGGGCCGAGCGGCCTGCAACCGCCTTGCAATTGCGGGCCGGCGTTTCCCAACTGACGCAAGCTTTGAGCCGGGCGGAACTGACGCCGGGCGATATCGTGGTCCGCGACGGCGCGCCGCCGCAGCCGGCGGCAGCACCTGCCGGGCATTTCCTGGATCGGGCGTCATGAGCGAGAGCAGGAGAAATCAGCTCGCGGTTGCCCTTCATTACGATCGCACCGGCGCACCGCGCGTCGTCGCCAAGGGCAAAGGCAGCCTCGGTGCGAAGATCATCGAGGTTGCCAAAGCCAACGACATTCCGATCGAGGAAAATGAAGTGCTGGCGGGCGCGTTGTCGAATGTGGAACTCGGCGAGGAAATTCCGGCCGAACTCTACAAGGCGGTCGCTGAAGTCCTGATCTTTGTGCTCAGGCTGTCGGGCCGGGCGCGCTAGTTCGTCGTCATCGTTTCACCACGGACTGGCCGGCATCGTCGCCGCATGGACAGCCATATCGCCGACCGCATGACGATTTCGCAGGCCTGCCTCGCCGCGATCGGCGCGATCTGAGTGGCGTTACGCGATCGGCTCGACTAGCATCCGGCGGCATTAATCTGGGCATGATCTCCGCGCAAACGCCCGAGGGCGTTTGTCGCGAGGGCTCATGCTTTAAAAAAAGCATCCGGAGGAAATTATGAAATCGGCTATTCTCATGTCGTCGATGATGCTGGCGGCGGCCAGCGGCTGGCTCGCCGCGACCATGTTTGCGGCACCTGCCACCGGCAAGGAGCCGCGCTTCCCGCAACTCAGCATGGACCAGCTCAGCGAGGCGCAAAAGCCACTCGGCGAGCAGATCATGAAGATCTCGAGCGTCGGCATCGGCGGTCCCTACAACTCCTGGATGCGAAGCCCCGTGCTTGGACAGCGCCTGTTTGATCTGTTTCACTATTTGCGCTGGGAAACCTCGGTTCCGACCAAACTCAACGAGTTCGCGATCCTGATCATCGGGCGGCAGTGGCGATCACAGGTCGAATGGTTCGCGCATGCGCCGCTGGCGGCCAAGGCGGGATTGTCCGCCGACATCATCGCCGAGTTGAAGGAAGGCAAGCGGCCGTCGAAAATGGCCGAGGATGAGGCGGCCGTGTACGACTTCGTCAATGAGCTCACCACGACGCAAAAGGTCTCCGACGAAACCTATGCGCGGACGAAGAAAGTCTTCAACGATCAGCAGATCGTCGATTTGACGGCGGTGGCCGGCAGCTACATGACGGTCGCGATGATGTTGGCTATGTCGGAAACTACCGTTCCGCCCGGCAAGGAGCCGCCGTTCAAGGTCGGGGAGAAGTGACGCGAGCGCAGCGAGTGTCAACATTCGTCATGCCCGGCCTTGTGCCGGGCATCCACGTTTTTGTGGCGCGGACGGAAAAGTAAGACGTGGATGGCCGGGTCAAGCCCGGCCATGACAGAGGAAAGGTCGGGAATCTACCCCAACTTGAACAACGCCGCCAGGAAATCGCTCACGGCCTTGCGCGCCTGTTCGGCGGTTTCGGGATTGCCGCCGACATGCGGATCGCGTTCGACGCAAGGATCCTGGTAAGTGAAGGGCACTTGCGTGTCCGCATTCATCAGGACGCCGCTTTCGCCTTCCTTGATATGGCAATTGCGGACGGTCTGGGCATTCGCCGATACCACTTTGTTTGAAACGCCGAGCAGGCCGATGTCAAAGGCATGCTCAGAGGCCGGGTACTCCGTGAGCACGACGTCATGCTTGGCCTCCTGCAGCCGCGCTACGTAGGCCCTGCAGCTTGCAACCGGGTTATAGTCGTCCGGTGTGCCGTGGAAGATGCGGATCGGCGTGCCCGCCACCTCGGTGTCGCCGACATAGCTCGTCGAGCAGTCCGGATAGAAGGGAATGTAGGCGGCGAAACGAATGCCGGACTTGTTCCAGAGCGCATTGAAGCGGTCGAGGCTCGCAAACAAGGCAGCCTGACCGCCCCGCGAAAAGCCCATCAACGCGATGCGTTCGGGATCGACGCGCGGATGATGGGCGAGAATGTCGAGCGAGCGATAGATATCGACGATCAGGTTGAGACGGCCGAGCAAGGCCTGGTTCGGGCCGACCACGGTAAGGCCGCGGCCGGTAAAGCCGTCGATCACCAGGGTCGAAATGCCCATTGCGTTGAAGCTATGAACCCAGGGTTCCATGGCGGCGCCGACACCGCTCGACCCGTGCATCAGCACCACGACCGGTAATCGCCCGGACCCTTGCGCGATGCGCAATTCGCCGCCGACGGTTGCAGGTTTGCCGTCGGGCGATCCCGTGAGGAATTGCTGATCCGAGAGGGTAAGCGTCGGGATTGGATAAAGCTCGACGCGGGCGGCGGCATCCTTCGGCAGGGATTGCGCGCTTGCGCCGGCCGCGGTCAGTGCCACGCTGCCGCAGGCAATGACGGCCGCGAGCGCCCTGGTGAGGGCTGTTCGCATGGTTTCCCCCTGATTTTCTTTTGCTCGCGTCAAGCGCGTACGCAAATAGAACAATCCGGCGGAGGCGTGTCAAACCCGGGAGTCCTTCGCCTCCTTGCCGATCCGCCCCAAGTGGGTGAAACCAAATCCGGCCGAATATTTCAGCCCGTAGCCGAGCGCGCGGTCGAAGCCGATATGCGCCAGCCAGATCAAGGCTAGCGACAATACCAAGGGTGGTGCGAAGCCGAAGCCGACGGTCAGCATCGCCGTCGGGATGATGGTCGAGTGCATCGCGTTGTAGGTCCACGCGCCGATTTTGGGTCCGGCCAGATACCCCGCAAAACTCAGATCTGGCGCGAAGAATAGAACCGCATAGAGCCACCATGGGCCGGCCCACAACCCGTACAGGGCGGTCATTCCGGCAAACAGCGTCAGCCCCTCCAGGCGCAGCAGTGTCCGCACGCCGCCTGATACGGTGCCGGTCGTAATCTGGCTCGCGCTCTCGGTCATTGGTTTTCCCCGGTTTGAGACGTCAGATATTAGGTGCGCCAAGAGCAGCCGAAAAGCGCAGCTTATGATCCGTTCACGCTGAACCGCGCTTTACCTCTCCCCGTGGGGGAGAGGTCGGCTGCGAAGCGGCCGGGTGAGGGGGCGTCGCTCTTTCGGGTGGACCGTAACCCCTCACCCCAGCCCTCTCCCAAAGGGAGAGGGAAGCGCACCTCCATTGTGGCTGCTATCGGACCGATTTTCGTTACGGCAAGGGGCGTTTCCCACCGGCAAAAGGCCTGTTAGAACGCAAGGCGCAGATAAGGTTGGGATGATGCGATGAAAGACATTCTGGACACCCTTGAAGAACGGCGCGCGGGCGCAAGGCTCGGCGGCGGCGAGAAGCGCATCGCGGCGCAACACGCCCGCGGCAAGCTGACCGCGCGGGAGCGGATTGATCTCTTGCTCGACAAGGGGAGTTTCGAGGAATTCGACATGTTCGTCGAACACCGCTCGACCGAGTTCGGCATGGAGAAGAGCAAGGTCCCGGGCGACGGCGTCGTCACCGGCTGGGGCACGGTCAACGGCCGCAAGACCTTCGTCTTCGCGAAGGACTTCACGGTGTTCGGCGGCTCGCTGTCCGAGACCCACGCGCTGAAGATCACCAAACTTCAGGACATGGCGATGAAGGCGCGCGCGCCGATCATCGGGCTTTACGACGCCGGTGGTGCGCGCATCCAAGAAGGTGTCGCGGCGCTCGCGGGTTATTCCTACGTGTTCCGCCGCAACGTGATTGCGTCAGGCGTGATCCCGCAGATCTCCGTCATCATGGGCCCGTGCGCGGGCGGCGACGTCTATTCGCCGGCCATGACCGACTTCATCTTCATGGTGAAGAACACGAGCTACATGTTCGTCACCGGCCCCGACGTGGTGAAGACCGTCACCAATGAAGTTGTCACCGCGGAAGAACTCGGCGGCGCGTCGGTGCACGCCACGCGCTCTTCGATTGCCGACGGCGCCTTCGAAAACGACGTCGAGACGCTGTTGCAGATGCGCAGGCTGATCGACTTCCTGCCGTCCAATAACACCGACGGCGTGCCGGAATGGCCGAGCTTCGATGACATCGAACGCGTCGATCTCTCGCTCGATACGCTGATCCCCGACAATCCCAACAAGCCCTACGACATGAAGGAATTGATCCTGAAAGTCGTGGACGAGGGGGATTTCTTCGAAATCTCGGAGACGTTCGCGAAAAACATCGTCACCGGATTTGGCCGTATCGCCGGCCGCACGGTCGGCTTCGTCGCCAATCAGCCGATGGTCTTGGCCGGTGTGCTCGACAGCGATGCGTCGCGGAAAGCGGCACGCTTCGTTCGTTTCTGCGACGCCTTCAACATCCCGATCGTCACCTTTGTCGACGTACCCGGATTCCTGCCCGGCACCGCTCAGGAATATGGCGGCCTGATCAAACACGGCGCGAAACTCCTGTTCGCCTATTCGCAATGCACGGTGCCGCTGGTGACGGTGATCACCCGCAAGGCCTATGGCGGCGCGTTCGACGTCATGGCGTCCAAGGAAATCGGCGCCGACATGAACTACGCCTGGCCGACCGCGCAGATTGCCGTGATGGGCGCCAAGGGTGCGGTCGAAATCATCTTCCGTGCCGACATGAACGACGCGGGCAAGATCGCCGAGCGCACCAAGGAATATGAAGATCGATTCCTGTCGCCCTTCATCGCCGCCGAGCGCGGCTATATCGACGACGTCATCATGCCGCACTCGACGCGGCGTCGGATCGTCCGCGCGCTCGCCATGCTGCGCAACAAGCATGTCGAGATGCCGATGAAGAAGCACGATAATCTGCCGTTGTAGCGAATGACTGGTCAAACCTGGAATCGCGGTGACGGATTCAGCGGGACGCCCTTAAGTCCGATGACTGACGACGATGATGCCGACGAAATCTCCGACATCGAAGATCGGATCGAGGCGCTTGCCGAGATTGCCGAGCGATGCCGGAAATTCATTCTGGCGTCCAAGATTGCGATCGCCGGCGGTTTCGCGTTGCTGCTCGTCGTCATCTTTGGCCTTTTCGGGGCCGGTCAGGTCGCAGCCCTCGGATCGATCGCCCTGGTGCTGGGGGGTATTGTGTCGCTTGGATCGAACCTCGGAACGCTGGAGCAGACCGAAGAAGCGATCAGTGATGCCGAGGCTATCAGGGCAGAGCTGATTGGCGGAATGGGTCTTCGGCTGGTTCATGACACTCCGACGAAGCTGATGTGATCCGATGCGGCGGCTGCAACCCTCTCCCCTTGCGGGAGAGGGTGCCTTCGATGCTTGGCATCGAAGGCGGGTGAGGGGTTTGCTTTGGCATTGGAAGTTTACGCGTTACCCCACACCCGATCGAGATTGTGGTAACCGGCGGAAATGCCCTCTCCCGCAAGGGGAGAGGGCGCATCGGTCAGCGCTGTTCCCGTGGCGAGCAAAAAATGGGTTTGCCGATCGACCTTACGAATAACAAGATGTCGGATAGGATGGCCTTGGTTCGCTGAGGCTCGAGTCCCGCCCATGTCCACGCTGTTCGCCTTCCTCCATCATCTCTGCGCCTTCACGCTGGTGGCGGCGCTCGCGATCGAGTTCACGCTGATCAAGCAAGAACTGACGGTTTCTTCCGCGCGGCGGTTGCAGGTCACGGATCTGGTGCTCGGCATCGCCGCCGGCGCGCTGTTCGTGATCGGCCTGCTGCGGGTGTTCTTCTTCGAGAAGGGTGCGGCCTATTACTGGCACAGCCACGCGTTTCTGACCAAGTTCAGCCTGTTCGTGATCGTCGGCCTGCTGTCGATCATTCCGACCCGGGAGTTCTTGTCCTGGAGCGGCGCCATCAGAGCGGGGCAGGTCCCGGTCTGGGAGGCGCCGCGCCGCAAGCGCGTGGCGATGATTATTCATGCCGAGCTGGCCGCGGTTGTCATCATTCTGTTGTGCGCTGCGATCATGGCGCGCGGCGGCTGGGTTTAGCCGCTCTGATTTTTCGAAATTTTCATCGACCGTCACCGACAGGGCAAATGCTCGCGCATCTTTTGGCGCGGACGTTTGAACCATTTTTTCGGACCACTCGACGTAACCAACAATAAGTTCAGCGAACATTCATCTTGGGGCGGCGAGACTGCATGTCTTCTCTCTCACCTCATGAAAGGGGCTTAAGTCATGAAACTTGGGGATCTCTTGAATTTCGGTGCTGGACTGGTTGCGGGCACGATCTTGCTGGCTGCGAGCGCACAGGCTGCGCCCGTACCGCCAATCTCGGGTCACGCAACGACCGTGCCTGCCGTTGTCAACGTTGAGCCGGCGGTCGTGTCACAGAATGAAGTCGATCAGATGAAGCCCATGCAGGTGCGCTGGCACCACGGCCACTGGCACCACCATCACTGGCGTCACCACCGCTGGCACCGTCATCACTGGCATCACCGTCACTGGCGCCACCACCGCCATTGGTGAGGTAATCTAGAACCTGTTTGATCCAAATTATTTTCATCGCAAACCAACAGAAAGGAATGCCTATGAAAATCGTTGCTATGTCCTTGTTCGCGATTGGCCTCGGCCTTGCGTCGATGTCGGTCTCTCGGGCCATGCCGGTGGCACCGCTCGATCAGGCGGCAGCGGCCGACGCCACGACCATTCCCGTGGCCGGGGGCTGTGGACCGGGCTGGCACCGCGGGCCCTACGGCGGTTGTCGTCCCATGTACAACTGCCCGCCCGGCTGGCATTCCGGACCCTACGGCCGCCATTGCTCCGCAACTGGTGAGATGAAAAACGAAGGGGCAGGAAATTCCTGCCCCTTTTATTTTGCGGCAACTTAGCAGTCGCAAAATCTTCCAACAAAAACCCGCCGTACAACGGCGGGTTTTCCGTATTGGCTGGAATCGCGATCAGATCGGGCGGCAACGGCCATAGCGCCAGACGAATCCGACCGGGCAGGCGCGGCCGGGAACGACCACGACCGGCCGCTCGACCACAACGGCGCCGGGGACGACCACCACAGGACCGCGGTTGGGCCGGCACTCGCCGTAGGGGTTACGATGGAAACCGGGGCCGCAACCGCCTTCGGCGCTTGCGCTGCCGATGCCTGCAACCGTGCTTGCAACCAGTAGTGCAGCTGCGAAAAGAATCTTCATATTGTATCCCTCCTGAAGCCGCAATGCGGCACACCTTTTGAGATCGATAAACAAATCGACGGGCTAGGATTGCCATCGTTTGGAACACGCTACAAGCCTATCACTCAAAACTAGTGGCCTCGGTGTGAACCCTTTATGAATGGGCCGCGGTCAGGTCGCGGTCACTTAGCGAGAAAGGCCAGCATCAGCGCGTTGAACTTGTCCGGCGCATCGAGGAACACCAGGTGCCCGGCGTTTTCGATCACCTCCGCGCTGCCATGGGCCATCCTGGCGGCCAGCGCCTTGGCCAATTCGGCATTCTGTCCCATCTTCGGCCGCAGCGCCTCCGGCGCATTCGGCCTGCCCGGCGCGTTGTGATCGTCGGCGCCCATGATGAACAGCGTCGGGACCGTGATCAGCGGAATCTCGTGCACGACAGGTTCGCGGTAGATCATCTGGCCGGATGAGACAAAGGCGCGCAGCCAGCGCTGGTAGTCCGCAGCGCCCTTGGTGTTGAAGCGGGCGTCGATGAACGGCGTGATCGCCTCGGGCGGAATTTTGGGCGAATAGTTGGTCTCAAGCTGCTTGCGGTAACCGTCGGCGGTAAGTTTGTCCTCGTTCTCGATGATCTTGTCGGTCGGTGTCGGCGGCACATACATCCGGTAATCTTCAAGGCCGATCGGGGCGGCTAGCACCAGACGATTGACGCGGTCGGGATAGGCTCGCGCGATCCGCACCGCGAGCATGCCGCCGAGCGAGTGCGCAACGATATCGGCCTTGGCGATCCCGAGATGGTCGAGCAGTGCGATCGTGTTGCGCGCAAGATTATCGAAATGAAGCTCGCCGGACGGCTTGGAGGATTTTCCGAACCCGATCTGGTCGGGCACCACCACGCGGTAGCCGGCATCGGTGAGCACCTTGATCTCCGGTGCCCAATAGCTCGACGGAAAATTGCGCCCGTGCAACAGCACCACGACGCGGCCATTTGCCTGCGCGGGCGCCACGTCCATATAGGCCATCCGCAATTGCTCGCCGTCATTGACGAGCGGCAGCAGGCTCACGGGGTAGGGATAGGCAAAGCCTTCAAGGCCGATGCCGTACGGCTCGCGCTGTGCGATGCCGGGCTCGGCGGCGCGCAAGCTCACGAAAGACAGAGCGAGGAGGGCGGCAAGACCCGCCGTCACGACAAGACGCTTCATCGAAGTCTCCTGAAAGCTATTAAGCGTCGCCGAACAGGGCCGCAAACCGCTTCTCGCCCTGGCGGGTAAACTGGACAACCCGGCTGCCCGGCTCGCGATCCCGCGCCGCCCAATTCAATTCGGTGAAACGCCGCATCAACGCCGCGCCCAGCGTGCCCGCCAGGTGGTGGCGCCGTTCGCTCCAGTCGAGGCAGGCCTTGCAGACCGGACGGCGCGGGTGGGTGAGGGACTGTGCATCGATCTGTAGCGCCTTTTCGAGGAAACGCTCGCCCTCCGACGTCAATTCGATGTCGTGCTTGTGCTGGCGCACGAGCTTGCGCTGCCGCAGGCTGTCGAGCATCTGCACGCCGAGGTCGCCCGCGAGGTGATCGTAGCAGATCCGAGCATGCCGCAACGCCGGGTCCTTCGGGCCGGTTCGTACCCGCAGGTGGCCGGCGCGGGCGGCGAGTGCCGCAAGGCCCTCCAGCACGCCGCCGACATCGGGATCGGCGAGGCGGTAGTAACGGTGACGCCCCTGCTTTTCCTGTTCGATCAGGCCGCCGGCCTCGAGCTTCGACAGATGGGAACTGGCGGTCTGCGGCGTGACGCCTGCTTCCTGCGACAATTCGCTCGCGGTAAGCGCGCGGCCGCTCAACAGCGCGGTCAGCATGTTGGCGCGGGCGGGGTCGCCGACCAGGGAGGCAACCATGGCGATATCGGGTCCTGCTTTCATTGTTCGATGGTAGCCGAAGCATCGACGCCAATCAAGCATGTAGAAGTGATCTCGTCATTCCGGGTCTAGTGCTCAGCGCAAAATTGAACTTCAATTTTGTCGCTACGCACCATGCCGGAACGACGCCGCATTCCTAATCGGAGGTTCCCATGACGACCATCACCGTTTTCATCCGCTACCAGATCGATCCATTCAAGCGCGGAATGTTCGAGCAGTATTCCAAGCGCTGGCTTTCCATCATCCCGAGATGCGGCGGCGATCTGATCGGTTACTGGATGCCGCATGAAGGCACCAACAACATCGCGTTCGCCCTGATTTCGTTCGCAAGCCTCGCAGCCTACGAGGAATATCGCGCCAAGCTCCGTACCGACAAAGAGGGCATGGAGAATTTCGGCTTTGCCGAGGAACACAAGTTCATCCTCGCCGAGGAACGCACGTTCCTGCGCCAGGTGAAGGTGTGAGTGAGCATGATCCGGAAAAGTGGGTACCGGTTTTCCCTCGCGACAAACGCAAGCGTTTGCGCGGAGATCATGCGCAGATAAGGTGACGGCATAGTTCACTGGCGTCGCCTGCCGCAGAGGGATAATCTTGCGACAGGCTGGAGAGAACCAACCAACAGCAAACAGGAGAGACGCCGATGCCGATTTCATTGGCCGACAAACGCGCGACATTCCGCAATCTGCATGAGCGCGGCTGCTTTCCGATCCCCAATCCCTTTGACGTCGGGTCGGCGAAGGCGCTGGCCCAGATGGGCTTCAAGGCGCTGGCTTCGACCAGCGCCGGCTTTGCCTGGACGATCGGCAAGGCCGACAACCGCGTGACGGTTGATGACGTCTGCACGCATCTCACCGCGCTGTGCGCAGCGGTGGACCTTCCGGTCAATGCCGATTTCGAGAACGGTTTCGCCCATGAGCCGGAGAAGGTCGCGGTCAATGTCGCGCGCGGCGTGAAGACCGGCGTGGCCGGGTTGTCGATCGAGGATTCGACCGGTGATGCCGCAAAGCCGCTGTATGATCGTGCGCAAGCGATCGAGCGGATCAAGGCGGCGCGCGCGGCGATCGATGCCGACAAGAGCGGTGTGATGCTGACCGGCCGTTGCGAAGGGTTTCTGGTCGGCCAGGATGATCTCTCGATGGTGATCGACCGGCTTTGCGCCTATGCGGACGCGGGCGCCGATTGCCTCTATGCGCCGGGCATCAAGACCAAAGAGCAGATCACGACGATAGTGAAAGCGGTTGCGCCAAAGCCCGTCAACCTCCTGATCGGAGCCTCGGGTCTGTCGGTTCAGGAGGCCGCTGACCTCGGTGTGCGCCGGATCAGCGTCGGCGGTTCGCTGGCACGTACGGCCTGGGCAGGCTTCATGCGCGCGGCGAAGGAGATCGCCGAGCAGGGCACCTTCACAGAACTCGCCAAGGGCTATCCCGGTGGCGAGTTGAACAAGATGTTCCGCTGACGGACAGGCCGATACCAGCACGAGGCGGTCCATCTCAATATGGGCTGGCCGCCTCGTGGTAATTATCGATTATTGTTTTGCCGGCGCTTGCGGATTGGCCGGCGCCGAACCCGTGGTCGTGCCCGGTCCGGTGTTGGGCGAACGCGGGGTCACGTCACGCATGCCCGGAGGGGCCGCGGGCGGCGAGGTCGAGGCCGAGTTTTGTGCGGTGGCGGGCGCCGGCGTCGTTGCGGCATTCTGCTGATTCGTCGACGTATTGTTCAAACCGTAAAACACGAGGCCGAGCACGACGGCGATCCCGACAGCAAATAGCGCAATCCGGCTGCTGCTGGCGGGACCTTCAGCGAGTTCCGGGTCGACCTGCAGATCGTGGTCGATCTGGGCGGGCGAACGCGTGTCGTCGATATTGGACCTGATCGGATCTGTCAGATGGTCGCGATCATAGGGATCGTTCGGGTTGAGTTCGGTAGGCATGGCCGGATTCCTCCAGATGTGTTCGGCGACAACGGCCGGCCATCCGCGCTAGTTCCGGGAACTTTCATGGTTTCCGAACGAGGCAACATCGCCGACAATGGAACCCGTCAACGGATGTGAGTCGTGAGGGCGAGATGTGGACCCTGCCTCCCAGCGATACGGTGTTGCATTTGCTGTCGCTGGTGGCGCTGGCCGCGCAAGCGATGACCGCGGCGCTGGCCGCGGGGCGGCGCAGCATGGACTGGGTCGGCGTCTGCCTGCTCGGCTGCGTCACCGCGCTCGGCGGCGGCACCATCCGCGATGTCGTGCTCGGGCACTATCCGCTGCCGTGGGTGGAAAATCCGTCCTATCTCGCGATCACGGCGATCGCAGCCTTTGTCACCGTCCTGATCGCCCGCTGGGTGCACCGGCTCAATCTCGCCTTTCTGGTGCTGGATGCGATCGGGCTCGTGGTGTTCACCATGACCGGCTGCGATGTCGCCTGGCAGATGAACGAGCCGCTTTCGATCATCATCGTTTCCGGCATGATCACCGGCTGCGCGGGTGGCGTCCTGCGCGACGTGTTGTGCAACCACGTGCCGCTTTTGTTTCGCTCCGAACTTTATGCCAGCGTCTCCGTCGTCACCGGACTGTTTTACGCCACCGCCTTCGGGCTGAAGCTGGACAACGAACTCTGGACCGCGCTGACCTTCGTGCTCGGGCTGACGTTTCGCCTGCTCGCGATCCGCTACAAATGGGAAATGCCGAAATTCGTGTTCAACAGCGAAGAGAAATGACGAGCTCTCTGCCTGGCTAGACCTCATCCTGAGGAGCGCGCTACTTCCTGGCCTTCGCGACCTCCGCCGCCGTCACCGCGGGCGCGGCGTTGCCCCAGGCGTTGCGGATATAGGTGACGACGTCGGCCACTTCCTGATCCGACATCTTGCTGGCGTAGGGCGGCATCGAGCCGGTGTTGGGCGCGCGCGGTGTCGTGATCGTCTCGGCACCGTCGAGCACGATTCTGATCGCGCTTGCGGGATTTTCCGATTGCAGGTTGGCATTGCCGGGCAGTGGGGGATAGATGCGCGGCGCGCCGCTGCCGTCGAGTTCGTGGCAGGCGATGCACGCTCCCTTATAAAGCTTCTCGCCATCGGCCATCTGCGCTGGCGAAGGCGCGGTCGCGGCCGCTTCCGGCGACGCAGGCTGAATTTCCTTCAAATAGACCGCGATGGCGTGAACGTCGGCGTCACTCATATGCGAGGTCGAATTGAGCACTACCTGCGCCATCGGTCCATCGGCATGGCTGTGGCCGTTGCGCCCGCTTCCGAGATATTCGGCGATATCCTCGACGCTCCACGATTTCAAGCCACCGCGCATCGCCCCATCGAGGCGCGGGGCAAACCAGCCGTCGACCACGCTGCCGGCAAATCGCGCGCTTTGCTTGTCGGCGCCGAGAAAGTTTTTCGGCGTATGGCAGGCGCCACAATGGCCGAGACCCTCGACCAGATAGCCGCCGCGATTCCACTCCGCGCTCTTGTTCTGGTCGGGCTCGAAAATACCAGGCCGGAAGAAGGCAAAATTCCACAACCGCATCAGCACACGATAATTCAGCGGCCAGCGTAGCTCCGGCGCGGGCTGTGCATTTGCGACCGGCGAGAGTGTGGCGAGATAGGCGCGGATCGCGAGGATGTCGTCGCGAGTCAGTTTGGTGAAATGCGGGTAGGGGAAGGCCGGGTAATAGTTCGCCCCGTCGGGCCTCACGCCGAAACGCATCGCACGCCGGAAGTCCTCGTCGCTCCAGAGGCCAAGCCCGGTATTGCGGTCCGGCGTCAGGTTAGCGGAATAGATGCCGCCGAAGGGCGTTGCGATCCGCTTTCCCCCGGCAAACGGTTTTGCGGGATCTGCGGTATGGCAGCTGCCGCAGTCGCCGGCTTCCGTCAGCGCCTTGCCCTTGGCGATGGTTTCCGGCGACGGTTCGGCCGCGGCAACCGGGCTGGATGCAGTGCACAAAAACAGGGTGACGAGAATCGCCGGCCCATCCCATCCTTGTCTGCGCATCGGTCCATCTCCCGTCTTTGGTAGTATAGCGGCAAAAGCCGGCGTTACGTCGTTTCGTTGCAGCATTTTTCCACGACACATCAGCAAAAGGCGAGCATGCCGCCGGGTACGAAATTGCGTTTTGCGGGATCGGCGCCTGGGCAGCCAGATTTGTGGTGCGGGGCGTGTAAATTCCGACATAGACTGGCATTTGCTGACGGTATGAATAGCTAAAAGAAGCTGTGAAGCGTGGACTTGATGAGGGTGGAATGGGAATAAACCAGGGTCCGATCAGTCTCGATCAAAAATACACGCAAGGGTCGGGCCATGTCTTCCTGACCGGTATTCAGGCGCTGGTCCGCCTGCCGATGGCCCAGATCCGGCGCGACCGCGCCAATGGCCTCAACACCGCCGGTTTCATCAGCGGCTACCGCGGCTCTCCGCTCGGCGGCTACGATCAGCAGCTGTTCGCCGCCCGAAAACACCTTGAGCAGTACAACATCAAATTCCAGCCCGGCGTGAACGAAGACCTCGCCGCCACCGCGATCTGGGGATCGCAGCAGCTCAATCTCTCCAAGGGCGCCAATTATGATGGCGTCGTCGGCATCTGGTACGGCAAGGGTCCCGGCGTCGACCGCTGCGGTGACGTATTTCGCCATGGCAATGCCGCGGGCTCGGCGAAAAACGGCGGGGTTTTGTGTCTCGCCGGCGACGACCACGGCGCGAAATCATCCACCGTCCCGCATCAGTCGGACCACGCCTTCATTTCCGCGCTGATGCCTTATCTCTACCCCTCCAGCATCCATGAAATGATCGAGATGGGGCTGCTCGGGATCGCGATGTCGCGTTATTCCGGCTGCTGGGTCGGCATGAAGGTGATCACGGAGACGGTGGAAACCACCGCCGAGATCGATCTTACCGACGAGATGAAGCCCTTCATCATCCCGCCCGATTTCGAGATGCCGCCAGGCGGCTTGAACCTGCGCTGGCCCGACGATCGCTTCGACCAGGACCGCCGCTTGCAGGACTACAAGGGCTTTGCGGCGATCGCCTTTGCCCGCGCCAACAAGGTCAACCGCATCACCATGGACTCGCCGAACGCGCGCTTCGGCATCATGGCGTCCGGCAAGAGTTACGAAGATATCCGCCAGGCCCTGCGCGAACTCGGCATCACGCCGGAAGTCGCCGCCAAGATTGGGCTTCGACTCTACAAGATCGGCATGCCCTGGCCGCTGGAGCCGCAGGGCGTGCGGGAATTCGCGGTTGGGCTTGAAGAGATTTTCATTATCGAAGAGCGCCGCGAGATCGTCGAGAATCAAGTCAAGCAGGAGCTGTTCAACTGGCGCGACGACGTTCGCCCGCGCATCGTCGGCAAGATGGACGAGCACGACAAGCGCTTCCTGCCCTTTGCCGAGGAATTGAGCGTCGCCTCGCTCGCAAGTTCGCTGACCGAGCGGCTCTTGCGGCTCAATCTCAATCCGGAAATCGCCGAGATGCTGCGCGCCAAGGCCGACTGGTTCAACGGCCGGCAGGCAACCCAGATGCAGGCGGTCTCACCGGTCACCCGCACGCCGTATTTCTGCTCGGGCTGTCCGCACAACACCTCGACCAAGGTCCCGGAAGGCAGCCGCGCCATGGCCGGCATCGGCTGTCACTTCATGGCGCTGTGGATGGATCGCTCGACCGAAACCTTCACCCATATGGGCGGCGAGGGCGTGCCGTGGGTGGGCACAGCCCCCTTTACCAACGAGGCACACATCTTCGCCAATCTTGGCGACGGCACCTATTTCCATTCGGGAAGCCTGGCGATCCGGCAGGCGATCGCCTCCAAGGCGAACATCACCTACAAGATCCTTTATAACGACGCGGTGGCCATGACCGGCGGCCAGCGCCATGACGGCGACTTGTCGCCGCAGCAGATCACCTTCCAGCTACACGCCGAAGGCATCCGCGAGATCTATCTGGTGTCGGAAAATCCCGGCTCTTATTCCGCTTCCGAGATCGCACCGGGCGTCAAGCTTGCCCATCGCGACGAACTCGATGCGGTGATGAAAGCGTGCCGCGAGGTCAAAGGCGCCTCGGCCATCGTCTTCGTGCAGACCTGCGCCGCCGAAAAGCGCCGCCGCCGCAAACGTGGAACGATGGAGGACCCGGCGCGGCGCGTGCTGATCAATCCGGCCGTCTGCGAAGGCTGCGGCGATTGCTCGGTGCAGTCGAACTGCATCTCGGTGGAACCGCTCGAGACCGAGTTTGGGCGCAAGCGCACCATCAACCAGTCGGCCTGCAACAAGGACTACTCCTGCCTGAAAGGCTTTTGCCCGTCTTTCGTCACCGTCGATGGCGGAGCGTTGCGCCGCCGCGCGCCGGCAGGTATCGGCGATCTTGGCGAACTGCCGGAACCCGCCTCAAAACCCTCGCTGGAACGGCCCTATAACGTCGCGGTGGGCGGTGTCGGCGGTACCGGCGTTCTGACCATCGGCGCGCTGCTCGGCATGGCCGCCCATATCGAGGGCAAGGCCAGTATGATTCTCGATATGTCGGGCTTGGCCCAAAAGGGCGGCGCGGTGTTGAGCCATGTCCGGTTGTCCGAGCACACCGCCGATGTCACCTGTTCGCGCATCGTCACAGGTACGGCCGATCTCGTGATCGCGGCCGATGAAGTCGTGGCGGCCTCCAAGGAAACCATGACGCTGTGCGAGAGTAGCCGCACCGCTGGTATCATCAACAGCCACATCATTCCGACCGCCGACTTCGTCCTCAACCGCGATTTCAATTTCCAGACCCGCAAGGTCAATCACGTGCTGGAAACCGCGCTTCGCAAGGACTCCGCCTTCCTCGATTTTACCAAGCCCGCGGAAACCCTGCTCGGCGATGCCATCGCCACCAACATGATGATGATGGGCTACGCCTATCAAAGGGGCTTCTTGCCGTTGACGGCGCAAGCGATCGAGCAGGCCATCGAAGTCAACGGCGTTGCCATCAAGATAAACACGCAGGCCTTCCGGCTCGGGCGTCTGGCGGCCGCCGACCCCGCGCGGATGTCGGCGATGATGAAGGGGCATGACGAGGCAAGCGCGCCGAAGGCGCTTGATACGATGTCGCTGGATGAGATCGTCGCGCATCGAAGCGCACACTTGACCGGCTATCAGAACGAAATACTCGCCGCGCGCTATCAGGCGCTGGTGACGCAGGTACGCGATGCCGCGCGCGAGCGTGGTTTCGGCGAGGAGCTGCCGCGCGCGGTTGCTATCAACTACGCCAAGCTGCTCGCCTACAAGGACGAGTATGAAGTCGCGCGGCTCTTTACCGATGGCCGTTTCGAAGACCAACTTCGCGATCAGTTCGACGGCGACTTCAAGATCAGTTTCAATCTCGCGCCGCCCTTGCTCGGCGGAGCCAAGGACGCGCTGGGGCGGCCGAAGAAGCGTGCCTTCGGCGCCTGGATGCTGCCGGTGTTCCGGATGCTCGCCAAGATGAAAGGCTTGCGCGGCACCGCATTCGACATTTTCGGCCATAGCGCCGACCGCAGGCTCGAGCGCGATCTGATCGCGGGTTACGAGAAAGACGTTGCGCACATCCTTTCCGTGCTCTCGCCGCTGACGCTGGAGACCGCGATCGAAATCCTTTCGCTGCCGGATCGCATTCGCGGTTACGGGCCGGTGAAGGAGAAGGCGGTAGCGGACGTGAAAGCACGTTACGCGCAGCTGGCGATCGATCTCGCCAACCCGCCGACCGCGCCGCGGCAGATCGCGGCGGAATAACCACCGGCGGTCTGCCCTGGGCGTATACTCACGATTGAGTTAGCGAGCGGCGGCTGGCTATTTTCGCTCAAAGACGGACGTGGCCGGCCAAATCAGGCGCGTCCCGTGCGTGGCCTTAGCCATCTCATGATCACTTCATGCGGCGTTCTGCGGCTGCGTGGCAGATTATGCCGCTCGAGCGCGGCTTTGGCAAAAGCTGCCGCTTGCTCACCGGATTGTCGTTTCTGGTGCGCAAGCGCCATCCACTCGCGAATGACGGCGCGGCGCACCTTCGGTTTGGACATCTGGATTCCCTTTCAAAGAAGCCGCCGGAAACTCTCCCTGGTGGAGAGACCGTGTCATGCTGCTGTCCCGGTCGCCTGACGGCGGGCTACGCCGCCTTTTCGACCGGATGGGTCTGCGATCGTCGCGCCAGGAGCGCGCAACCACAGTCGTGCACGGTACCGCGCACGATAACGAAGCCGCGTTTCGTCACCAAAGCGCGCAGACTTTCGGTCGCTGCCGGCTTCTGTGCGTCGACCCAAATCACCAGCACAGCGGAAGGGCTGAGGAAATTCGCCAACCAATCCATTGTCGCCTCCAGCGCGTGAAGCGTGCGTCGACGCCAATCCACGAGCGCAACGTCGTACTGAGCGGACGGACGGCCGCAATTGCCCGCCGCTGCCGTCAGCAGATATCCGCGCCGCTGCAGATCCATCATCAATTCCATGCTCTTCGATCCCGCTACCAGGATGCGCTGGCGCGTCGAGCAGCCCGAGAGCGCGATCATCGGATCAATAATTCTGTCGCCCATAGCAAGCAGAGAAGACATAACATCACCTGTTTTCGTTGTTCTCGCTGGTCTGGCGCGGACCTGGACCTTGGGGAGATGGATCGTTTTCGAAGCGGAAAGAATTTCCGCGCGGTCGATTGCTCCGTCGGCGGGTCCACGGACGGCCGATCATGCGAGATTGCCTGACTCACATCGGCTAATATCGTGCGGTCGGGATTTGATTTCGAGAGCGCTGCAACCGCGGTTCTATATGAGCCGCATAAGGTTGGCGGTGAGCATCACCTTCGCCGGAAACCACACCGGCTTCGGCGTGATATTAGCGGTTGGGCGGCACTATTCCGTTTTTAGAAAGGGACAAGGCGGCTCCCCTCGAATTCCTATGCTCTTCCGCTCATCTTGTGGCGGAGTGTTTGACGACCGTGGCGCGCTTCCGGCGACACACCCGTGTGCTGATGGTGCCGTTGACTTGTTCGCGTCGTCCCGCGCGGGAAATTTTTGCGAATTCGCCAATGGGGCAGTTCGCGCTAGCTGGAGGCCAAAATGCCGTTCTATCGTGGATATATTGTTGGACTGCACGACCGGCCCATTGGCGTGGTTCAATTGGATTGTGTGGACGACGAGTCCGCCATCAAATCCGCCGCGCGGCTCGTCGACGATCACGATGTGGAGCTATGGCAGCTGGACAGGCCCGTAGCCAGGTTCTGCGCACGATCCAAACAGGTCTGCAAAAAATAAGGATGGGTGACGGGCTGCCACATCCGGGGTCAACGCGGTGCGTGTCCCCGGCGCGGAGTCGGTGAGGCCATCGATCAACGGCCGCTCAAGATTCTCCTCGCTAGCCCATTGCCCGATGATCCCGCTGAATGATGGCATGCGTCTCGAGCGACCGTTTGAGCGAGCCTTAAGCCTTATTCGGCGACGGCGTGAAGGATCAGCTTCTGCACCCGCCAGTTGGCGGTCTCTGCCGCATAGATCAGATTTTCCGACGGACACGCGAGCGCATGGGCGCCTGAAAATTCCTTGATCTCGCGTCCGGATTTGCCGATCACACCCAGCACCTTGCCGTCGAGCGCGACCTTGAAGATGCGTCCCGGGAAGGTGGTTTCGCCGACGAACATCACCTGGTTCGGTCCCGGCGTGATGCAGATCGAATTGGGCGCACCGATCACCTGGGTGAGGCGGTCGCCGGTGGGCGTCGGACCGTAGACGGCGCGCGTGGTCGTATCCGGCGGCACGTTGATGGCGAACATCCGCAGGAACTTGCCGTCGGTATCGAACACCTGGATGCGGTGGTTGGTGCGGTCGCCCACATAAACGTTGTCGTTGTTGTCGATGGCAATCGCGTGGGGCAGATGGAATTGGCCTGGCTCGGTGCCCGGCTCGCCCCACGACTTCACCCATTGACCATGCATGTCGAACTTGGCGATCCGCGAATTGATATAGCCGTCGCTGATGTAGGTGTTGCCCTTGGAATCCCAGGCGACATCGGTCGGTTCGCGGAACAGGCCGTCGATCGGCGGCAGCGGCGGATTGACGTGCTCCCACGGCTTGGCATCGTCGGGAGATTCCTTACGACGGCCGAACACCCATTGGACGCGGCCGGCTGGATTGAACTTGACGATCATGTCCGAGCCCTTGTCGATGGCCCAGATGTTGTCGTCCTTGTCGATGCGAACACTGTGAGCAAAAGCCCAGGCGTAGAGGCCCTTGCCGATCTCGCGGACGAAATCGCCCTCGGCGGTGAATTCGAGAAGCTGGGCTGCGGTCGGCGCATAGGCCGGACCGTTGGCGCTGTTCGAGCGCGTGAACACGAAGACGTGGCCCTTGGAGTTCACGGCCACTCCGGGCACCTCACCGAAATTCATGCCGTCCGGCAGCTTCGGGAAATCCGCGACGGAATCGAATGGGATCTGCGGAACGCTCTGCTGGGCAAGGCTCTGCTGGGTGAGACACGGCGTTGCCATCAGCAACAGGCCCGCGGTTATCAACGCCTTCATGTAAACACCTCCCTGTTTTCTTTCCGCGTACGCGGCTTGGCTTTCCACACTATCACAGCAG
>Ga0210397_10000883_pt1 | contig 19577 bp, 19 predicted proteins | sample IncBWH2OmetaG_FD_160126 | JGI IMG/M metagenome (GOLD analysis project Ga0210397, IMG submission 160126) | Forest soil microbial communities from Barre Woods Harvard Forest LTER site, Petersham, Massachusetts, United States - Inc-BW-H-2-O ...
CGACAGCCGATCTGCCTTCGTTCCCACCACCACGAACGGCCGCTGAGTCTGCTTCAAATATGTAAGCAACTGCGTATCATTCTCCTGCGGCGGAATATTCGTATCCACGAGACAGACACAAAGTGCCAGCGTCTCTCGTTCACTCAGATAAGGCTCAATAAACTTCGGCCACTCAGCCGAGATCGATTTCGAGATCTTCGCATACCCATATCCAGGCAGATCCGCAAAGATCATCGCTGGCCTCGTTTTAATCTTCTCGCCCGCACCCTCATGCAAGGCAAAAAAATTAATCGCCCGAGTTCTTCCTGGCGTGGACGAAACCTTTGCTTCACGAGACCCGAGCAGGGAATTGATCAGTGAAGATTTCCCCACATTCGATCGCCCCAGAAACGCAACCTCAGGCGCGCCAAATGTCTTCGCTTCGGAAGGGAAGTGCGCAACATCAGTCGCGGACAATAGAAAAACGGGATTCAAGCGCATCCATTCAGTCTATCGCCCGTCTCGTCAACTGACGAACGCAAAACAAAACGCCTGCCCCTCGATGAAAGGAGCAGGCGTTGCAATGCCACAATTCTTTATTGCGGAGGAGCAGCCATATCCGTTTCCTTTGGTTTGACTGTAATCGTCACTGGAGCGGTAAGGTGGAAGCTGATCGTGGTCTCCGACGGAATAACGACATCTTTATTCCCGGTAAATGCGGCCCCGGCCGTTCCTGCGCCCGCACCAATCAAACCCCCGATTAGAGCGCCCTTGCCGCCGCCTGCCAACCCTCCAATCAGCGCACCGCCACCGGCACCCCCGCCAATCATCGCCGTCGACCGTTTACCCTTACCCTTTTGTTCTTGCTCGTATTCACTCACGCTCACCGGAGTCCCGGAGATCGAAGTCACCTGAATTCCAAGCGAACCCGATCCTTTAAATTTGCCCTGTCCCTTCGCCGCAACAACAGTTCCGGCTACATGTGCGCCGCGAGGAAACACTGTCTTACCGTCTGTCGTCTTCACTGGCTGCGCTAGCACTCCGGTAAATCCATCGCCGACGCTATTCTTGCTGGCCCGCAGTTCCTGAGTTACCGTTACGATCACAGAAGCACCCGCCGCGGCCGTCAGCTTTATCGGTGGTGGCGGCGGAGGAGGCGCAGCCGGAGCCGCCGTCATAGCTGTTCCCGGCGCCGGAGCGGGTGGCGCCGCAGTCATCGCGGTCGAACTTGCTGGCGCAGCCGCAGGTGCTGCACTTGGAGCAGGAGTCATCGCAGTCGAACTCGAGGGTGCCGCTGCGGGCGGTGCCGAGCCATCCGAACTCGCAGCCGGAGCAGGCGAACTGGCAGGCGGCGGTGCAGGGGATGAGCTCTTACATCCGCTCAACATGAATATTGCCGAAAGGGCTAAGCTTGATGCAATGGCCGATAATTTATCGCGCATTGGGTTTCTCCTGTTGACGGATTTCAGGTTGGAAGAAAATCTACTCGTATAGAGTACCTTCCTGCAACTCGCGTTGCCTATCCACCGTCGCCGACCGGATTTCGAAACTTCTACCCGAATATTTCTAAACACATTTTTCTCTCATCATCCGCAATACAGCAGCACTGCATCCCTCTGGAACATCACAGCGAATTTCAGGCATGGGATAAAGTTCATCAATAGCGAAGCGATGAATTCGCTCCTTCGTTTTCGACGTGTCAAAAATGTCGCGCCTTTCCCCTCTTCTCTTTCATCTCTGAAAAATCCGCTCCGAATAGCCCGCGGCCTCTTGTCTTCTAACCTCACCCTTAACCGCACTTACAGTGCTCCAAAAAAAACCTCGACGGGTCTTACATTATCGGTTTTTTCAATGTTTCCAACTCAAACTCAACATGATGAGCTCTTGATAAATGACCCAAAAGTCGCAGGAGCAATTAAGCAACGGAGCTGCCAACCTCGGGTATGCTCCATCATGTGAAGTTTGGGTTCTGCCTTTATTCCGGCGGTTGATTCTATTCAAAAAAAGATTCGACTGCTGGCAAAGGGGCTTCATCAACAGGAAGAGATCGATGTCTACAGAACGAAATGCAGGCAATTTGCAATCAGGGTATTTTTTCCGAAGCCCGTCGTATTTTACGAGTGCGAACTCCCCCTGGTCACCACAACCTGTCGCCAAGGCAACCACCTTGTCTAGTAAACCGCTTCATTATTTTTCGGAGGGAACATCCATGATTCGCAATTATTCCGCCCGGCTTTCGGGCTCAAAGCGGGCTCTCATTGCGCTGTTGGCATCGAGCGCCGTCGTCATGGTCGGCTGCTCCAGCATGTCGACCACAGCTCCACTTAGCGCAAACCCTCTGAGCACGCCAGCCGCTCTCAGCGGAAAAATTCATGGCGGTAATCAGCCAGTCGTCGGCGCTACGGTCACTCTCTGGTACGCCGGACAGAGCGGTCCTGCAGTCCTCGCCGCGACTACCACCACCGATAGCGGTGGATTTTTCGGCTTTAGCAAAGATCCAGTCAACGGTAACACCGACACTGGCAATCAGTTCTCCTGCCCAAGCAACAGCGACCCGCTGGTCTACGTTGTTTCCAGGGGCGGCAATACGCAAAACAATGGAATTGCCACTCAATCCAATAGTGCTGCTGCCTTTATTGCCATCTATGGCGATTGCAGGGAACTCACCGCTTCGAACTTCGTCTACATGAGTGAGGTCACGACAGCAGCCACCATGGCAGCAGCAGTACAGTTCTTCGATCCCAACACCGACACTCTCAGAGCGGATGGCACCGGTCAGCAGAAGATCGTCGTCGACCAACTTTCTTCCACCATCGCGCTGCTCGCTAACTCCACAACGGGTCTCGCGGTTAGCACAACCAACATCGCACCCATAGGGGGTACGAACGTCGCTTCTGGCGTTACAGTTACTGCGGTTCCTGAGGCTGGCAAGCTCAATCTCATCGGCAATATCATCTCTGCGTGCATCAATGGCGCAACATCTGCCAACGCTGCCTGCAATACTCTCTTCGCATCCGCCGTTCCCGCCCAAGCGAATACAACGAGCCTTAACGGCAGCTATCCTTCGACGACGACAGATACCCTTCAAGCTCTTTATTACATGTTCACCAATCCTACCAATGGACAGGGATCGACTGGAACGACGAACCTCGCGGCTCTCTACAGCCTCGCAGGCGGTGTAGGTGCACCATACCAGCCGGCAGCTAGCCAGCCCACAGATTGGACTTTGGCAGTAGCCTACATCAGTAGCGGAACCTGCGGCACGCCTACTGGCGGCACAGGCGACTTCATCAACGCGCCAGTGGACATCAACATCGATGGTCATGACGACGTTTGGATCGCCAACTCGCAGACCGGTGGCAATCTCTCTGCCATCAGCCAGGCTGGTGCGCCGATCGCCTGCGTCAACTTCGACGCTGGCGCCTCAAACGATGGCGCTGTGCTTGATTCCACCGGCAAAATCTGGTTTAGCGCCGGCACCACAATGTATCGCTACAACCAGGACACCCGGGCGACCCTCGCATTCCCGGTCGGCGTATCGCCCCTCGCCATTACCGCGGACGGAGTTGGCAACGTCTATTTCTCTTCGGCTTCTGGTAGTGTTGGTTCGCTCTATCAGATTCCAGGAGCCGCGACTGCTGTGGCAGCCGTAGCCCCAATTCAGATATCCAACCAGGTTGGCCCGAATCCGATTCGCATGATGCCGAGCTACAAGGGCCCCGCAGTTCTGGGAGATATTTGGCTCTCCACTGGTTCTACTTCGGTCGCTCAGGTTACAGCTGGTACTGGCCCGGGCAGCATGGGAGGATTCGTTACGAATCTCATCCCCGCTGTCTCCGAGTCCTCTTACGGACTGGCGGTATCCCGAAGCAGTATCTTTGTCGCCGATGGAATCAATGGCGATATCAATCAGTTGGTATTCAATGGCACCAACTGGGTTTCGGCGAGTGGGTGGCCTTTCACCTCCACTGCAGCAGGAATCTCCGGCCCGACCGACATCTCGATCGATGGCAGAGGCAACACCTGGATTCCCAATAGCGGCTCAGCCAGCCTCAGCGAGATCAGCCTCTTTGGTCCCAACGCGTTGTCGCCTGCTACCGGCTATATGAAGCCCACCTCAGACCTCAACGCCAGCCTCGCCACTGCAGTCGATCAGGCTGGAAACGTCTGGGTTGCTGGCTCGGGCAACCACTTCATCACCGAGTTTGTTGGTGCCGGAGTCCCCATCTATCAACCCTTCGCGGTCGGTATCGCCAATGGCCGTTTCCAACAAATCCCCTAGCCACTCTCCAATTAACCAGGGAGCCCCGGATCGTTCCGGGGCTTCTTTTCGTTTTCAATTCATCGAAGAAGTGCCGAACCGCAATTCCGCCTTACTGATCTGCCAGGCTGAACACTCGCTCCATCACCATCCAGTACTGATCAGGTGCTGCCCCGGGCAACTGCTGTTGAAAGCCGTGCATAATTGTCTCCCACTCCTGCACCCTGGCATTCGCCAGATCCATCGCCGCCTTCGCAGACAAAGAAAACGAATTATTCACATCCATAATCATGAACATCCGCGTTCCAAGCAGGTATATCTCCATCTTCTCCACCCCGGCATCGAACAGGCTCTGCTTCACCTCCGGCCAGATCTTCACGTGATACCGCTTGTACTCCGAAATTGCAGTTGCATCATCCTTCAAATCCAACGTTAAACAATGGCGTAGCATTCTCCCTCCGAAACTCTTCTCAATCTTCTTGTAATTGATGTGCAGCAAGTTAACCGAAGATACCATCCGTCTGCTGTAGCCTTCGACTCCGGGGGCAATCTCTACCCTGCGGAGCCCTCAAATAATCAAAGAGAGAGAGTCGAGCTCTACTATTCGAAATCGGAAATAATTCGTTGGAAGGTTCGTAGATACATCCGATAGTCACCCTTCGAAAAGGTCACGATCTCAACAAGGTCAAAATCTCCAGGATGCTTCCCGAGATAATCGCCGATCGCCCTAAGGGCAATCTCGCTTGCCGCCTCAATGGGATATCCATAGGCCCCGGTCGAAATCGATGGGAAAGCGATGCTTCGGCAACCTTGAATCCGTGCGAGGCTAAGACACTCGGTGTAACAGCCTGCAAGGAGCTCAGCCCCACGACTGTCCCGCCCGTAGATCGGCCCGACAGTGTGGATAATATTTCTCACCTGACGTATGCCATAGGGCTTCGTGACCTTGGCCTGACCCGTAGCACACCCACCTAACTCTCGACACTCTTCTAGCAGGTCGGGACCCGCGGCCTTGTGAATTGCGCCGTCAACACCGCCACCCCCCAAAAGCGTGCCATTAGCCGCGTTCACGATAGCATCAACCGCACGTGTCGTGATGTTTCCCTGGACGATACTGATTGTCGTTTTGCTCATGTTTCATCGTTGATTGTAGGTATCCCACTTGAAGCACGAACTATCCCGGCCCCAACAAACGAAGCAAAAAGAAGACAAGGACTCCCACAAAAAACACCAAAGCCATTCTGATCCCTGGCTCTCGATTCACTTCCGGCACCAGATCAGTCGCCGCAACATAAATCGTCACTCCAGCGGAAAGCGGCAACCCCACGCGCACCCAGCTGGGCTGAAGATTAATGACGAACACCCCAAGCACCGTCATCGCCCCAAGAAAGAGTGCCGAGTTCAGCGCCATCGCACGCCCTCGTCCACCCGCGAGCATCACGCTCGCCATCGTAAAACCCTCGGGAATCTTATGCAGAAACACCGCAAAGAACAGCACCCACCCCAGCCAGCGCGACAATACAAAGCCGGACCCTATCGCCACACCATCAAAAAATGTGTGTGTCGCCAGTCCAAGCAGCACTGAGTAGCTCGTCTTGGCCGAAAGAAATTCGTGATGATGCGTTTCTTCCCCAAAGTGAAAGTGCGGCACCAGCGTATGCTCCAACAGATGCACTCCACAGTATCCCGCGAGCACCAAGAGCGCAGCCCACCGCGGATTGACCTGGATTCCCTCGGGAATCATCTCCAGAATCGCCGCCGCCAGCATAAAGCCCGCTCCGAGTGCGACAAAATATCGCAGAGCCTTCGCCGAAGGTGACCGGCGCACTAAGAGAAATCCACCCAGATAGTCCGCCAACCCGGCTACCAGCCCCAGCGTGAGGCTCAGCCAAAGTCCCGACACGGCTAACCGACCAGGCGAATTAACCGATCGCCATCGCCCTCAAAATTAAACGCCACACCGCGCAACCCAATCACCCAAATCTTCATGGTCTAACGATTCTATCTGTCTTAGGCTTACCCGTCTCCGGCCACTGCGACTCTCTGGACAACACAAACACCACACCTAGCCCGCACAGCAGCACAAACCCCTCGAGCTTCTCCGACAGCCGATGCAGCCGTTCAAAATCCACGCGCCCCGTATTCTCCAACGATGCCGTCTCCACTACACCACCTGCTAGCGCTCGATCCGCCTCCATCGCCGGCAACACTCGAAACTGTGAGTAGGCGGTCACCACCAGCATCACCGCAACAAGAACAAGCTGCCGTGCAAACCCGATCCGTGCCGGAACCTCTGCCCGCAGCCAAAGCCATCCCGTGCCAACGCAAAACACCGCACCACCAATCAGCCCAATCCAGTGCAGCACTCGCAATGTCCCGCCCACCACCAACCCAGCCTCATGTCCGCTCGGTAAACTCCCAAATGCCACCGGAGCAACCACAAAAGCGAAGAGGACCAAACCGCCAACCCAAGCTACCATTGCATACAACCGCAAAGCCCGCACGAAAGTCTGCACGAAACGAAATCCCTCCTCATCTTTGAATCGTCTGCTTCATCGGAGCATACGTCGAAACAATCCGACGACCTCAGGCAACCGGCCCAGCCGTCTTCGCTTCGTCCACTACCCGTTCGCTGCGTCCGAGCGCGCGTCGCAGCACTACTTCGAGAGCAGCTTTCTGCTCGAGATACTCATTCTCATTCAACCGCCCTTGTAGCCGGTCTGTCTCCAGTGCAAACAACTCTTCCTTCATCGCCGCCAGCAGGGAATCGCCCGGCGCCCCAACGTTCGTAACCATACCGTGACCCAGCGCAACCGCAGGGGTCGCAGTCTGCGCAGGCCCATTCTTCAGCATGAATCCTGCACCTGCGGCCATTGCCAACCCGAGTCCACCCAAAATCCACCACTTATACTTCGCCCAAGGATCATTATTCCCCTCAGGATCCACTGGAACACCCAACCCACCACCAGGCCGTGAATCGCCAGTCGCAGCCGCACCGCCAGCACTAGCCGGGGCTGAAGCATCGCCCCCGCTCGCAGCCGCAGTTCCCGTCTCGCGAGGCATCTGTCCCGTCCCTGAAACTGTAAAGTCCAGCGGCTGTGAGGGCTCAACGTTTCGCGCGACGTAGGTCTGCGCCGTAGTCTCCTCCGTTACAGGAGTATATGAAGTCGAAGCCCCCGGTTGGAACGTCATGCTCTTCGGCATCATCACCGCAATCGTGTCCGTCGGCATCACAACCCGCGGTGCAAACTTCAAACTCCCGCTGTATGGCAGATGATAGGTAATCTGAAATCGCGTCTCCCCCGGCCGAATCGGAAAGATAAACGCATAGCGATTCGCCTCCCCGACCGGCACTGGCGAAGCCTGCACTGGCATTCCACCCGGAGCCAGTGCCGCCGAACCCTCAACCACTGCGCCTGATGGCAAAGAAAACTCAAACGCCCGATCGCTGAACTGCGTCATAGGGGGGGTTGACTCGTTCTTCACAAAAAAATTCTCGACCACGCGCAACGTCTTCCCGCTCTCATCGGTCTGGATGCGCATTACATCGGCCTCGCTTGCAACGCCCTGTACCTTCGCGGCTGCGTTGAACACCTCCACTTCGACCGACTGTGTTCCTGGAGGCGCCGGCCGGAAATAATTCGCCTTATCGTGCGTCACCCGCACCAGGTGAATCCCATTATCCGGAACATCCAGCGAAAACCGACCCTTCGCATCAGTCTTCGTCCTCGAAGCCTCCTGCATTCCCTGCTGCAGGCGAATCAACACGACGTCATCCCCGGCCGCAGGCTTATTGGTCGTCTTATTCGTCACGACGCCGGTGATAGTCTCAGCGGAAACAAACCCAGAAAAAGCCACTACCATCGCAGCAGCTACTACAACGGACCGTAAAAAAGAAGGAAAAGATGGGAAGAGGTTCACCCTTTAAGTTTACGTCAAAGCCGAGCCCCACTACAGGAACGAGCCATCCTCTGGCTCTTATTCTGCGGCGATCTTCACGGCAGCGTCATCTCCCACGCGGACAATTCTTCCTTGGATGTGATTCGTTGTGCAAGCAACCCATCCAGCAGCTTCCGCGTATTCTTCGCATCGAATGGCTTATCAATTTGACTACTCGTGGATTGGCCGGCCAGCTTCACAATGAATCCTGGCCGATCATCAAACTCGCCGCCGCTCGCGATCTGCTCCTCTTCTGTCCACTCAGGCGTTTGACGCCAGAATTCCTGTGAGCGCCAGGAATGATCTCCCATGATGACAACCGTAGAGCTGTCCCACTGCCCGCTGTTTTCGAGTCGCTCACGTACCTTTCCCAAAAACTGATCGGCCAGCACGAGATTATCCAGATAGTTTGAATGTTCCGATGTCAATCTACCTGATTTGCGGTTATAGATTCCGAAAGGATGAGGGATTGGCATGTGAATCAGGACGAACCCCGCACTTCGGTCGTCCAGAATCCGGTCGGCTGCTGCAGCCAGAGCCAGGTAATCCACGACATGCTCCTTCACGTCGATCTGACCTGCCGCTGGCGTCAGTAGAGTCGAGATCTGACGATAGCCCATTCCCCTCGAGAAAAAACGCCCCCACGGCATGATCAGGTTTGAAATCAATCCCGCCCGCGGAATGAGCAGATTGTCCGTCGAGCCCCCGTAAGTCCAGAAACAGGAGTCCAGAACGCCTCGCAGGAGCCTGCAGTACGGGTTATACCATCCCGCGATCGCCGTCTTGTACTTCATGTCCAACGCGTCTTGAAAGACAGTGCCGCGTTCGTCAAATACCGTCCAGCTCCTACTCTCAGGATGATGGATCGACAGTCTTCCATCAGCGGTAGAGCGAATCTTGTCTACCGTGTCTCCGGTCATCAGCGACGGAACCACGCGTTCTGTCAGAAACCCCGCTGGAATAACATGCGTGAACACCGTTGCTTCCCGGGCGACTGCGTCAAAGGATGGCAGGTCGAGTCCCGGATATCTTCGCTCATACACCTGCTGATACGAGAGCTCATCCAGGATCATCCAGATGACCCGCGGTCTGCCGAGTTGCTGAGAATAATCTTGACGACCTTGAAAGGACTGTTCTGCATTCAGGGATCGGGCTTGCCAACCATACCAAACGCACCCGCACAGAACACCCACACCGCTCATCGCCAGCAATGCCAGCATTGTCGAAGAGAACTCCACTAGCCGTTCTGACTGCCGCTCGTACTTTGGCCTCCACAACACCAACGGAATCGCAAAGGCCGCCACCCCGACAAAAAGAAGGACAAGTGCGATCGTCGGATGAGGAGCCCGGTCCTGCAGGAGGGCCCAATTAGCCACTGCCATCCACGGCGTCAGGCCAAGCGCCCCGCACCAGATCGCAACTCGCACCCGTCCTTTCGTTGTGGCCATCAGTACTGTCAGCAGCAACCAGCAAGCGCAAAACTCCACAATCGGGGGTGCGAAGAAGCTAAGCGGCGAGGCGCTCCAATGGTAGATTGCATCGTGCCTCGAAGAAACAACGGGGCCCATCATCCAAAGTAAGAAAACCGAACTAAGCCCAAGAGCAGCTACCGCCGCTCGCAATAAATCTCTTCTTGTCAACACCATCCGAATACTACAGGGCGGTCGTCCTATTTGAGAGGTTGCGTTATCGAAATGGTAAATACCACCCCGCGTGGCGGCAGTTCCTCACTTCGAAACAGTCAAATTACAACCTGTCCCGGCCAGCGAAGCCGCACCCCACCAGCACCATCGCAGCCGTTACAAAACGCATAAGAGGGAAAAGAAAGGGGCACCCCTCAGGTTTGCGTCAATTTCCTGTCTGCTTGACCCAGGCAGAAAGATCCTCTCCGGACCGGATTTTCTGGGAAAACAACGCGTCTAATAACCCTCGCGTATTCAGAGCAGCAAAAGGTTCGTCGATAAGAGTACTCGTTCGCTGGTTGGGTAGTTTTACGACATAAGCGGGCCTGTCGTCGAACTTGCCTCCGAGGCTTGCGATTCTTTCCTCTTCTACCAAGCCCCGTGGTTCTCTCTCGAACGCCCCAAGGCGCCACGAATGATCTCCCATCAGGACGACCGCAGACGAGTCCCATTCCCCTCTCTTCTCGAGCTTCGCCCGCACATGACCAAGGAACTTATCTGTTAGCGCAAGATTATCGACGTAAGTAGAATGGTTCGTCACCATCCTTTCAGCTCTGCGATCATAGATTCCACCAGGGTGAGGAACCGGAAGATGGATCATTACGAACCCTGCAGAGCGATCGTCGAGGATCCGGTCTGTAGCCTCCGCGAGTGCCTCATAGTCGAAAATATGTTGCTCCGCATTGATCCTCGTGAACTCAGGAACCTCATGGAAGAGAGAGACAACGCGATGGCCCAACCTGCCACCGACGAACTGAATTAAGGGTGTCGCCAGGTTGGAGCGAAAACTCATCCGCGGAAACAAACTGTTTTCTGTTGGATTGCTGTACGTCCAGAAACAATGATCCAGCACTTCCGGCAGAATTCGGCAGTATGGGTGGTACCAGCCTGCCACTGCAGTGCCATAGTTCATTTGCAACGCATCCTCAAACACCGTATTGTGCTCGTCAAACGATTCCCATACACCCGTAACAGAATTGTGCAGCGACAACCGCCTGCTATCGGATGAGGCTCGAATGGCGTTCACGGGTCTACCTGTCATCAGGGCAGGCAAAACACGGTCTGTCAGAATTCCCGCCGGAATCGTATGTGTGAACACGGTCGCCTGGCCAGCCAGTGCGTCGAAGGCAGGCAGTTGAAGCCCTTCAAATCTTCTCTCATACACCTGCGCATAAGAGAGTTCATCGAACACGATCCAAAAGATACGCGATTTATCTCCGTGCGCTGGGCGGTCTTGCACCCGATGCAGCGTGATCGCAGGGTTCAACGAACTAGTTTGCAGGCCATACCAGGCAACCTCGCCGAGAACGATAATCCCGCTCAACCCGGCAAAAAGAAAAAATGTTGAAACGCCGTTCACGATCCTTTCGAATCTCACATCGCAGCCATGGCCTCTCAATAACAGAAAAATCAGAAAGAAGGCGAGACCCGCACAGAATAGCGACAGCCCAATCGTTGGCCTGAACTGTGTGCCCATTACATAAGCCCAGTTCTTTAGTGCCATACATGGTGTAAAAGCAATCGTGGCGCCCCACACCACGCGACGCACCCATCCCGGTCCCCGCGCCATCAAAAACGCAACAGTCAGCAATAGCCAGACGGCGCAAAAGTCGATTGTAGGAGGGAGGAAGAGGTCGCTGGCCCGCCCGCTCCAGTGATAAACAGCCGAATGAGTTCGGCTGACGAATGGGGCCAATAGCCACGTCAGATAAATCGACGTAGCACCCAGCGCGACATAGGCGGTTCGCAACAGTGCTCTTATTCTCGGAGCCATCAAGTTGTACAGGTTTCGTTCGGTTTATATCTTTCGACGAATCTTAACCCCAGCAAGCTGCTGCCGTCAGCACCCAAACAATCTTTTTACATCTGGCTGCGATGCGCTCGAACACCTCGCGCCTCAAGCATCTCCATCTCTGCGATCACCCGAGCGGCCTCGTCCTCCAACCCCGTCCGCTGCTCCGCATAATCCTGTTCCGGATACTTTCCGGCCTGAAACTCAAAATTCAAATCCCGCAGATTCTCATAGATCGCTTCCTTCCGCTCTCGCAGATAATCTACTCTGGTCTTATCCGCCTGCACAAAAGGATTCTTCTCCGGCCAGAACATGTACGCGAACACTGTCAGCGCCAACAATGCCCCAGCAATCAAACCCATCTCAATACACCGTCTCTCTGCGAATGCGATCACGCAACTCGCTGTCTTCCATCACGCCTAATCCACCGCCGCCGGAACTGCTTCCCGGCCCGCCGCCGCCTCTCTGCTTCCACGCCCAGATCAAAAATCCAACGCCCACCGTAGCGAGCAGAAACACTGCCATGGGCGCAATCCAGGCGACGTTATCGAATCCCCCGCGAATCGGCGCGGCTAGAATTGTCGCGCCATACTTTGCAGCAAACCAATTCATGATTGCCGTATCCGAACCGCCCCCGGCAATCTGACCGCGCAACTCGCCAATCATCCGGTCCGAATCTGGACAACCTACATGGTTGCACTCCAGCAAAATCTGTCCGCACCCGCACGCGCACATCATCTGATGACCGATTCGATTGAACCGCGACGACGGATCAGCTCCCAGCATGACCACTGCCAGCAGACAAACCACCACCGCAGAAAGCCACCGCCTAAGCATGATGAATCGCAGCCTCCGCCATACTTGGCTCCGCAACCGCAATCCGCACCGGAGCCCTCGTCAAACTAGGCACAAGCGCCAACACTGTCCCTGCCACAACAATCAAAACGCCAATCCAGATCCAGTTCATCAGCGGATTCAGAAACACCTTAATAATCGGTTTGTCCGTATCTACGTCTCGCCCTTCATAAATCACATAAAGATCGTTCGCCAGCGTAGATCGCAACGCCACCATCGTCGACGGCTGAGCATGGTCCGTATTCGGAAAATAAATCCGCTTCTCTGGAGCAAGCTGCGTCAGCTTCTTCTGGCCCTTGTAAACATCCAGCAGCGCATACTCTGTATCGAACTCCGGCTTAGAATCCTGTGTGAAGCTCTGGCAGACCAGCCTGTAAGGGCCCAGTGTCATTGTGTCGCCGAATCCCATCTCCTGCTCATGCGACTGATTGAATGCTCCGCCCGCAATCCCTATAAACATCACCACTATCCCGAAGTGAACGATGTAGCCACCATATCGACGCGTATTCCTTCGCACCAGCAACACCGTTGAAGCCAGCAGGTTCTTCCCAGTCTGCGTTGCCACCACCGAAGCACCGCGCAGAAACTCCGAAGCAATCGCCGTAATCACGCCTGCCGCCAGCGTAAATGTGACCAGCGAAAACAAATTACTTTGCCAGTCGTCACCAGCCGCCCACGGCCGCACACCAACAGCAATCAACACTACCAGAGCCAGCGCCATCGCGATCCCCGGCAGGACAAAGTTCCGACGAATCGAGCGCAGCGAAGTCGAACGCCACGCCAGCAACGGCCCGATTCCCGTCAAGAACAACAAAAACAATCCGATGGGCAGGTTCACGCGGTTATAAAACGGCGCACCCATCGTCACCTTCGTCCCCTGCACATACTCACTCAAAACAGGGAAGAGGGTTCCCCATAGCACCGTGAAACAAGCCGCCAGCAAGATCAAGTTGTTAAACAGAAAACTTGACTCACGCGAAACCAGCGACTCCAGCCGGTTCTCACTCTTCAAATGATCGCGCTGGCGGAAAAATGTAAATAAACAAACCGCAAACACAATCAGGATGAACCCATAAAACCAGTTCCCGATCGAGCTCTGCGCAAACGCATGGACCGAACTCACCAGTCCCGACCGCGTCAACAGTGTTCCCAAAATCGTCAGCAGAAATGTCGAGAAGATAAGCCACACGTTCCAGCTCTTCATCATCCCGCGCTTCTCCTGCATCATCACCGAATGCAGAAACGCCGTCCCTGTCAGCCACGGCATCAAACTGGCATTTTCAACCGGATCCCAACCCCAATATCCCCCCCACCCCAGGACGCTGTAGGCCCAGTGCGCACCCAAAAAGATCCCGCACGTCAGAAACAGCCACGTTACCATCGTCCATCGCCGCGTAATGTGGATCCACTTCTCTCCCGGATACCTCATCATCAGTGCGCCCAGCGCGAACGCAAACGGCACCGAGAAACCCACATACCCTAGATAGAGCATCGGCGGATGAATCACCATCTCCGGATACTGCAGCAGCGGATTTAATCCAAACCCATCCAGCGCCCGAGGTCCCGGCTCAATCGCAAACGGAGGAGCCGCAAAGTTCAACAACATCAAAAAGAAAACCTGCACGCCCGCCAGAATCGTCGATGCATAAGCCGTCAGCCGCACATCCACCTTGTTCCGTATTCGCAACACAAACCCATACGCACTCAGCAGCCACGCCCACAACAGGAGCGACCCCTCCTGCCCCGACCACAGCGCAGAAAACTTATAAGCCGTATTCAAATCCCGATTTGTGTGATGAAGAATGTACGAAACCGAAAAGTCATTCGTAAACGAAGCCCACACCAGCGCAAAAGCTGCGCAGCTCACAACGACAAAGCTCGCAATTCCCGCCCGCCGAGCTGTCTCACCCAACCGGTCGCCCTGGCGATCAACACCCGCCGCCACCCCACGCGTACGCCACAACGCCACTCCACCCATCAGCAGCGTATAAAAGCTCAACGCCAAAGCCAGTAACAGCGTAAAGCTTCCAAACTCCGGCATCGGATGTAGCTGCATGAATCCCCCTGCCCTTATTCTCTCAAGGGCAGCCCGCAACGGCAATCAAACGCAACAAATTAGCGTCGTTTACCGGACAAATTGCTCTTTAGGAAACCGCAGGCAGCTTGGAATCCAACTCACCCTGATTCACCATGCACCGAACCGTCTCCAGCAACTGATCCGGTAGTAATGGTTTCATGCGAAACGTTACGCACAATCCCGCGTACTCTCGCTCGGCTTCTTCAAGCCCGCTGATCACCAGTACTGGAAGCTTTGGATGCGTCTTTCGTAACGCCCGGACAAACTCTGCGCCGTTCATCCCCGGCATCAGGTGGTCTGTGATCACCATGTTCATCTCATCAGGAAAGTCACCGCCCTGAATCTGCTCTAGCGCCCGCTCCGCCTTTAGTGCCGCAACCACGAAATACCCGGCTCGTCTCAGAATCGTCTGCCGCGTTGCTGCCTGGACAGCGTTGTCGTCGATGAGAAGAAGATTGGCGGTCATGCGGGGATTCGTTTGTTCCAAGGGCAAAGATACAACAAGACTCATTGCGTTTAGTCTCCCGAAAATCTCCAGGAATCAGGCTGGTGGAGAGGTCGGTCTCTTTGTCGATAACCAATGCGATGCACAATTTTTGGTTCGCGTTGGCAACCCGAATCGAATTTTTTCACTCTCAAAACCTCCACTCTGCTTCTGCTTTCGCACGATCGAAGGCAATTCCTGTGCCACAAAACCTCCCCCCAATCATTGACTTATCGGTTCAAATCTGGACGAAAACCCCCAAAAGAAGATACAGTTTCCCCCAGTACCATAACGTTTAACCTCGCACTCAAACCTCTTTCTTTCAAGGGATACCGTGACTCTCTCCATTATCGACTGGCTCATCATGCTGGTCTACTTTGTCTTTGTTCTGGGCATCGGCTTCGCCCTCAAGCGCTACATGCGCACTTCCAACGACTTCTTCCTGGCAGGCCGCTCCATCCCGGCCTGGGTCTGCGGCCTTGCCTTCATCTCCGCCAACCTGGGAGCCCAGGAAGTTATTGGCATGGGAGCATCCGGCGCAAAATATGGCATCATCACCAGCCATTTTTATTGGATCGGCGCCATCCCTGCCATGATCTTCGTTGGCATCTTCATGATGCCCTTCTATTACGGCTCCAAGGCCCGCTCCGTACCCGAATACCTACGCCTCCGCTTCGACGAGAAAACCCGCGCCGTAAACGCTTTCTCCTTCGCCATCATGACCGTGCTCTCCTCTGGCATCTCGATGTATGCGATGGCGCTCCTCATCCAGACCCTCGGCCTCCTCCACGGAATCGTCCCCGACCCCTACATCTTCCACGTCTCGGTCTTCCTCTCGGCCATCATCGTCCTCGGCTACATCTTTCTCGGTGGTCTCACTAGCGCCATCTACAACGAAGTCCTCCAATTCTTCTTGATCGTCGCCGGCTTCGCCCCGCTCGTCTGGATCGGCCTACGCAACGTAGGCGGCTGGCAAGGAATCAAGCAGACCCTTCCCGCCAACATGACGCACTCCTGGCAAGGGATGGCTCACGCCTCCACTAACACGCTAGGTGTCGAGTGGTTCGGTCTAGCCATGGGCCTGGGCTTTGTCTTGAGCTTTGGCTACTGGTGCACCGACTTCCTGGTCATCCAGCGAGCCATGGCTGCCGATTCCGAAGTATCCGCTCGTAAAGTCCCTCTCATCGCCGCGCTCCCCAAAATGTTTTTCCCGTTTCTCGTAATCTTGCCCGGTCTCATCGCAGTGAGCGTCACCAGCCATATGGGAGGAGCGGGGCAGACAACAAATCACACTCAGATCGTTACTATTCCTGGCCAGCCGCTCTCGAATGCAGACTACGCTGCATTGGCCGCTGCGCATCCGGCTGTCAAAGTCCCGCTCGATGAAGCCCATCCCCACGGCATCATTCCTGTTAAAGTCGATCCAGTCAACAATCAGCCAGTCCTCAACGCCGACGGCACACCGGTCTATAACTATGACCTAGCCATCCCGGTGATGCTCCTCCACTTCTTTCCCACAGGAATCCTTGGCCTCGGGCTTACCGCACTTCTCGCCAGCTTCATGTCCGGAATGGCCGGCAATGTCACCGCCTTCAACACCGTCTGGACTTACGACATCTACCAGGCTTACATCAACAAAAAGGCCACCGACGCTCACTATTTATGGATGGGCCGCATGGCCACGATAGGAGGAGTCGCACTCTCCATCGCCGCAGCCTACCTCGTCACCAACTTCAACAACATCATGGACGCGCTCCAGCTTGTCTTCTCGATAGTCAACGCTCCACTCTTCGCCACCTTCTTACTTGGCATGTTCTGGAAAAAGACTACAGGCCACGCAGCCTTCACCGGCCTCCTCTCTGGAACAACCGCCGCACTCCTCCACCACGGCCTCACCATCCCCGCCGACGCCACACCTGGCATCCACGGTGGATGGCTTCACATCGTCCACACCTACCCCAGCGACATGGCGCAAAATTTTTGGACTGCCATCTTCGCCTTCTCGGTCAACTTCGTTGTCACCATCGCCATCAGTCTGGTCACCAAACCACGCCCCGAGCCCGAACTGGTAGGCCTCGTATACTCGCTAACACCCAAACCTGTAGAAACTCACCTAAGCTGGTACCAGAAACCCGCAACCCTCGCCGTAGCAGTCCTGGCGATTCTCATCATTCTTAACCTCGTCTTCGCATAACAACCCGGTCGCAGGAATCTGCTTTCCCAAGCTACCCTAAACCTATTTCCTAAACCCTGGAGCATTCATGGGACTCGACATACGTATCCCCCTTGGCCTCATCTTCCTCCTCATCGGAGGCCTGATGAGCATCTACGGCCTCGTCACCCGCAACGCCGCCGACATCTACGAAAAATCCATGGGCATCAACCTCAATCTCACCTGGGGACTCATCATGTTCGTCTTCGGTCTAGTCATGTTCCTCATAGGTCGCCGCCAGAAATGGCAAGACGATCCTGTTAATCCTCGCCCATGGGAGCAACACAAAAGCCCTGACATGCGTCACTAGTTTGTTAAGCTGGCCATGACTCGTAACCATTCGGCCAACATCAAACAAAGGGTTATCAGCGAATCCATGACTGAATTTCACTACGTTGGCTCTGAGCTCGATCTCTTTGCCCTGGCCAAAAACTGGAAGTCCTACTGGTCAGGAAAAATAGCTCCCTACCTCACCGGCGATGTTCTTGAAGCTGGTGCGGGCATCGGTTCAAACACGGCGCTTCTTAGTTCTACGAATTCACGCCGCTGGGTCTGCCTCGAACCCGACCCGCAGCTCTCCGCGCAACTCGCAGCAAACCTCAAAGCCATCGACCCCACCCGCAACTACGAGAACCTCTGTGGCACCCTCCAGTCTCTCGATCCTTCCGAAACATTCGACTCCATCATCTATATAGACGTCCTTGAGCACATCGAAGACGATGCCGGCGAACTTCGCGCGGCGGCATCGCGTCTTCGTCCAGGCGGACGCGTGATCGTTCTCTCCCCAGCGCATCAATGGCTCTTCACACCATTCGATACCTCTATCGGGCACTTCCGTCGCTACAACCGAACTTCCCTCAAGGAAACCTCTCCACCGGGCCTGGCTCTCGAGAAGATCTTCTACCTCGACACGTTCGGCATCATGGCCTCTGCCGCTAACCAGCTTTTCCTGCGTCAATCCATGCCCACCCGTGCGCAAATCGGCGTCTGGGACAAATGGATTGTCCCTGTCTCTCGGCTTATCGATCCGGTCTTCGGTTACTCCCTTGGTAAGTCCATTGTAGGAATTTGGCGCAAGCCGAATGCTGCCGTGGACATACGGTAAACTCGCCGTAGACAAAGTTGGACAAATTTTAACCAACCAAGAAAATTCAACTGCCAGAGATTCGTTCGACGCGCAGGCAAGCATCTCATCCCAGAAGGTGCCGTGGAAATGAAGAAATTGAGACTTGTCGTGCCAGTCTTCAATGATTGGGACTCTTTCAGAATCCTCCTGCGCGAAATAAATGAGGTCGCCGCATCGCTTCCTATGGCGATCAACATCAGTGCAGTCAACGATGGATCGACCCTTGCCCCAGAAAATTCACTCCACGACCTCCACCAGCTTCATAATCTCGCCAGTCTCGAGATCATTCACCTCTACAGCAATGTCGGCCATCAGCGAGCTATCGCTATTGGTCTCTGCACTGCCGTCGCCGATGATGACTTCGACGCAGTTCTGATCATGGACGCTGACGGCGAAGACTCACCCAAGGTCATCGAAAAGCTCATCGCCACCGCTGGCTCTCGCGAAGACTTCTGCATCGTCGCCCGTCGTCGCAAACGCTCCGAAAACTTTACCTTCAAGGTCTCCTACCTCGTCTACAAGCTCATCTTCAAGCTTCTCACCGCAAAACAAATCGACTTCGGCAATTTTTCCTTGTTCTCCCGCAGCTATGCCAGGCGATTAGTCCGTGTAGCCGATCTCTGGAACAATCTTCCTGCCGCAGTACTCCGTTCGAAGCTGCCAATTCAGACCGTCCCCGTAGATCGCGCCCGCCGATACGCCGGCAAATCCAAAATGAACTTCACCTCGCTCGTCGTCCACGGATTCAGTAGCATCTCCGTCTACGCCGATACCATCTTCGTCCGCTTGCTCTTTGTCACCATCGTCCTATTCGGCCTCAGCGCCGTCATGATCTGTGTCGTCCTCATCCTTCGCATCTTCTTTCCGCAGCTTGCAACACCCGGATGGGCGACCACGGTCTCCTTTGGCATGCTCATCATCCTTGTTCAAGCGCTCAGCGTCACGCTCTCCTCCATCCTCATGCTCCTCAATAGTCGAGTCCAGCGTCTCATCGTCCCCTTCGCTGACTTCAAAACCTTCCTCGACTATCGCCAGCCTCTACTTAGCAATCCCAGTCGAATCGCCGAATTCGACGCAGCGGCCAACCACCTCGAAAAAAATCTCGCCTGATGTTCTCAAAACACGCGTCGTCTTTTCGAAGCTCTCTCCTCACCCTGTGCGTCGCATCGA